>ENA-ORBV01014147-ORBV01014147.1-microbial-mat-metagenome-genome-assembly--contig:-NODE-14147-length-11995-cov-11.436818_pt1 | contig 11995 bp, 8 predicted proteins | sample MGYA00237777_ERZ505514 | MGnify/ENA primary metagenome ERZ505514 (study PRJEB26160, sample SAMN06269048) | microbial mat metagenome | isolation source: Oligotrophic lake microbial mat | place... | reverse complement strand
ACTAATCCACAAAAAACAAATACTGCCGGATTTCAATTGCGATTATTATACTTATGGGGCGATGAGGTAAAATATGTGGTGCGAAATTCAGTGGCTGTTGATGCGAACGGAAACGTATCCTTTGAAACTGCCCGCGCAAACACCTCGATGGTAATCATTCAAATTGGTTTTACCGCGCTGGCGTTAAAAACTTTAGTGGGTGCTAATTGATCTCGTTGCAAGCCGGCCAGGGTTCTTCCCGTGAAAAAATCTGCATGATATAAATAGAAGCAATTCGAATGAGTGAGTATAAGCTCATGATCATCAGCAGACTTACTAGCAAAGGGCTATAAACATTACCTTTCCAACGCACGTGACCCACTAAGTTGCTGGGGAGTTTCATTTTTACTTTTGGGATACCCGCTAAAAGTGCCCAAAAGTACGCCAGATGACGCAAAAAAGGCCGTGCTAATTCCCTTAATTATCTTAGTTTTGTAATTGCTCCAAGAATAGAAAACTGATTTTTGGATTAGTTTAGGAACTTTATAACCCAACCTACTACCCGAAATGAGGGCAGTTTTTGCCAGCTTATTATTATTAGTTCTTACACAAGCCTCTGCCCAAAACATTGAGGCGTTTGGCGTATTTGGAGGGTTCAATTTTCCTTTTACTGTTGATCAGGGCTTAGCTAAAGATCCACGTTTTGTTGGCAAGTTTACGATTAGAGGCACACCTATTGGTTTCGCTTATGGATATGACCGTATTGGGCATGGAATTCTATTTACTCCAAACTTTACTCAGGCCGGTCAGAAATTTATAATAAGAAACACAACCGGAGGCGAGATTGGAACACGAGATGTGAATATGAACTACTTAAGTTTGCCCGTTGCACTCAAGTTGCACATCAACGACATGTCTTTCTTTAGACTTAGTTTGGTAGCAGCAATTTCTCCAAGTTTTTTAATTAAAGGCCAAGATACCTATACAATAAAATCACCGGATCTCACCACCAAATTACGCTACCCGGCTGGAGTAAGCGTACCTACTGCGCCAGGTTATGAACAAGTGTATGATGGCGTATTTGTTCCTCAAATGAACAAAGAAGTATATGTGTCGAAAGACAAGTTTAATGCGTTTCAACTTTTTGCGGCCTTGGGCCTTCGTTCAGATTTTGACTTAAATGATGACTGGAGTATAAACTTTGACGGGCGTGCAAACTTTGGAATCTTTGACCCCCGAAAGTCGAGTTATGTTGACGAGCTAAAAAACCCTGCTGGCGCTGATGATTTTTTTGGCAATTCTGGTGCGCCAGATCTTTACGGTCAGCGAAGAGAAATTTATCTTTCTGTTTCCTTTGGAATTGCTCGCATCATTCAGATAAAACAATCTTTCAAGCCTAAGCAATCTACCTCTCCTGCCTTGAAATCATCGCCAAAGCCGCGCACCTCTACTAGCGCAGTGCATGGTGGTATGTCTAAGTCAAAAGGAAAGAAGAAGAAAAATTAAGTATTCTGAGTTTTACTTCAACACAAAACTAGCCTGCTTCACATCTCTGGAATTGCCGCCAACAAACACCTGAAATTCTCCGGGCTCAGCTCCAAAACTTAAATCATACTTATAGTAGGATAAGTCTTTTGTGGTTAGTGTAAAGTCTACGGTTTTTGTTTCACCTGCTTTTAGCATAATCTTTTTGAAAGCCTTAAGTTCTTTAACCGGACGTGTGCTGGAACCAACTAAATCGCGGATGTACAATTGTACCACTTCACTTCCTTCGCGCAAGCCTTGATTGGAAACACCCACTGACACAACCAACGAATCTGTCGATGAAATTTCGTTCGCGCTAAGAACTATATTACTATAATTAAATTGTGTGTAGCTCAATCCAAAGCCAAATGGATACAAGGGCTCATTCGAAACATCGAGATAATTAGATTGAAATTTTTGAAACCAAGGCCCGCTCAACGGCCGACCCGTATTTTTATGCGCATAGTAAATCGGCACCTGACCAACATTTTGTGGGAATGTAGCTGACAACTTGCCTGAGGGATTTACGTCTCCAAACAATACATCAGCTATTGCATCTCCAGCTTCACTTCCACCAAACCAAACATTAAGAATAGCAGGCACATTTTCTTGCTCCCATACTAATGCCAAAGGCCTTCCTGTAAATAATACCAACACAACTGGTTTACCGGTCTTTAACAATGCTTTCAATAAATCTCGTTGTGTTTCAGGAATATCAATGTTTGCTCTGCTTGCAGCCTCACCACTCATTTCAGCGGCTTCACCAACAGCGGCAACAATTACATCTGAATTTTTAGCAATGCGTACAGCTTCTGCAATCAACGCAGTAGCAGTTCGCTTATCGCGATGAAGCGATTTGCCAAACAACGTTGAGTTAGCTTCCAGTACTTCATCGTCTGTTAGGTTCGCTCCTTTCGCGTATAAAACCTTTGCATTCGCGCCAACCGCTTTCTTTAAGCCTTCAAGCACAGAAATCGATTCTGAGAACCTAGCTGCAACACTCCATGTACCTGTCATATTTTCTTTTGCATCCGCTAGTGGACCTACTAATGCAATTGTGCCGGTTTTCTTTATTGGTAAAAGATTGTCTTTATTTTTCAAAAGCACAAAACTTTGCGCAGCGGTACTTCGTGCCTCTGCCCTATTGGCAGCGGTAAACACTTCGCTTTTGGCACGTCCTTCATCACAATACTTATAAGGGTTATCAAACAACCCCAACTTGAATTTTGCCTCTAAGATTCTTCTGCAAGCTTCTGTAATCTGCTGTTCTGAAATTTTTCCTTCCTTAACAGAATTACCAAGAGTGGTTAATAAACCCTCACTCACCATGTCCATATCAAGGCCTGCGTCCAGTGCACGCGCTGAAACAGTTTGCAAATCGCCAATGCCATGGTTAATCATTTCACTAACACCTGTATAATCCGAAACGATAAATCCTTTGAATCCCCATTGGTTTCGAAGCACATCGGTTAGCAACCATTTGTTGGCTGTTGCCGGAACACCATCAATCTCATTAAATGAAGCCATCACACTTCCTACACCAGCATCAACAGCTGCTTTGTACGGTGGAAAGTATTCGTTATACATTCTTTGATGACTCATATCAACGGTATTGTAATCACGACCTGCTTCTGATGCTCCATAGAGCGCATAGTGCTTCACACACGACATAATTGTATTGTTGGCCGAAAGATCGTTACCCTGAAAGCCACGCACCATTGCTTTAGCAATTTCAGAACCCAGAAATGGATCTTCCCCGCTTCCCTCAGAAACTCGACCCCAGCGCGGGTCGCGCGAAATGTCGACCATAGGAGAAAATGTCCAATTGATGCCATCGGCACTTGCTTCTTGCGCAGCAATACGTGCGCTGCGTTCAATCAAATCCATATCCCAGCTACAACTTAGTCCCAACGGAATTGGAAAAACTGATTCATACCCATGAATAACATCCATACCGAATATCAATGGAATTTTTAGTCTGCTCTTTTCAACGGCAATCTTTTGCATTTCTTTAATGTTGGCAACTGTCTTTATATTAAAGAGCCCACCCACTTTTCCCTCCTCAATCTTTTTTGCAATGTCTGAGCTTTCAACCGAACCAGTAACAAACGCACCTGCCGATGGTAGATTGAGTTGACCAATCTTTTCTTCCAGTGTCATTAAGGTTAAAACTGAATCGACACGATGGCTTATAGCCGATGCTTTATTTGTTGTTTGCCTGCCGCAGGAAATCAATACCAGCCCGGCAAAAATTATGTAGATACCTTTCATGCAATACTGTTTTTTTAATTTGTAACAATACCTAAAACATCCAGTCCATTTTTTACTTCCGTAGCCGACATAAATAAATTCCATAATAAACCAGTGCGCTGATTTTCAATCATAATTATAATTGGTCCCTGATCAATAGCCAAATACGAACTGGCCGTCCACCCCTCAGTAACATTAAAGGCATCATAAAATCCATAAGGTCCCCACAGTTTATCGCCCAACGTATAATAAAAGAACTTCAACGCGGTCATCGACTCATTGGGTGTGTATGGAAATGAAGATAGCGCGGCTGTTGGTGTAATCACGCCCAAATCGTTGGTGGGTGAGTGTGCTGAATAGCCCGACTGGTTGTCGCTGGACGTAAGCCCCCAACATTCTTCACTATACGCAACAAATTTTTTTGGATTTCGAACGCAATATTTATAATTTATTAACGAATGACTTGTGTTTTGCGTCCAATAGTTAGCGTATTGATCGGTAAGTGCTCTCGGGTCTAATCCTAAAAAAGAATACTGTGAAAAAAATAACGGGCCACCATACCCATAGCCAAGGGGAAGTGTTATGCCTTCAAAGTTATTTCCATTAATCATGTTACCACCACCAGCCCAACCACTTGTGTAAACAGTTTTTGGAATTGATTTATCGGGGTTAGCCGAGGCGGCAAGCACATAAGTAATAAGGCATTCATTCCAACCCCTTATGGGTAAGTTCATAGTCCAATTTTTATCGGGCGACCAATGCCAATACAAAACGTTTTGATTATTCTGTCGATACCAATTCCATTCTACTGCCTTACACAGCACATTAATTCGATCGATCAGGTTAGCCTCCTCAGCAACTAATGGATTAAGATACTGCCGAAAGGTAATGAGGCCTTGTACTAAAAAAGAAGTCTCAACTAAATCGCCACCATTATCGTTTGGGCTAAATGGAATTACCTTACCAGTATTGCCATCCATCCAGTGTGCCCAAGCACCGTGAAAGCGGTCTGCGGTTTCAAGGAAGTTAAGAATTTTATTCATGCGCTCAAGACCTTGCGGGCGGGTTATAAAATTTCTTTCCATCGCCACAATCATGGCCATAATACCAAAGCCCGAGCCACCACTGGTTACCAGATTGCCCGAAGTGTTTCGCTCACGCGCCATGCCACTGGCGGGGTGGGCAAAGTCGTAAAAGTATTTGAAGGTCTGCTGTTGAACAAGCGTAAGGAGTTCATCGCCTGTTATTATTGGAAAATCGGGAGTAGGATCAACGGTTGTATAAAATTTTTTAGAGAAGGATTGAAAGATTTCTTTATTCGCACCTTGCACCTCATCTGAGATGGTAAATAAATATTTTTGAAGATCTTTTAGCTTTTGATTCAGCGTAATAGTTACTGTTTTATTTTCGTTTGAAAGAGAAAAAATAAGGGGTACTGCAATTCCTTGATGGGACACTAAAAAATAAGACGAAGAAACAAAGTCTGGATTGATAACCTTATCAAACGTTATATTTATGGTTGTATTTTCAATTGGCACATTTTGAATAAGATTTGATGTGATTACTTCCGCTGATGCAATTTTTAATGATGTTATGGATAAAACTTCCGCACCCGTACTAAATTCTATGTGATATCCTTGAAACGTTTCCTTCTGAACTCCGCTAAGTTCATTCGAAATAATAAAATCGTAGACTTCTAACGGAAGAAGATTTTGAATTGGCTGAACGGAGATGGTTTTATCTTCATCTAGGTATTGAATTGTGATTGGAACGATAGCACCCGTAGCGATATGCTTCAATTGAATAGCACGCGCTACAGCATCTTTATTCAATGCGACAGAAAAAGTGGCTACAACTGGTTTGTCGAGAGGTGTATTTTTATTTTTTGTGAAATCAATTAAATCTAACGCATTGGTTCCTACTCGTACAATGGCGAGTTGAATACCCCCAAAGATTGGCTTTTTATTCTCTTCACTGCAACTAGAAAGAATTAATAAACAAAGGAGAATGCCTAAATGAACTTGACGAGATTTAAACATGAAATGAAAAAGAGTAAATGAAAAGGTTTCCGGATTTCCGGAAACCTTTAAATTAAATTAAATAATGACTATGGTTTTTCTGCATTGTAAAGTGAAAGCACTTCTGCATTTGTAAGTGCTACACTAAACATTCTGAAATCATCCATTTGGCCTTTGTAAGCGAAAGGAATTTCACTTCTGAAAGGCGTAATTCCTGTAGCTGTTTTTGTTGCCCAAAAAGGCACACCAGATCCTAAGTATAAATTTTTGCTATTTGTGGCATCAAGATCAATACCTGCTCCATCAATAATGGCATCATCAAGCGCAAATTCTGCAGAAGCCGATAACGTAAAAACTGTTGAGGGCACGCCATTAATATAAAATGACTTTGTTCGCGTAGCAGCATTCCAAGAAGTAACAATGTGCATCCATGTGCCTGTGTTATTTTCTAACCATTGCTTATTGTTTACTTCAACCACTTTATCTCCACCAGGATTTCCTTCATTTTTCATTTCAATAGAACTACCTGCTAGAGTTGAAGCTGAACCTGAGTTTTTATGATTTGTAAAATATTTTAATACATGAAGGTCGAAGCCTAAATCACAACATGTAAATCGGTTGAACTCATGGTATGTTCCATTGTTACCGCCAATGGAAAATGTGACATATTGTTTAATGTTTCCTGCGGCCGTTGTCCAATATGTGCCGCATAATCTGCACTTGCTGGGAGTTTCATCCAATAACTTACCGTTGTACTTGCATTCGACATATCTGCTGCATATTGAACTCCCACATAATTTGTGGTGCCATTGAAAGTAGCTGCACTCTCAACATTTCCAAAACGATCGGTTCCAAGCGTAACATTGTCGTTCAGTATGGTATGGTTAAGCTCATCTTTAACAACACTATTGAACGGAAGATACACTACCAATTTATCGGCTTTTGGAACAACTGCGGGTGCAGTTCCAGCAGTGGTGAACGTGCGCGTGGAGGCTACTGAGACTCCGCCATCACTGGCCTTTATTGCACCCGAAATGGAAAGGGTGTGAAGTGTTCCTCTCACAAGATTATTAGTAGGCGTAATGGTAACATCACTACCCGTTACAGTAACGCTTACTGGTATATTCGTTGTGCCTTGTGCTAATGTAACGGAAGTGGTATTTGCCGTTGTAGCATCAATAGCTTTAGAAAATGTGATCGTAAATACGCCATCTGGCGGCACATTTGTTGGTGCGGTTACTGTGTTTAAATCTACCGTTGCACTGGATCCTGTAGCTAAGTTAGTTCCGGTAACAGTAGCAGTTACAATGCTCACTGTAGACGGATCATCTTCGCTACAGCTTGAAAAAATGGTTAGCCCAATTATTACAACGAGGCTGAGAGTTTTGATTGCATGTTTCATAGTTATTAATTTAGAGTGAAAATTGTTTGCTATTTAAAAGATGTATTAGTTCCAATTGAGATTTTGTGTTAGTGTGCCTTCCGATAAATCAATCTCGCTTTGCGGAATGGGAAACAGTTCGTGCTTGCCGGTAACAAACCCCCACGGTGCTAAAACTTCATCGGCTTTACCTGTTCGAACTAAATCCCAAAAACGATTTCCTTCCATTGATAGCTCCGCTCTGCGCTCGTCTGCAATTTTCTGACGAAGCGTGGCCTGATCGATATTATCTAAGGGTAATAACCCAGCTCGTTCACGCACCATGTTCAAGGGCACAAGTGCCGCTACTGTTTTATTGTTTTCATTCAACGCCTCTGCTGCCATTAGCAAAACATCAGCGTATCGGATTATGCGTTTGTTATAACCAAATTGTTCCAACGTACCCGTGCCCGGAACCCATACCTTTTGGTTATACGTTTCAATCTCTTTTATAATTGTATTTGTGGGTGGGTTTGAATACGTAATGTTAGGTGTGGCTGCATCTCCTTGTATCAGTACTCCGTCAATGGTTTCTCCTAAAAAAACAACAGTAGCATCTTTACGTATGTCATCTGTTTCGAAAAAGTTGATGAGTTCTACTGAAGGTCTGTTAAAACCCCAGCCTCTGTTGGGTATACCTCTTACACCTTGTGTATTTGCGAATTGACTTCCACCAGAATTTGGTTCAGCTCCTATTTCAAATACTGATTCTGTGCCAAACTGTCCTTCTAGCGAAAAAGCATTTGAGAAATCTGGCTCAAGATCATACTGCCCGCTGGCAATAACTTCTAAAGCATACTTCTCAGCATTGATGAAATCATTTTGGAAGATGTAAACTTTTGCCAGCAGTGATTTAGCAGCGCCTTTGGTAGACCGGCCAGCATCTGCAGCTGCGTAGTCGCTTTTTTCTGGTAGATTTTCAATAGCCGCGAGTAAATCGGGAATAATTAATTCTGTGTAAATTTCTTGTTTCGGACTGCGTGCTAGTATGCGTGCTGCTGCCGGCATCGTTACTTTAGGTAAATCTCCAAAGGCTCTCACCAAATCAAAATAAAACACCGCTCGAAGAAAATGAGCTTCACCCAATAAACGCGTTTTCAGCACTTCGTCCATGGCGATAGAAGGAACATTCGTCAATACGATGTTTGCTCTTCGCACGCCTTTATAAAGAGCCGAATACCACCGGCTAATATCACCCGCGCTGGCGGTAAACTGAAACGTATTGAATAACTCGATGCCACCACCATCGCCTGGGTTGCTACCTTTATTCGCATCGTCTGACATGATATCTAAAAGCGGAAACCCTCCTGAATGGAAATTCCAATCGAGAAAAATATTATAAATGGCCGTAGTAGCTAAAATCGCTTCCCGCTCGGTTTTAATGTAAACTTCTTCTGTTTGTAAGCCTTGTGGTTTTTGATTGAGGAAATCATCCATGCATGCGATCGGTAAAAACACGCACGCCAGAAAAATGGCCAGTGTAGTTTTATTTAGTTTAATCGATACTTTCATAATTGATGATGGTTTAAAAAGTAAGATTCAACCCAATAGAATACACGGCAGTAATGGGATAAATACCCAGGTCGATACCGGAAGAAAATCCATCGCTGCCTCCTATCTCTGGTGAAAATCCACTATACTGAGTGAGTGTAAATACATTTGTGCCGCTCAAATACGCTCTTACTTTTGAAAGGCTCAGTTTGCGTGTAAGGGCTGATGGAAGTGTATAACCAATACGAAAGTTTCTCAATCGTAAATATGAACCATCCTCTATAAAATAAGTTGAGGGTTCGTAATTTACTCCTCCTGCTGTGGGCCTTGGTTCTGAATTACTGGTGCCTTCACCACGCCAATAATCTTTAACTCTTGCTTCGAAATTGTATAGGTCAGGCCTTACTGCCATTTTACCGTTGTAAATTTTGTTTCCTGTTTGGCCTTGAAAATCAAAGGAAAGATCGAAACTTTTATAACTCAACTCTGTATTAAATCCATAAATGAACGTGGGGATTGGGGAGCCAATGTAGGTTCTGTCATTTGAGTTGATGACTCCATCGGGTGTTATATCAGCATACTTTAAGTCGCCAACGGACTGGCTAGAGAGTGTTGGGCTTGCATCTACTTCTGCTTGATTTTGAAAAACACCAATTACCTTATAACCATAGAATGAACCAATGGGTTGACCTACCTCAGTTCGGGTAACAAGCTGACCATTTCCTAAACTGCCTGAAGAAATAAAGGAACCATCTCCAAAAGTTGAACCAAGGTCGAGGACTTGATTTTTAACGGTGGAGGCCACTCCGCCAATTTTATATTTGATATCGCCAATGTTATCGTTCCAGCTAAGAGTAAGTTCAAAACCACGATTCAAAACCGTAGCCGCATTCGTAATAACGGTTACAAAAGATCCATTTCCCATGTGCCCAGGGGTTGGTAATCCTACAAGAATATCTTTGGTTTCTCTTCTATAATAATCTAACTCAGCCGTTAGTTTATCATTCCAAAGCCCAAGCTCAAGACCGACATCTATTTGTGTTGTACTTTCCCATCGTAAATCTGGGTTTGCTGTATTGCCAAAGGTTGCTCCAGGTTGTATTTGTTCATTCACTCCAAATACAGCATTCTGGCCATTCGCTACTAAGGAATATCGATCATTTCCATTAATTTTTTCGTTTCCAACAACTCCCCAACTGGCTCTTAATTTTAGATTGCTCAAGAAAATATCACTAGGCATAAAGCTTTCGTTTATAACGTTCCAACCAACCGCTAAGGAAGGGAATGTTCCATAGATATTATTTTTTCCAAACTTTGAGGAGCCATCAATGCGAGTAGAAACGGTGAGAAGGTATTTATCCTGATAGGAATAATTTGCTCGGAATAAATAAGATGCCAGTGTGGAGATAGATCCACCGTTGCCTACTTGCTGCGCACCTGTTGAAGTTTCGCCTGCATTTAAATACCACAACGAGGGGTCAATGCCAATGAGGTTTTGCACACCACCAAATAAAAATTCAGAGGAGGATTTCTGCACCGTAAATCCTGCCAACGCGTTTAACTTATGCTTATTGAGAGTCTTACTGTAAGTAACCGTGTTTTCCCAAAGCCAGTTTTTATTTTCATCTGTATTTACACTTAGGTCATTTGTAAGATTTTCTTGTGTTGGCGAAACAGAAAACGTTGGTGTAAAGCTCTTACTTTTTCCATAGCTCACATCAAATCCATAGCTGCTTCTAAATTGAAAATGTTTTAAGAAATTAATATCCATGAATAAATTCCCCACAGCCCTCAATCTCTTATAGGAGGAATTATTATATTCAATAGCTGCCAAAGCATTTCCTGCTCCCTGCACTTCGGCATACGATCCATCCGTTTTGTAGGGAACGGATGTGGGCCACGCGCGATATGCAATCGGCACTACATTGGCACTATTCTCACGACTGTCGGGTGAGATGGTTAAATTATTCCCGATTTTTATTGCTTTTGAAAAGGTATAGGCATTGTTAATTTTTATTGAAGTACGTTCATATTTAGATTTGGAAATAATACCATCTTGTTTGAAATAACTTGTTCCGAAATAGAAAGTATATTTATCAGAAGATGCACTTACCGAGGCTTGATAATTTTGCATCGGAGTCCAATCATTAAAGATTAAATCTTGCCAGTTTGTATTGGGCAACAGACTTATGTTATTAAATGTGCCGGGGGTAATAACATTTACTGCTTGCGCGAACTCCGGCCCACTCAGCATGTCGATTTGTTTGGTTAATTGCTGAAGGCTGTATTCGCTCGTGATGTTTGCCTGAACTCCGCCACCTTTTACTCCTGATTTAGTTGTAACCATGATAACACCGTTGGCCCCACGAGATCCATAAATGGCCGTTGATGACGCATCTTTTAGAACCTCCATGGATTCAATATCTCCACTATTCAAGAATGTAATGTCATCTAGAATTACACCATCTACTACAAAAATTGGTGCGCTATTATTAAGTGTTCCAACACCGCGTATGCGTATAACAGGAGCAGCGCCAGGAGCACCAGATGTACTGGCTACATATACACCAGCGACTTTGCCTTGTAGTGCTTGTTCTGGAGAAAAGGAAGGTATTTTGGTTAAATCAGAGCCTTTTAATGACCCAACTGCGCCCGTTAAATCAGATTTTTTTACCGTTCCATAACCAATAACCACAACATCCTCAAGTATTTGAGTGTCAGTTTCCAGCTTCACTTCTATTGTAGTTTGATCACCCAGCAAAACGGTTTTGGTTTTGTAACCCACAAAAGTGATCGTTAAGGAATTTTCGGTTGAGCCCAGTTCGATTGAGAAAGCACCATCGAGATCGGTACTGGTGCCTCTATTTGTTCCGGCCACTAAAACATTTACAGCGGGCAAGGTTTGGTTATTTTCAGCATCCATTACCTTTCCTCTCACTGTCTTTGTTTGAGCCAAAGCCGTTGAAACTGCTCTGGAAGCCATAGCCCAATGCGCGGCTACGGGCAAGGGCAACCTGCTGAAACTCCCGAGCATCGAGCAGGTGACGAAGCCCGAGCAGATCACACAGTTGGGGTACACCTCCGCGAAGGCGGTCGACTCCACCCTGAACATCATCACAGTCGACGCAGCGCAGACGGCGCGCGGGCTCGGCCCGACCGTCAGGGGTGCGGACGGGAACCTGTACCTCAAGAACGTGAAGAAGTCTGACGGCTCGCCTGCCCTGATGGCCCGCGTCCTGGAGTTCCCCGACGACTACATCATGACCCCCGCCCAGCGGCAGTCCGCCGACCGCCTCCACGAGATCGTCCAGAC
>ENA-ORBV01014146-ORBV01014146.1-microbial-mat-metagenome-genome-assembly--contig:-NODE-14146-length-11996-cov-5.123332_pt1 | contig 11996 bp, 8 predicted proteins | sample MGYA00237777_ERZ505514 | MGnify/ENA primary metagenome ERZ505514 (study PRJEB26160, sample SAMN06269048) | microbial mat metagenome | isolation source: Oligotrophic lake microbial mat | place... | reverse complement strand
GCCTTAGTCTCGTGGGCTCGGAGATGTGTATAAGAGACAGCATATATACACGTCCAACGTATGCAATAAACAAACTATTTCTGCTTTTGAATGTAAAGTAGCGACTCAAACCGCAGATTCATTTGCTCATTGATCCCAAGGCACGCGGGCTAGATTGGATTGAAGCGCACAAAAGCTTATTCGTCTTGCTTTGCACAGCCATAATTGCCTCCTTCGTTTGCATGCTCGCTGTACAGAGATTCCAACATGCCTTCGCTTTCCCGCTTTGATGTGTGCGGCAAGTGCCCAAAGAGAGCGGCCGGGGAAGCTTGCGTCGGAAACAAGGAAAGCTCTGGAAGGGATGGCGAATTCTTGTGCCGCGACTGTGGTTGTTATTGTTGGCACGATCAGCATTGCATCTACTGCGGAGGTCTCGTTGCTGGTTGCGTGTACAAGGTAGAAGCTCGTCACAAGCGCTTCCCTGAAAATGAGCGGGCGGCGTCCAGCGAGAACTAGCTAGTCGATGTCTGCATCTGTCGAGTAGACAAAACGGAGCCGATGGGTATCCCGGTGCAAATCTGTGCCCGCTCATTACATTGTTTTGAGAGCCGATTCAGTACAATTGTAGTACAGCTAAAGTAAGATATCAATATTGCAACACAGTTTGTCATTCATGATTTTAAAATTCGCCTGTGAGCTAAGGCGCATGGCAATTAATTCACCTAATAGCTAGCTATGGTAGTAGCCCCCCGCCCTTCTGTGATCCACTCTTTTTCGACACTGACAGATCTGTCTCCAACAGGTCCCACAGAGTGTGTTCAAATGTGGTCACGCTGTGATTCTCCTTGCTGCAGCACTGAAGAACAAGCATTCATCCCTTTTGTCCCTCATGACTGCTTGTCATCACAAGATTATTCTGTTTTAGGCAACAGTTGTGTTTGTTCAGGTGAACACCGCAACACAACATTGTTGTGCCGGACCTTTCTTTTGCATGCATCTGCATCTTCTGCCCAACAGATCCCACAATTTGTGTCAACACATGACAGTCGCATGCAGTGCATCAGTTTTGTTTCCAGTGGGTTTGAAGGATCAAGCATCAAACCCAGAACGCTGGCCTTTCTGTCGTGTGGTCAACCACACAATTGAACCGCACAGTCTTTTCGCATTGCTCCGAGGTTGAGTCAAGCAACTGCCAATCCAACAGACAACAAAAAAATGCTTGGAAAAGCACCAACTTGAACTGCTGGCATGTGAATCTTTGTCATGTCACTGCTGGTGGCTAGTGGTTGGGCAGTGCTGTAGCCACACCATGCAAGAGCACTGCAGCGCTTGTTGAACAACACATGCAATCCCGATTTCCATGCGCTCATGTGATTGCAACATTGTGTGCAGGAAAAGAACAAGGAGCCGAAGAAGAAAGAGACTGAAGGCAAGCAACCATTGTCTTGCACCAGTCCTTTCACACTTGGAGATGTTTCTTTCATCATTAAAAATTCGTGTCGACACACTCGGACACACTTGTCATGACACAGTTTTGAGAGATCACATGTTCCTGCAGGTCTTGAAAATGAAATTTGCAGGCAAACCATTGCACATCCTTCGTCACATTGAGGACATGATGGTGCTGTTTGCTTTGTCGTGTCTTTGAGAGAAGGCAACAAGCAACATCTTCTGCTAGTCTAGTTCTAGCCAGCAGCTGCAGAAGACCACCCTTGTTCTTATCCTAGAGCTAGACAGCCTATCCTCCATTCGTTTGAGTGACGCGCAGTTGCTCGGTCATTGTAAACAAGATATATCCTTCTTTCTTATTAAACCTTGTGCCACCAATAATGCACCAGTAATGAACGTGTGGTAATTAAGTTACCAGTCAGCTCTGGGAGGGTCATAGACATTTAACGTTCGTTCCTGCTCCAGACGGGGATTTGGTTTTCTACAGCAGTTTCGTTTTCGTGCAGCCATTTGAGTACAGTACGTCGTACCTATCGTAGGATTTGATAGCGTACTTCACTAACTTATCGTACCACTTCTGTCTACTACTAGTAGTCTAGCTAGTACTGGTACCGTACCACGGGTCCACGGTACCACTGTACGACGTACCAGTTACCATACGTACCGGTACATTCATTCATTGTACTGGTACTGTGGGACGCAATGCGGTACGATCACAATCAATCTTCCTCACTATTTCATTACTACCAGTACTGTACTACTGTACTACATAGTAGTACGGTATCTGTTGATTAAGCATCACACTAATAACGCTACTACAAATACTAGGTAATTACTAACTAGAGCGGTTCCAAAAAAGCACGTCTGGATAAAGGACAAAGACTTCTTTTGCAAGGTACACCTATACCTATAGTTGGCTGGTTAGGTAGCTTGTTGGTAATGAGAGGTTACACAGCGATAGAAGATGAAGATGCAATCAGTACCTATACCGCCGCTGTGGCTGCGGCAAGGGAAGGTCCTCTGTTGGATGAAAGCGCAGATTCTGTAGTGGACATTCCCGACAATATCTTTGTGACGCCAACGCCCTACTTTCCTACCAATCCCAGCCGTCAAAGTCGTCGTGCCACTATTGCCGAAACTAGTGCCAACGCAGGTACCAGGAACACGGCAGGCTCTGAAGCACAAGGTCCTTTGACGCCTCAACACGCACGGAGACGCAGTCGAAATATTATTTCACAGCGGCAGGACAGGTTACGCAGCGATTTGAATCAGAGCTGGCCGCAATCTAAGCAGCAGCGAGAGCAGCAAAAAGAAGGGCGTCGCTTTCGTAAATTGTCCCGGAATCGAAATGCTAGCCTCGACAGCAGCAACAACAGCAACAATACCGGGGACAATGATTCCAAGAGTTCCACATCCTCCTTTCGAAGCCACTCGACCCTGGCCAGTCATCGCAGTCGTTTGGAACGAGATCGAAATCCTTACACCCTGGGAGTCAGCGTGCATTGGTTAAAGCACGGGTTCCTGGAAGAAGTCCGGGCTGCCGGGTTGGATGAAACGGCCACCATTTATGACATTGAAAATCTTCACTCCTCGCCAGGAGCCGAACAGATGGGCGTGATTCGAACCAAGGGAAAAGACGTGACCTGCCCCATTGACAATCAAAAGGGTGCTGCCTATGTCCACGCCTTGGGAAAATCCAAAGACAAGGTTGGCCGGGCCACCTTTATGTTGAGTTATGTATGGGGGTATACCATCGGCGATATCATTGATACGCTATGGGATTATTGCTGCCAACAACAAGGTCTAGATCCAAAACGTACCTACATTTGGATTTGTTGTTTGTGTGTCAATCAACACCGTGTCGCCAGCAATATTGCCAATGGCAAAGAGATCCCCTTTCGTACCTTTCGGCAATTGTTTTACAGCCGGGCCAAAGCCATTGGGAACATTCTTGTTATGATGTCTCCCTGGGACCAGCCCATTTATGTGACGCGTGTCTGGTGCATCTTTGAGTTTTTTACAGCATCGACACTACAATCAGATCATACTACTAATGATAACAATGTGACGATTGTCATGCCACCCAATCAGACACAGGAAATGGCCAGGTTGATTGTCTCCAAGGATTATCATGTGTTTTTGGATCGGATTTGTCAAATCATGGACCAAACCAAGGTGGAAGATGCAAAGGCATCGTACGCAACCGACAAGGAACGCATCATGCAGATCATCCAGTCCAGTATGGGACTCTCCGAGTTCAATGCCAAGGTGAACGAGCTGTTGCGAAAATGTCTGTTGGACACAGTCATGCGGTTTGGAAACGCCATCGCGGACAATGATGATAATAAGATATCTGGTTCTGAGAAGCAACATTTTCTGACCAATGTCAGCAGCATTATTTCCTTTATGGAGCCCATGAACACCTTGCATGAGATTACTCCTGTGGCGACTAGACCTACCTAGACCTACTGTCTCGAGCCGACGCCTGAGCACACCATGGACAGGATTTATAAGATACCTGAGAATATTTTCTCACAAATATGAGCAGAATTACTTCCTTTAGAGAGCCTCTTAGTATGAACACCTCCATTTACTAGCTACTTAAGTAGTAAGTTAGATCAACGTCCACCGAAAATGACAGATTCCACGAACTTCATGACTGAACTCATACGATCTTTCCCAAATTACATGCTGCTATTAACTCCAGAGAGCTATGGGTACAACGTATCAAGCTAGCTAGCTAGCTATCTAGCTATCTAGCTAGCTAGTTAAGTAGGTGGGCTGGCTGGGTGATGATTTATCCCAATCCCTAACTCCGTCTGAGCCATCACCACCCTCGATATCCTTTTGCGGGCGCGTTAACCATGCAGGATCGATAGCGTTGGCTCCAATGACAGCAACTCAATTAATTTTGATTGATTGAATCCATAACCAACATCACCACAAGCTTCAAACCATCAATGATCGACCATGACATCCTTACGAATGCGACGAGGCCCATCAGGCAAAGAAGACGTGGAAGATGGTTTATCTCTTCCCCTAGAATCTGTTGGCTCCAAAGATGATTTACACGACAATACCAAAAGGAAAATCGGGCCATGTTGGAAGCGGCTTTTCGCGCTTGCCATCGTCGTTGTGGCTGGTCTCTTGGCGGCCAAACCCTTCTTTAAAGACTGGTTTCAAGAAATCAATTTCATATTGCACCACTTGTCAAGGACTGTCGATTCTCTACTTTTGAAACAACGGCAACGACCAGACAACAAGATTATCTACTATCTGCATCTTAGCAAATGCGGAGGAACTTCCTTGATGGATGCCGCCAGTCAAAGTGGCCTGACAGTTCCCATTCGAAATGGACTTGTCCAACGAGATTGGCGTTGTTGTGGGGAAGAGGACTCTATGGAAGCACAAGCTGCATATGCCAAAAGCACTAGCTTTGATTTTGTGGCCAACGAAGGCGACATGTACGATGCCATGGACCTAGATCATTATGATTACGTGGTGACATTGAGAGACTCCAAATCGAGATACAAATCCATGTGGGCGCAATGGCAACGCGATCCGGTCTTGTTTTTCTTGGGACGCATGAATTTCACGGAGTTTTGTGACTGGTTTCACGAGGACAACTTTATTGTCCGCAAAGTGTGTGGAACCCGATGCATGGGGAAACCAAAATATACAGTCACACGAGAAGACTTTTATTACACATTGAAACGTATGGAAAATTTTACGGATATTTTGTTTCTGGAAGATTTCGATGCCTCCTATGCAAAATTTGCCAAAAAACATGGATGGTCGGCTCCGGCCGAAAAGAAGCGACTGTCCTCAACCTTTGGAATTTCCACGGCAAAATCGGATGAAGATGAATGGGACAGTCGCATGAGTGCTCTGGACGATGCGCTTTATGAATTTGCCAAGCGTTTGGACCACGGAGAATTCCCCTACCAATTTTCCGAAGAGAAAAGCAAGAATCTACAAAAGTATTTTTCTGCCAATGAACCGCAAAAAGGTTCGACAGAGAGATAATGAAACACAATTTAGAAGAGGGTAGAAAGTGCACTACAGTGCCTCCGCAGAGGATGGGTCGGCATCAGGCGGTCTTGTACTCAGAGTACAGCAAAGATTGGTTAACAATGTCCCCGTTACCGGCTCTCCTGACAAGATACGACAACAATGAAAAGCGTCATCTCACCAACACCAAATCGGCTGCGTGCTGTTCAATCTACTTCACCGAAGATCGATATTATAAAATCTCTGATTGACATGATTACTATTTTCCTGCAGCTCGTCATCTCAGTGATGCAGTCTTCTTTATTGTTGCCGCAATGTTGATTGCTAAAAATCTTAAGTAATGTATAAAGCCAACTTTCCGAACGCAGAAGCTCAGTTGTTGTTTATAATAAGTAGTTTTGGCCGTTAGCTAAACAAATATTTCTTATAGATTGACATCATATCGTCTTCCATCCTTCTAGCTTTCTTTTTCTAGCAACGAAGTCCACTGCTCATGCCACCATCCACTACAAGATTTGTTCCAGTTGTATAACTCGCATCACTGCTCAACAAAAATGCCACGGACTTGATCACTTCTTCAATGGAACCAAGACGCTTTAGGGGCACTCCACCCACTTTTGCCTTGGCGACCTCTTCGGGATCCGTGGCAAAATATGGCGATCCTGATTTGGCATGCTGTAGGGCCAGGAAAAAAAATCGCAATTCGTTTGGTGAGTTCAGGAAATGAAGACACGTTTCAAGCTTTCTTTTTAATACGTTTCAGCAAAATGCATTCATTGTCGAGATATTAGACGAGGTCAACTTCCAACAGTACCATGTTTCCACAAAAAGAGAGATTCAAATAAAATCTGATACACGAGGATCCAACTTTTCCAAGGCGCTTCAATTCCTTTCAAGAATTTTTCAAGAGCATTTCAACCCTAATCACAAAACGTAAGATAATTCTCCTTCAAAATATCTAGACCTACCAATTCATTTTGGCGATCCCACATGAACCCTGGTCCAATCAAAGCTGGACTGATGGCATTGACACGAATTCCATGAGGTGCCAAATCCTTCGAGGTGCTGACTGTCATGGAAAGCACAGCGGCTTTACTGGAAGCATATGCCACCATGGCGGGTGTCCCGCGCAATCCTGCGACACTGGAAGTATTCACAATGGAATAATAATGCGATTGACTTTTGTCGGGTGGTGATTGCTTGGCCATTTGTTTGGCCACGGCTTGCAACACAATAAACATGCCCGTGACATTGATATTCATGACTCGTGCAAAATCGGCAGGGTCATATTCCAGAGTTGGTTTGATTTCTCCTTGATATCCCGCATTGTTCCATAACAAATCAATGGTTTGATATTTGGCCACCACGGTATCCACTGCTTTTTGAACACTGGCCACATCGGTCACATTGCATTCCACGGGCAAAATTTCGGCGGTTTTTCCTGCTGCGGCTTTGACTTCCTGGACAGTTTCTTCCAAGCCCGTGGCCGACAAGTCGAGCGCCACCACTTTAGCGCCTCGCTTGGCAAAAAAAATACAGCCTTCTCGGCCAAATTGACCTCCTCCTCCTGTAATGATAATGACCTTTCCTTGAAAGCGAGTGTCGTTGGTTTCCGTCATTTTGAGTTTCGTTAGAGTTTAAAAAATTGATTATATATTTAGTTTCTTGTGGCCGTTTTCTGCAATTGAATCAGTTGAGTGTCGTCAAATGAAATCCAAAAAGGATCCGTTACGATGATCCGTCAATGCTTTGGGCTTCCGTGAACGATCTGACTCAACAACAGCCGGCGACAGCCAGACCAATTTGATGGTTTTGATGATAGCATGCTGTTTGCTATCACTGTGGTGCCACTGCTCAACTACCAGGCAGTCCTAGCAGTCCAGTTGAGCAGTCAGCAACAAAGTTCCCATCTTGCTTTGTGGTGTGTGTGTTTCCTTTATTCCTCCCCTCACTCCTTGCCCTCAGCTTCATGTGTGTTCCTCTCATCTCTTTGGTGCTCTGTTGGTTTGTCTGCGGCATGATGACATTGACAAAGAAGACAACAAATGGAAATGCCCTTGTTTTGGAGCTCAATAAACCTGAGAGTTTTCTTGCAAAGGTGTTGATGAAGGAGCTTGCACCTCTTGGGTTGGAAGATTAAACTATGAAGAGGAAGTCCACAATGACAAACAACAAGGCTAGACGAATGTGTGCACAAAGTCAAACACAAACTGACATGTGTGACAGGAAAACTCTGAAACCGACACACTTTGTGCTCATGTTGGAATTGTTCATGTCAGAAACAGGAGTGCCACATGCTGCTGCAAAACAGTGAGTTCCGAAACAAACACAACCAGTTCATCTGTGGTCTGCACATGATCTTAAAAAATTGTCAAAGCAATGGCTCAAACAATTTGAGAAAGCTCCAGCTGCTTAGCTCCTATGAGAGCAATTGCAAAAAAAAGAAAATGTCACAGCATGATCCAAAAATGTTTGATTTTTCACCGGGAATGCAAATGTTTCGCCAGTTCTGGTGCAATCCAAAGAAGTTTGACCAAAACACAACAGACAAGCATGACAATGACCACTCACCAAGAGAACAGAAGCTGGACAAAAAAATCGTCTGTGTTTGTAAATGATCACAAGTTCGAGACCATTGCTGACCACAAACAGAGTTCATTGGAAGCAAATTTTGGATTCCAGCTAGACTTGAAGTCTTGTAGAACTTTGTGAGCAAAGTTGGATTCATTTGCAAAGAATCACAATGTGTGTTGATTTCAGTTGTGCTCTGGAAAAATTTAAACACCACACTGGCTCATTTGATTAGGCGGTAGCATCTCTCTCTGTGAAACCAGTCTGATCAAAAAAAGGTGGTCAGATCCACCACTCTGCGATCCTGGACCATTCAGTGCTGAAATGTTCATGGAAAAAAAACTTGCATTCAGATTCTACACAAAGTTTGTACCATCACAAGTTTTTCGAAAACTTGCTTTTAAAACGCAAGGATTTAAGAACAAAAAGCAATGATTTTGAAATCATTGCTTTTCTGTCGCAAGGATTTTCGCAAGTTTTTAAAAAACCTACTGATTAACTAGCAAAAAAATTTGCGAAAAAAATCAAAACTTGTGTTCAACGCAAGCATTCCCAAAACATGTTTTTCCAACGCAAGGATTTAATGAAAAGAAGCAATGATTTTGAAATCGTTGCTTTTCGGCCGCAAGGATTTTTCGCAAGTTTTTCCATTGCTTGTTTCCTATAGTAAATCAGTACTCATTACCGTTTGGTCCTGACTGGCTTTCGAGACAAGCATGGGTACGTAGAGTCTGTATGCAAGGAGCTGTGCAAGGTGGACAAAAAAGGCCACTGGGCTCCAAATTTTTTAGCCACCAATCATAACAAACCAAAAACTACTCCAGTAACAGGAAAAACAAAGTCAAACCGCGTCTTCGCGCAGCGTGCTTACGAGGCACCTCAAGATTCCTTGTACCACTGGTACCGTACGTGGTACGTTTTACTGGGACTCGTGCGTACCACTGGTTCCGAACAGAAGTACTGCATTGTCGACAAAGGGAACAGAATGGATCATTTCCTAGAGGTACCGGTTTCTGCGTGAACTATCAGTTGCGGGATTCTAAAGGGAAGGACATAAGGGCATATCTGCTTGAAGTTATTCACTCACAATTGGAAGTTAGGCCTCACTTCTAGGAAAATTCTTCATTAATAAGAAAGCCGGTATTGTCATGACTCCCTTAACTAAGATGCAAACGGGGCAGTTATTTTCCAAGATTCTCGTATTTATTCACCTCCATTGTAAATGTCAGAAGTTACGTAATTGGTGCCGGTACCAAGAACTACCAACCGGTACTTTACGGTACAAACGGTAGGGGCATGAATAAATTCTATGCAGCTTTGCATAAGATGCAATCTTATGCCCACCTAAACGAGAGAAGAAAAGAGAGATGCCTTCTTCAAACCTTACCTGTTAGTTCGGATGGCATCTATTAGGAATCTGATTCCGGTTTCGTATAAGCAGTAAGGTCTTCTTCATTTTTGTTAATTAAAGCCCTCCATTCTTTGATTTGTAAAAGCCCCACCGTTCCAACACATACGCCGAGTACAAGTGAAATTTCTCGCATATCAACGTTTGAACCAGAAGGGTGCGTGACACTATCTTCTGGTTGTGTGATATTTTTGTTACTTACTAAAAAAGGGCTTCAGTACTGCCAGCTTATGTTCCAAGAGGTAATAATGGTCAACCGCGCTGTGCTGGTTTTCCCTTGCAAACTGGTTGGGAGCTGGGACCGTGGGGGCATATGTAGATAAACAAGTCTAAATTTGGTTGGGTTTGTACAGCCCACTCATTTTTAATTTCGGTACGACGTACTCTACTGTCAACACAAAATAGTAAGTAAACCGGTGTGCCGAAGAGGATAGAGGAAAGAAGAACCCAAGCGTGAAGTCCTTACCGAGTTTAAGAATCATAAATCGAGAATCGCTCGACTTACCGCCGGCCACTAAAGCTAGCTAGTAGCAATAGCAAGTGTGCTTAGTATCTTTTACTGTATTCAAGCTCTCCCAAGGATATAGCTCGACGAACAGGTTTGTGTACAAAATCCATCTTGTCAATATCATTTAAAAACACATCGAACAACTAAAAAACAGAAAAGGCAACTTACTTGTGCCCCATCAAATCATCCAGCAAGCAGCCATCAACACAACCATGAATGTTGTCGAAGGAAGCCGGTGGTCTACCTCCCCCGCGAACGCTAACATCAGCGTGACAACGGCGGCCCCATCACCTCCTCGTCGTCAAGTTCGACCACTGCCCGAGATGACTTCTTCTTCTGGCAGTAGCAGCAGCAACGACAGCTGCATGATGATTTCGACCGGCAAAAGATCCCACTCGTTGGGAGACAAAGACTTGGTGTACTGCGATAGCAAGCACCACAACGACTTTGATAGTAGTGGTGATGGCAACCACAACAGCAGCGGCGATCCCAATGGGAATCCCAGCTTGCATTCACTCATCACAAGAGCTCGAAGAGGTGTTGGAGTTCGCGGTTCTTGTTCTGCTCACACCAGCCCCGTCAACCACCGGCGGCAGCTCATTCAAGTGGCACTCCATGGCGGACAGCCACCAGAAGACCTGCAGCAGCAACCAAGAGGAAAGACCATTTCTCAAGCACTGGATGAGCTCCAGGATTGTCAAGTCACTTGGCCCGGCGCAGACGTGGGTATTGATGAAGGTGAAGTTGGTTCTGAAACGTTGAAATGCGAATTTCAACCTGACCAGAAGCATCCTCTCAGAGTATACAGACAAGACAGACAAGCAAGCCAAGTCCAGCAGCAACAGCAGCAGGAAGAAGGAGGAGTGCCTGCGTCGCCTGCTTGGCGACAGATGATGACTGCCTCGCCAGGAGCCAGTGTCTCCAGCTTTGCATCGTCCACGACGATCCCAGCGGCTCGGCTAGTAGTAGAAGATCCAGAAGACAAAGATGATCAAGAGAAAAAGGATTACGATTACTGCTATCGTCGTACTCTTTCCTTGCCAGATCCCAGCGCTGTCAGGGATCGCCGCAGCTTCTTTTCCGTCTCTCGAAGAATGTGCAGTCGATCTTCGTTCGAATCGCACGGAAGCAGAAGCAATCATCGTTGTCGTAGCAACAGCGTTGATTGTAGTGATCCAGAGCATGAGGGTGTGACGACCGCCAATGGTATCGCTGCCTACCTCGACCGTGCCGTCACCATGGTCGACGAACACACGGCTACCAGTCTTTTGAGTTTGGGTCATCCGCCAGCAGCACGCCCAGAACAAGTGGCCTTTCAAATTCACCACGAACATGATGAAGACGACGAGGATGATGAGTTGTCTACAGGCATGTCTCTGGAAGATGAACATGACGACGGATACGGCTCTGACGACGAGTCCATCTTGTCCGATGTCGATTTTGACGAAGACTTTTCTCAAGCAATGGCTCTTCACCAAGATGATGACTCCATCGCCTTCTCCGTGGATTCTGTCCGTGTTCGAAGGAAGACATATTCACCACGAGCACCCCGACGGGCGGATCAGTATGACTTTGTCATGGCCGTGCCGAATATGGATCATGTCAACGCCAACGAGAGCTCAGCTTCAGTAGCTCCCATGCAGCTCGATTTTTCAAAACATCAGTAGTGGAGAAATGAACCATTTCGGCGGAACGGACCAAGCAGCGCGGCTCAAGTTGAGTCTCACTCAAGTCCTCTTGCTGCGGATCATAGAACACAACTTGTAATACATATGTAGTCAAATGCATTTACTGCATGAACCTACTAACTAGTCTAATAAAACCGTCGCTACTAGTACTAATGTTTAGACTTTCACTACCAGCTAGCTAGATTATGTTTGAGAAAAAGGTACCAGTATGTAGTAAAAGAGTTTGCTTGGGCCGCTCTGATTATTTCAGGTCAGTTGATTGACGGACGGTAGCGTGCTACGTTGCCTTCTACTACTACATGTAGATAGAAGTCCAACTCGCTCGCGACGCCTCTGTCTCTTATACACATCTGACGCTGCCGACGAATAGAGAGGTGTAGAT
>ENA-ORBV01014145-ORBV01014145.1-microbial-mat-metagenome-genome-assembly--contig:-NODE-14145-length-11996-cov-6.294991_pt1 | contig 11996 bp, 8 predicted proteins | sample MGYA00237777_ERZ505514 | MGnify/ENA primary metagenome ERZ505514 (study PRJEB26160, sample SAMN06269048) | microbial mat metagenome | isolation source: Oligotrophic lake microbial mat | place... | reverse complement strand
ATGATACGGCGACCACCGAGATCTACACCTCTCTATTCGTCGGCAGCGTCAGATGTGTATAAGAGACAGATTCTGACCTGCGGTCGTTACTTCGCTCTCATCCACGAGGTACAGGCCCCACATGACCTCAATCCCCGCCAGGGGATTCTGACCTTAGCGTGTATCTCGCTTATGTTCTTGAAATAGACACCCCCCACATGACCTCAATCCCCGCCAGGGGATTCTGACTTCTTCGTGCGTTTCCTGGAGGTCGTTGGGCATGCTGTTCCCCACATGACCTCAATCCCCGCCAGGGGATTCTGACCTCCATTGCCAGTCGGAAACCTCTATAAGGGCCGACCACGTTAGCCCCACATGACCTCAATCCCCGCCAGGGGATTCTGACGCAGTTGGGGGCGAGGGTCACGAGGGCCGCGATCTCGTCGCCCCACATGACCTCAATCCCCGCCAGGGGATTCTGACTTGGCATCGTTCACGGTCTCGCTGTAGTACGTCCGGTTCCCCACATGACCTCAATCCCCACCAGGGGATTCTGACCGAGAGGCCCGTGCCACTCGTGAGAATGCGACCGTCCCCCCACATGACCGCAATCCCCGCCAGGGGATTCTGACTTAAGTGGGCGCCCACGAGGGGCGCCCCGACGCAATCTATTCCTCACATGACCGCAATCCCCGCCAGGAGATTCTGACTTAAGTGGGCGCCCACGAGCGGCGCCCCGACGCAATCTATCCACGCGCGGCGGGCCACGACTACGCCATGTGGGAGGAGGAGTTCGCGGCCGCAACGTGCTGGGCCTTCGGCGCCAGGTAATGAGGTTGGCACCGCACACAGCGCACGCCGACCGCCTGAGCTGCCTGCACGCCGTTGGGCGAGTCCTCCAGGGCGAGGGCCTATGCGGGGGCGACGCCAGAGCGCGCCCCAGCGAGGCGATCCAGGTCGGACTCAGCCTCGGCGCGGGCGCCGGGCCGGGCCACGGTCGCACCAGCCTCGACCCAACAAAGGTGCTGGCGGGCAGCGTCGCGCAGGTCGCCGACGGGCTGCGGGCCTATTAGGCCCAGGGCGTGCGCCACGTCATCTGTGGCCTGGAGCCGGCTACCCTGGAGGCCATCGGCTGGCTGGCGGAGGCGCTCCAGACCATATGCACGACTGGCGAGTAAGCCATGGATCCGCTCGCTGCGGCGACACACAAGCACGGAGACACCGCTGACGCGGTCGCGCAGTCGCCGCCTGCTGAGCGCCCTGTTTATCCTGACCGGCCTCAAGCACTGCTTCCAGCCGCAGCTGTATCAGGCGATGATGCTCGACTACCTGCCCGCCCACGCCGCGCTCGTCGCGGCGAGCGGGTACGCCGAGATCAGCCTGGGGGTGGTGGCCTGATCCCACCGTTGCAGTGGCTTGCGCGCTGAAGCCTTACGACCCTGCTCGTCGCGGTGTTCCCGGCGAATCTCCACATGGCGTTGCACCCGGCGCAGTTCCCGCACATCCCCGTCGCGCTGCTCTGGCTCCGCCTCCCGCTGCAAGCCGTCCTGATCGCCTGGGTGTGGTGGGCGACGACGGATGCGCATCATGGTTCGCTGCGGCCAGTGTCGCGCGGAACGACGCGACGTTCCGCGCGACGTTCCACCAGATGGGGTCTGCGAGCGGAACGGTTTGCACCTGCGCGGCCGTGCGTGCCAAGCTCATGCGCCGTGCCTCAACGACGCCTGCGGCCTCACGGGCGATCTGCGCAATCTGCGGTACGGCCTGTGTTTCACCCGCATGCTCCGCGGCGAGCGCGTGCATATTCAGCGCATCCTGGAGGAAGCGCGCGTTGGTGACCAGCCCGGCAAGCTCGCGATCCTGCAGCCAGTCGCGCAGCTCGCCGACGGTAGACTCCACCCGCGCGAGCTGCCGCTGCATCGCGACCAGGTAGTGCTGGGCGGTCGCCACTGCTGCCACGTGCCAGAGGGTCGGCGCAGTCGCACAGCAGGATCACCGGCCCGTGGGCCAGCAGCGCCTGATCGGTGCCACCGCACGCTCGGGGGCGTTCAGCGCGGGTGGCCCGCCGGTGCAGGCGTTGCGATTGCCGAGATCAGGCATGTGCCGGTAGATCGGGCCGAGTAGCGCGGCCAGGGCGTCCTTACGCCACTGCGGGGACGCCGAGGTCGGGGCGACGCGCACATTCGACCAGGGCGGCCCCCAGACGCAGCACCTCGTCGCACAGCCCGGCCGGCGCCCAGCCGGCGTAGCCCATGCTAGTGGTCACGCGGGGCTCCTGCTCAGGCAGCGTGCGTATGTGCGAATCCTACCGGCACCTGACCCGCCTGTCCAATCGGTGCGGCGGCGATGCATCACCACGCCGCCCCGGTCACACGGTGCTGGATGCTATAATAATAGTCGCTCTCCTGGTTTACGATACCGCACGTGCCTAAGCAGCACGAGCTGACATGCGTCGCCGGCAGCGCGGTCGTCTCTAGCCGGAATGACAAGCTCCGCAGTGTCGGTCATGCAGCTGCTTCCCATCGCACCGGCGCCGAATCGGGCGCTCATTGATTGCTGGCGCACATCGCCGCCTCATTAGAGCACCCGCTGGCAGGAAGCGTCGCCGATGGTGGGGCTGTCGTATCTATGATGCGCGGCTGCCGCATGGTTATGGGTGATAGTCGATCGTGAGCTCGCACTCCGCCATACGCTCGCTGTCGAAGTTCGTCACATTGAGCTTCCAGTAGCGGTCGCCGACCGCCTGGATGTCGGCCTCGCTGATTTCGACCGCGATCGTCAGCGTCTCGCCATCGGCACCATCTTCACGGGTCCAGTGCTCGCGCTTCTCGCCCATGAAGAGCAGCATGATGCTCTCTGAGCCGCTGATCGCCAGCGTCGCCGTGAAGGCCGTCGGCGTGGCGAAGCGCAGCTGGCCCTCGAACGATGAGGCCTCGGTCGTCGAGCGGCCCTGGGCCAGGCGCAGCGGATGCACCCCCGGCGCCAGGGTCGGCCACTCCGCGCGGGCGAAGGGCCGGGCTGGATAGGCGTGCAGCGCGTGGACGATCGCACGAAAGAGATCGGCATAGGCAGGGGTCCACGCGTCGGCTGGGGCGACCAGGCCGACGAGGATGTGATGGCCCTGGCGTGCGATCAAGGCATAGTTGGGATCAACCTTCGCGCGGGCGATCACGTCAACCACCGCCAGCAGCCGACTGGTGCTGGGGATGTGCATCCCGAAGTTGTCGACTGGGGAGGGCGCCTCGCCGTGCGCAATGCCGGCCGGGTTGCCCAACCCGGGCAGCTGGGCCAACTGATTCGGCTCAATCGACAAGGTCATGGACAGCGCGCCGAAGTGGGCGCAAGCGCCATTATTGATCTCGAGCCCGAGCTCGCCAAAGATTCGCGCGGCGCCATAGCCGACCCCGATCACCTTGCGATTCTGCAGGCGCGCGATCTGCGCGCCCGACAGCGCGCATGCCTGGTCATCAGGGAGCACCAGGATCAGCACCTCGGCCGGGGAGGCGATCGCCGCGTCGAGGGTTCGCGCCGTGGCGACGAGCAGGTCGGTATCGCCGGTCAGCAGGGTGCAGAAGGTCGCGGCCGCCCTCCGATCCGCCCGCGACGGGAAGATGACCATGGCCGCGTGGTCGATGTTCTCGTCCGCATGGTCGCCCGGCTCGCCGTCAGGGCGCGGGCGGGTGGCACCGCCCGCAGGGGCGGGCGGCGTATCAGGCAGGAGGCGCAGCCGCGCCTACAGGTCGCTGATGCGCGGGTGTTCGGCGCCCAGGACCGGCGCGCATGCGTCACGCGCGCGCAGGTAGAGCTCGCGCACCAGCGCATACTCGCCCTCGCCCGACAGCACCGCATCAATGCTGCGAATCAGCCGGAGTAGCTCCTGATCCGGCGAGTCAAGCGCCGCTGGATGGATCGCGAGCACACGATTGAGCATCGGGATGGCAGATGCCTGGACGTCCTCCTCGTTCTGCACCAGCCGCTGCGCCCAGGCGATCAGCAGGGTCGCGAGATGTGGGTGGTCAAGGCCATAGCGTTGCTCCATCGTGGACAGCAGCTGTGCGTAGAGTGACGGGAGGGTTGCGCCACCGGCTGCCAGCGCATTGTCCTCTCCGATGTCACCCAGGAAACCACAGGCGTTCAGGGTCGGGATCAGCCGCACCGGCTCGGCGTAGCGTGGCAGCATCTGCGCGAACACCTCACCTGCGCGCACGCGATCACCCTGGCGCCAGAGCAGGGTGAAGAAGGGCAGCATGGCATCGTCGCGCTCGGCGCCCTGGTATCCAATCCGCTCATAGCTGGCGATCAGCCGCTCGTAGATCGCACGCCCGCGATCAAACTCGCTGTTCGCTTGGTATGACAAGCCGACCGTAGCCAGAAACGAGAGCGTGCTTGGGTGCTCGCGGCCAAGCTCCGCATCCAGCCGCTCCAGCTCCCCGACGATCGCTGCTTCGGCCCCCACCTGGTCGCCCTGCTTCCGCAGCACGTCGCTGATCTGGACGATCAGGGAAAGCACGGATCGATGATGATCGCCAAGGGCGCTGCGCTGCCGCATGAGCTGGTCGCGCAGCAACTCCAACGCAGTCGCATGGTTGCCCATAGCCTGGTGGGTCCATGTGATTTGGGCGAGCGTATTCTGGATGTGGTAATCCTTGTCCGAGTCGTAGAGACGCCGGTAGATGCTGAGCAGCCGTTCGTAGCTAGCCAAAGACCGATCATAGTTGCTCTGGAAACGCAGCAGCATGGCCAGCTTGTCCAGCGCCACACAGGTGCGCTCGTGATCGGGGCCGAAGGCGCGCTCAAGGATCTGCACCGCCCGCTCTGCCATCGCCACATAGAGCTGCATTGGTCCCCAGAGACGCCCCTGGTTGACAATCTGGAGGAGGCTGTCGGCCACATCGGGGTGGTCGGGGCCGAGCAGCTGCTCACGGATATGCAGCGCCTGCTCGTGCAGCCGCTGCCCGGTCTGGGATTCCTCCTGCGTGGGGTGAACCTCATCCCCGGTGGCATCGTGGTGTTCATAGAGATATGCCGACGCCCATGCATGCAAGGCATCGGCCTCGCGCTCCTGATCCTGAAGCTGGCGTGCGATCGCCACGGCCTGCTCGGCCTGCTCCTGCCCGCGGGCCGCGCCCATTTCCCAGACCTGCCAGATCAAGGCGCAGTGTAGCTCATAGCGCCGCTCCAGGCTCGCGGGGTCATCGCGCTGCGCCAGCGCCTGCAGCTCGGCACTGAGTACCAGCGCCTGCGCGGCGCGCTCCGCCTCGTAGGGGTCATCGGTCGGTGGTAACTCATCCGCCATCGGAACCTCCCTTCAGCGCCCACCGCCGGCGCGCCCGACGTTACCGATAGTATCGCATCGCACGCGGATCGGCGCTTCCGCCTGAAGGCGTGGGTGCTGCAGGTCGTAGGGAGGGTTACGGCTTGCCGATGAGCGAGATCAAAATCTGCAGCGCTACACGATAGCTTACTGAATTCACGCGGTCGTTGACGCTTCCGTGGCTCGTGGTTGCCACACCTCGACGCTCACATACGGCCCGGGCTCTGGCTTGGAGATGCCGAACATGATGGCAAGGTCGTAGGCGCTCGCCAGGTCATCCACCAGACACCACTGGTTGATCAGCGCTCCCATTCCGGCAGCCATACCGTTGCAGCGCGGGGAAAGTGGCGCGCAACCCAGCCCCCAGAATGAGTTCCCCGTGCACTCTTTGATGTCGTAGCCAATGCGGGTGAAGCGGCTCAGATCGGGCGGACGCGGCGCAACCGCATGATCGCCAAGCAATGTGTCCGCGGCGATGATCTGCGTCTGGCCGGCGTCGTTGAACCGCATTGGATAGGCGCGGTACGCATAGAGCACCTCGGGCGTGTCGCCCGCGAGGGCCCCCCACGTTGCCCGCTCTGCGTGGAACACCTCCGGCGTTGGGGAGCAGACGGCCGCATTGGTGGCCTCTCCCCCTGAGATGCCATGGCCGAAGTTGCAGATCTGCGCAATGTGATCCAGATCCGGGTTGCCGGCCCAATATGCTGGTGGTGCTACCGGGTCAACGGGGCGGTAGCCCAGCCAGATCGGTCCCGGCAGCGCCTGCGGCGGCCCGGTTGGCGCGGAGGAGTCGCGCGCGCGATCCATGAGCCGCTGGGTCGCCCGCGCGATATGCAGGGTCATCCGCCGCTCCGCTGCGGCATACGCTGCCCGCGCCGGATCAGCGGCGATCGGAAACGCATCGCCCATCGTGATCGTGAAGCCGCTATCGTGCTCAGGTATGGCGAGCTCCTGTTCCAGCGCAGCAACCCGTGCGGCAGCAGCCATCCTGGCCGTGATCCCGCCGTCGGTCGGTACCTGCACCTCCGCGCCGGCTGCCAGCAACCGACGCACCGTGCCGAAGTGCCGTTCTGGTGCGTGCGCCGCCAGGATCAACGGCGTGGCGCCGTCGGTGTCGCGCGCGTCGACGCGTGCGCCGAGCCCGAGGAGCAGCGCAAGGGCGCCGCGATCGCCATGCTCCTTGTCGGCCGCCAGATGGAGCGGCGTGCGCCCGCGGTGATCGCGAACATCGACGCTCAGCCCGGCGCCCAGCAGTTGCGCCATAATGGCACCAAGCGCCGGTGGGCTGTTGGAGCTTCGCGCGGCGGCGTGGAGCGCGGTGCGCCCCTCCGAGTCGCGTGCCTGGAGATCCATACCCCGTGCATGCAGGAACGCAATGAGCGCGGGTACTGCGTCGGACATCATGCAGGCGGCCAACAGCGCCGTCTGCCCATTGGCGTCACGCGCATCGCCCTGGGCGCCGGCATCCAGTAATGCGCCGATGACATCCAGCTGGCGTCGTGTGACATGGGGCGCCAACTCGCGCGAATCGATAATCTGCGGGTAGGCACGCCAGGTAGCACCCTCAATGACATGATGGCGCTGCAGTGCGAGCATGAGCGCCGTCGCACCCTGCGTATCGCCCCCGTTCACTGGGCAACCCGCCGCGACCAGTGGCGCGACCACCTCGCTCGCGCTCGCGAACATGAGCGGCGTACGTCCATCGGCGTCACACGCATCTGGGAGCGCACCGAGATCAAGCGGCATCTGGACACAGGCGGCGCTCCCCGCAGCGGCGGCAGCAAAGAGCGGGATGGCGACGCCACGCACGTCTGCTTCGCTGCCGAGTCCGCCGACGGCGTGGGGCGACCCCCCAGCCTGCAACAAGAGCCTCAGGCATGCGACGCTGCCGTGGCGCGCGGCTATCGCGACGACCGTCTGCCCGCCGGCTGCTGCGGTGATATCGCTGTGCCCAAGCAGCGCGCTGACCCGCGCCGGGTCGCCGGAGCTGGCGGCATACCAGAGTGCATCGACGCCCGCAGCTGACCTGCGACGCGGGTCGGCCCCACGGGCAAGCAGCACTTCGACACAGACTGCCGATCCGTTCTCTGACCCCGCAGCGACCATCAGCGGGGTCACGGAACCACGGATGGGAGCGTACTGCGCGTCATACAAATCGTGAACAGCCTCGCTATCGCCGCCGGCGTCGAGGATGTGGGTCAGCTCGGTGATGTCCCCTGCACACGCCGCACGGTGGAGTGGCGGGAACGCCGACTGGTCATAGTGACGAAAGATCATCTGGTGGCCTCCAATGAGCTCCTGCGATGATTCGGCGCATCACGCCCTCCTCCCATCATCGTGCGCCTCGTATGTCGGGGCGATCCTGGGTATCGGGGAGCCGCATTGCTCGCTGCCAGCGCGCTGAGGGCTTCAGCCGACTCGTTCGAGTACCACAGCTGGACGCTGGCGGGCCGTCTTCGTCTGGTATTCCGCGATCCGCTCCAGGCTCACGGTGTCATCGCGCTGCGCCAGCGCCTGCAGATCGGCGCTGAGCGCCTGCGCCTACGCGGCGCGCTCCGCCGCGTAGGGGTCATTCGTCGCTGGTGATACGTCGGCCACATCAGACCCCCTTGACTGATAGCCACGACATTCTAACTATGCTACCTGCACCCAGATCCCAAGATCAATCGTATAACTACAAGGCGGATTATCCATCATCTCGACATGCAGCTCACCGCCATTCGGGCAAAAGCTGCTTACTGAGTTATTTGTTGATGAGATGACGATTGGTGCGCCTCCTGGCATAAACTTGTGCAGTGTCAACACGGGCAACCCACCAATGACCTTGATAGAGTTGCCTAGTGTGCCCATCTGATCAGTCGCATAGGTATCCTGGCTATTACCACGGTCGAGCGGAGGGTCGATGATAGCGTCGATCCGATATAGACCTTTCGGCATATTTGGACCAGGCAAGAGCCGTATGTATCGTAGGGCGCTTGGGTCCCTCTCTATAGTATCTCGTTCTCGCACGTCTATCTGCTCCTGTTTGCACAAATCCTTCCAGATGGTATCGGGCTCCTCAAGCTGTTCGTTTGTAGCGATCTGTACATGATCCTGAAGGCGTATGATCCGATCCTTCCACTGCCCAAGCAAGATCTCACGTGCCTGACTACGCGCAGTATCGAGATCGGCCTGGGTTTGTGGAACTAGTGCTAGCTTGACGAAGATAGCAGTAGTCGCATAAGTGTCGATGTTCTTTTGTGAACCCGTCACTCGGATCAGAAACTCTTGGCCGCCGTCGAGCTTAATGGTCTTTTGCCCTGTGAGTATACCAGGTCGCTGGAGCGCATCAGGGACAGGGCCATCGTAGTCGTCGTAGGTTCCGATTTGGAACGGCTTCTGGCTGTCGTTTCCCTGGATTGTCATCTCATCCTCCTATATTGATATTGCGACTCACGATGAAACATCACGGTTATCGGTTAGTAGTGTCATATTGGCATCGAAAACCAACCAGCCGATTGTCACTACCTGGCGCTAGTCCTCCGCGATAGGTTGTCTGTGCGCCAGTAATGTCACTTTGGGCATTACCACCTCGAACAACCACCAACTCTTCTGCAGTAGCGGTGTCTGTCCAGAGCTGTGGATAGCGTTGATCAGTATAGGGAATTGACCAAGAGATGGTCCACTCGCTTACATTACCCGTCATTCCGATCAAGGTGCTCACTGACAGATCATTGAGTTGATTGACGGGGATTGGCACACCGCCATTGGCCTCACCAATGTTCACGCCTTTGGAATCCGGGATCTCCTTTCTTGATCCTTCAATGCCTGCATAGATTCGTCCGTCCGGCCCACGCGCGGCCCATTCCCAATGTATCTCATCAGGTACCTGACCGCCCATCCATTGACAGAACTCACGGGCTTGCCTAAGCCTGACGTTCGTGACCGGGAAATCAGCGATGGTGGGATCGCAGACATTTGCTGTCTCGTACGCTGGATCGGTTGGGCATCCGCCTGCGCGACGGCAGAGACAGAACTGCTTATTGCTCACCTCGTATGTGTCCATCTGATAGGCTGTGATACTGGTCTGCTTGCTGGTAAAGGGGTCCTGATTCGGTGTACTGGAGGGACCTAATGTTAGAGTCCCTTCATGGATCCTGACCACTGGGTTGAGCGCACGCGACTCGCGATACAGGTTGTAGAGATACACCTGCACAATCGCGAAGAAGAGCAGGGTCATGAGCAAAACTGCAGCAACAGGCCCTAAAAGGCGTTCAAACTGACGCAACCGCTCAGCACGGTTGCTGGCAGCAAGATACGATCGGAGGGTAGAGCTAATACCAAGCGCTACTGCATACTGGCGCTGCCAGGCAATAGCGTGGGTGAGCATGCTGCCGCTGAGGAGCTCGTCGTCCTGTTTGCCACTAGACCAGCTTTGCGCGCGCCGCTCCCATTCCCGGCGCAGCAGTTCGGCCTCACGATAGGTACCAATCCATTCGATCAGGGGCCTCCAAGCGTGAATCAAGGCTTCGTGGATGAGATCTACCTTGCGCTGCTCTGCATCGTCTGCTTGTTCGATCACGAGCAGGCCACCACTCAATCTCTCGATCATTTCGTCAAGGAGCTGCGGCGGATCATCATCCGAGCGTAACGCGATGATTGGCTGAGTTCGGCGAGTAGTTGCCGCCTCAGTAGCGAACTGGAGGAGCCGGAGGAAGATCCGATGCACAAGTTGCTGCTGCTCACGCTGCTGAAGATGCGATTGTATGAGCAGTTCACTCAGCGCTGCGTCAGCGCGCTGCTCAAGTGCGACCTGTAGCCCGTTGCGGGCAGGCCTGTCATCAGTAGCTACTTTGCCAAGATCTTGATAGCTCTTGACAGTGAGGAGGTCGTCGCTGCGGCTCTGCCAGACAAGCACAAGCGTCTGCTGGAGGAAAGGCAGAATTGCCGCAGCCCGCCGATCGCCGATGCAGTCAATTAGCAGCGCAGCCACTAACTCTGTCTCAATCCGTAGCCCGGAGCCAACTGCTGGCTCAACGATGGCAAGCGCAAGTCCTTCTGCTCCCAACGTCGGAAGTGGCATCAGGCCGGAGCGTAGATACGCTCCACAGAGAGGCAAATCGCTGAGGAGGTGATGGTAATACTCAGCGCGCATCGCGATTACAATAGTGCAGATGCGAATAGCACTTAATGTGGCGAGCGCCTGATCAGCGGCCTCGATCTCTGCCTCGGCGTGCTGGATAAACAGCTCTTCGAATGCATCGATCACAATCAGCAAGCGCGTCGCGCCGCGCCGGGTAGCGAGCAGTGACTCGGCCCTTTGGGTAGGATGATCCAGACCACCGAAAAGATCGCTAAGCGCAGCCCGCAGATTGCTGCCAGGACGGAGTATGGGTAGGGCATACCAGTCCCCCGTGTCATTGAGGGGGCTGCGCTGAAGGGCAGGCAGCAATCCTGCGCGCAGGAGCGAGGTCTTGCCACTACCTGAGAGACCAACGAGGGTCAGCACGCGCTGATGGAGAAGCTGGGTAGTGAATTGGACGATCTCACTTTTACGACCACAGAAGCCAGCGTTACTCTGCTCATCGAATGGCTTTAGGCCAGGGTACGGGCATGTCTCCGTGAGAGCGGACACATCTGGGTGCATCTGTGATGGACGGTGCTGATTCACCGTGAGGTTGACCGTGATGAGATCGCGGCCTGCCACACTGCCAATGGTCACATTGCCAAACTGGTTGCCGCTTCCAAAGGTAATTTGGGCTTGGTTATCGAGTTGGAGTCGCTGCCCAGCAAGCGTGTGCAACAGCACGCTCAGGAGCGGTTCTCTTTCAATTTGGTATTGAGCTTCAGCAGGGCTAAGCTTTTCAGATAGTAGTTCCGCCAGTAGGGTAGCGAGGCTACCGGCAGCTGATCGTAACTCGCGCGGCAGTTCATTCGCAAGGCCAATTTCGATCATTGAAGCATCCATCACAGCTCCCCGCGATTGTTGGTTCCGCTATTGCTGCGATACCCCGTAAAGCGCTGCACTGCGAAGAGGCAGATCCGACCGTCGCATGCCCTACGTGATGAGACGGTTACCCTCCAGCCATCCGCCGCAACATGTCAGCAATCTGAGTGACGATCGGCAGCACCGCCGGCAGCACCGCAGCGATGTTCTGCGCCGCCTGCTGCAGCCTCTCGGCGCTGATCTGCACCAGCGTCTTGTTCGGCTGGGCCTTCGTCGCTTGCTCAACGGCGGCCTTTGCCGTCTCGGCGACCGCCTCGGCGTCACTGGCCTTTTCCGCCGGCACCTGCTGCAACTCCGCGTTCAGCTGCGCGATCAGCGCCTGGAGCTGCACCTTCGTCGCATCGTCACCGTGCGACGCCGCACCGATGCTCTGCGAGACGTTGGTCAGCGTTGATTTGATATTCAGGATCGCGCCGCTGAAGTTACCGGACATATTGAATTGATCGCCGCTCACAAACGTCCCCTTTCGTTTGTCGATGTTGCCCTCGGCATAGTCGCCGCCACTGGTGTCCACATGGCGCACGCTGCTCCGCGCGCCACGCCCGATCGCAATCCCACTGCCGCTGATGTCACCGGTCGTAATCCGGTCGCCCTGGGTGATTTCGGTGCGATGAATGTCGCCGCCGGCCACATCGCCGATGCTGACATCGCCGAACTGACCGCCGCTGCCGAAGTGTACCCCGCCGCGCTGGCTGCTCTGATCTACCGTGACATCGC
>ENA-ORBV01014143-ORBV01014143.1-microbial-mat-metagenome-genome-assembly--contig:-NODE-14143-length-11997-cov-5.258809_pt1 | contig 11997 bp, 15 predicted proteins | sample MGYA00237777_ERZ505514 | MGnify/ENA primary metagenome ERZ505514 (study PRJEB26160, sample SAMN06269048) | microbial mat metagenome | isolation source: Oligotrophic lake microbial mat | place... | reverse complement strand
ACCCAGCATCGTGCCAACGCTGTCTGCGCCAGTTGCCACAGCCGCATCGACCCCTTAGGCTTTGCCCTCGAAAACTACGACGTCCTCGGCCGCTGGCGCGACGAAGAGGCCGGCGCGCCCGTCGACAATGCCGGCGAATTAGCCGACGGCACCAAGATCCAGGGGCCCGATGCCTTGCGCAAAGTCCTGCTCGACCGCAAGGATCTCGTCATCCGCAATCTCGCCAACCGCATGCTCGGCTATGCACTGGGCCGGGGACTCACCCTCGACGACTCCTGCGCCGTCGACCAAATCGTGGCCCAGGTGCGCGTCAACAACTACCGCGCGCAGTCGCTCATCGAGGCCATTGTGCTCAGCATCCCGTTTCGCTATCAGCCCGGCCAGCCCAAGCCTGGCCAGCCCGTCCAGGCGAAAAAGCCTTGAACCCAGAACTCTTGCTGAGATGGGAGGGTGCCGCCCTCTGGGCCGTCATGATTGGCTCCTTCCTATTGCTAGGCGCCTGGGAAGGCACCCAGCCCCGCCGCGCCCTCACGCAAGCCACAGGCCGGCGATGGGGCATCCATGGCCTGCTGCTGCTCTGCGCCAGCCTGTTGAACACCTTGCTGATGCGCACCTCGCCCCTGCTCGTCGCCGCCGCCTCCGATTCCCACGGCCTGCTACGCCCGCTGCCATGGCTGCTGCAATTTGCCATCGCCATCCTGCTGCTTGACCTGGTGCACTACCTCTCGCACCGCCTCTTCCACTGGATTGGCCCGCTCTGGCGCATCCACGAAGTCCACCACTCCGATCCCGATTACGACGTCTCCACCGCCGCGCGCTTCCATCCTTTCGAAGTGGGCCTCGGCACGGCGCTTTATCTGGGGGCCGTCGCCCTCCTCGGCCCGCCCGTCAGCGCCGTCTTCTTCGCGGAACTGCTCACCCAACTGCTGAATGTCTTTGTCCACGCCAATGTCGTCGTGCCCGCCCCGGTAGAACGCCTGCTGCGCTACGCCTTCATCACCCCTGACCTTCACCGCATCCACCACTCCCTCGTCCTTGAGGATCAGAATCGAAACTTCGGCCAAACTTTTCTCTGGTGGGATCGGCTCTTCGGCACCTACCTTCCGCGCTCCGCATCGGGAGAAATGGCCCCCGCTACTGGCACTGGCGCCACTAAGCCGGATAGCCTCCCCGCTTTACTCGTCCAGCCTTTTCGCCTTCGCAGATGAAAAAGACCGCCGCCCATTGGCCAGCGGTCTCATTCTTCTTTAGGTGGCGGGAAGGCCCCGGCGATTACTTCTTCGCGCGACGGCTGCGGAGCAACAACAGGCCTCCGGAGATCAACGTCAGCGCCGCAGCGCCCGTGGATGCATCGATCTCAGGCACAGCATTAACCCCTGCGAAAGCGATTGTGCTAACGCTCAAAAACGCGATCAGGCGGCCAGTGAATTTCATCATCCTTGAACGGTAACATCGATACTCTCTAATGCCTATACCCCTAAATGCGGGCCACGTACTAGCCCGCAGCGTCAGCTGTGGGGTTCCCACGCCACCCCAGATGCGAGATAATTAGGAGAGAATGGACTAAGGAGGCCAGCAGCCATGAAGCGTCGGACACTATTGCGCGGCGTCGGAGCCACGCTCGGATTACCCTGGATGGAAGCCATGGCGGCCAAGGCCATCCCGGCGCCGCCCATTCGGCTGGCCGCCCTCTACATGCCCAATGGCGTCAACGTCGATGCCTGGACGCCCAAGGAAGCCGGGCGCAACTTTGAGCTCACGCCGACCCTCCAGCCTCTAGCCCCCTTCAAAAGCCACCTCAACGTCTTTAGCAATTTCTGGAATGCCAATTCCAAAGGCGGCGATGGCCACTACGTCAAAGAGGCCGCCATCCTCACCTGCGCCACCATCAAGAAGACCCCCGGTGCCGACATCGCCAATGGCATCTCGCTCGACCAGTTGGCCGCCCAGAAGGTAAAGCTCGAAACGCCGCTGCCGTCGCTCGAACTGGGCGTGACGCCCGTCGCCATCGGCGTCGACGCCGTCGTCGGCTACACCCGCGTGTACGGCTCGCACATCGCCTGGAGCGACGCCACCACACCCCTTGCGCGCGAGATCAACCCGCGCTCCGTCTTTGAGCGCCTATTCGGCGCCGCCAATGGCCTGCAAGCCCATACGGCCAAGCTTGACTCCTTACTCCTCGACCGTGTCCTCGGCGACGCCAAGCGCCTCCGCAACGAAGTCGGCCAAGCCGATCGTCTGCGGCTCGACGAGTATCTCTCCGTCATGCGCTCCCTCGAAGAGCGCGTCCAACGCTCCAGCGCCGGTGGTGCGAAAGCCTGGAAAGCCCGCGTGCCGATTGACCCCAAGGGTGCGCCCACCGATCACCCGAAGGACCATCCCGAGCACGTTCGCCTCATGCTCGACATGATGGCCGTCGCCTTCCAAAGCGATACCACCCGGGTCAGCACCTTCATGTTCGGCAACGCCGTCAGCAACGTCAGCTTCCGTTGGCTCGACGGCGTCAGCGCCGGCCACCACGACGTCTCGCACCACCAGAAGGATGCCGACAAGCTCCGCCAATATCAGCTCATCAACCGCTGGCATATCGAACAATACGCCTACCTGCTGAAGCGCCTCAGCGAGATGAAAGAGGGCGAAGGCTCCGTGCTCGACCATTCGATGATCCTGTTCGCTTCGGCCTTAAGCGACGGCAATAAGCACGATCCGCACAAGCTGCCCATCCTGGTGGCCGGCGGCGCCGGTGGCCGCCTCAATACCGGCCAGCACTTTGTGATGGGCGAAGACGCGCCCCTCGCCAACCTCTACGTCTCCATGCTGGACGCCTTCGGAGCCCCCGTCGAGCGCTTCGCCGACAGCACCGGCCCGGTGACAGGTTTAGTGCGGTCATGATCCCGCTGCTGCTCTGCGTTGCCGCGGATGTCAGCGGCATTTGGACCGGCCAAGTCACCACCCGCGGCGGCACCCAGGACGTCACGCTGAAGCTTGAGCAACAAGGCACCAAGCTCACCGGCAAGCTCTACGACGACCGCGGCAGTTCCCCCATTAGCGAAGGCAAAGCCGTCGGCGACGTCGTCATCTTCGTCGTCGCCGTGCAGGAACAAAGCGGCAACCAAATTAACGACACCCGCCTCCGCTACACCGGCACCCTCCGCGGCGGCACACTCGAGTTAGCCCGAGACCGCGAAAGCTCGACGATCGCCGGCAACAGCGGCGGCGTCTTCCAGAAGTCCTCTGCCAAGCAACTGATCAAGCTCAAACGCCTGTATTGATTTGTGGTGCCTAGCCCATCGCGTAAGCGCTGGGTCACATCTGCCAAAACTGAGCGGACTGTGAAAATCCGGTAACACATTTCCACTGACTATTCGCAGGTTAAGTTTTTGGGAGAGGGGAACTGTGCCGAAGACAGGACTGGAGATATCGAGTGCTGCGCCCACTTATGGATGCTCTGGCGAATAAACTGGGGGCAAGCCCAGAGCTAGTACGATCCACCACTGTTGGCCGCTCCGGCTGACCAGGGAGCACTGCTGGTTGCGCATTGCAGTTCTCTGGCGGAGCCGTGACGTTTGCGTTGCTCCAACAGCCTGGGCGCTATGGCGGGTCCGGCGCCGGGGAAAGAACTGAAGATCACGAAGTCGGGATGCTGTTTCGCGACGGCCGCGATCTGCCGGTTGTAAAGCTTTTGGATTTTCTTCAGGCCGCCGGTTCCCGCCACCATGACTCGCCGATTAGGGTCGCTGTTTCTGACTCGCTTGTTGCGCCATCCAGGTAGGCAGCAAACTGCGCAACTCGATAATTGCGTTTCGCTCCGATTCGATGAGTCGACAGCGAACGGCTTGAATGGCGCTGCTCGCGTTCCCTCGCCCCATCCACGCCAAGTCACGAATCACCCCGCCAGCCCGAAGGTCCGGAAGTTCAACTTGCCATGCCGAAGCGGCACTTGAATGGTGAAACCCCAATTCGCTGGCGTCCGCGGCAGCTAGACGTCAGACGACAAGAACCCCGCAAACTTCGGGGAATAACCTACCAAACCACCCTACCTAGCAACAGGTCCTTTTAGGCGGCTGCGGCTGTTTGAACCCGGCGGACCGGCAACAATGACACTTCCTCGGCCTCGACGTCATCCGGAGTGAGAATTTCGTGGCGATCCTCCGCCTCCTGGCAGTTCAGACACAAGGCGGCCCAGGGGACGGCGGCCAGTCGCCGGGGACTGATTTCTTCTTCGCAATTTAGGCAGGTGCCGAAAGTGCTTTGGTGGATCCGGCGCAAGGCGGCCCGGACTTTGCCGAGCTGGCTGGATTCCCGCTCTAAACTTCCGACGGCCATGTCTCGCTCGGCGGCGTTCTGGATCTGGTCGAATAGGTCTGCGCTGGTATTGACGGCGATCACCTCGCGGCCGCGCAAGGTGCGCTCCAACTCTATTTGGTGTGCCCGCAACACCTGTTCGTGATTCACAGCTTCTTTTGTCTTCAAGGTTTGTCTCCTGACTCGAAATGCTTAAGCACTCCAAGGGCCAAGCTGAGTTCGCGATTGGCCCCTGAATTGCTTTTACCCGCTCAGGAGGGCTTATTTATGCCTTTAGTGAATATTGTGCTGACGCTGATCGTGGTGGGCATGCTGCTGTACCTGATCAATCGTTATATCCCGATGGAGTCCACGATCAAGTCGATCCTGAACATCGTCGTGGTGGTGTTCGTCCTCATCTGGGTGCTACAGGGCGTTGGGCTTTGGACCCGAATTAGTAGCTTTCGGCTCGGGTAGTTAGAGACAGAAAAAAGGATAGACAAGATGAACTGGGAAGACTTGAAAGGTAAGTGGATGCAACTGAAAGGGTCAATGCCGGAGAAGTGGGGCAAGTTGACCCAGGACGATCTTGACCGTGTCATGGGCCGGCGGGACGAAGGGGTCGAAACCCAGGCCGATGAATGGTGGAACCACCTATCGGCTCCGGCAAAGCAGGCCTTGGCTCGCAAGTAAACGAAGCGCTTCTTCGGAATGCGTACCTATGATGAGTGGACCGCAGGCTATGCGTTAGCTTGCGGTCTTTTTTTCGTTGGGCGACAGGAAGAAAGTTCGCACCGATGGAGATTGTTGCACTCTTGGCCGCGTACCTTCTAGGGGCCTGATCAATTTCTCCTAGCGTTTCCCATGCTCCCGGCTATTGGACCTCAACGTGCTTTAACGATTGCGAGGTCTCCCAGGTGAGACTTGGGAATCGAGCAAAGGAAACTATGAAACGCATTCAATTATTAACGGCCGCCTGGTGGGTGGTGCTCTGCGGAGCCCTGCTCAGCTCAAGCGCCTTGGCGGATGAACAGAATAAGAAAACGGTGATCACGTTCAGTGGCCCGGTTGAAATCCCGGGTGTCCATTTGAAGGATTGGGGAGTTCTACCAGCCGGAACGTACGTTTTCAAGATTATGAACTCGGCGTCCGATCGACACATCGTCCAGATCTTCAACGAAGACGAAACTAAGGTTTACGCGACCGTCCTCGCGATTCCGAACTATAGGCTGAAGGCAACGGACAAGACCGTGATGACCTTCCGGGAACGGCCAGCGGGCCAGCCGGAAGCCCTGCGGGCTTGGTTCTATCCGGGCAGACTTTCGGGCGAGGAATTCGTCTATCCGAAAGCGAAGGCGATGGAGTTAGCCAAGTCGACCAATGTACCGGTGCTGTTTACGACGACGGAGTTCCCGACAGAAACCGACGATGCGGCTAAGCTGACGGACGGACCCCTGGTGGCCGAATTGACTCGAGCCCCGATTCTGGCGGTCCAGCCGACGGGAGAAGAGGTTCAAGCCGCCCAAGTGGTAACCGCTCCGCCGGTTGACTCACCCGCGGCGCCCTCCATGGCAAGGTCCGCGCCAGCGCAATCGGCTCAGGCGAGGGACACGTCGTCGGCGACGCCGATGTTACCCGAAACCTCCAGCAATCTGCCGCTGCTTGGTCTGCTCGGCGCATTGTCGCTAGGCGCGGGCCTGATCCTTCGCGCCGGGGGTCAGCGCTCGTCTTAGTTGTTGACAGGGCCAAGAACGGTCCAGCGCGGCGCCACCAAAGGGCGCCGCGCTTTGCGAGATGAGAAGGGGAAAAGCGAATGTCGGAGAATCACGAACTGGTGGTAGCCGTTTTCGCTACCCACGAAGAAGCCGAGCAGGCCGTTAAGAACCTACAAAAAACGGGTTTCGACATGCGAGACCTATCGGTAGTGGCAAAGAACCCACACGCCGAAGAACATGTCGTCGGCTTCTACAACACCGGAGACCGAATGAAGGCCTGGGGCGCCTCTGGAGCATTTTGGGGAGCCATCTGGAGTTTACTGTTCGGAACGGCTTTTTTCGCCATTCCGGGCATCGGACCCTTGCTGGTGGCCGGTCCGCTCGTGGCGGCGATGGTGGGTGCCCTGGAGTCGGCGGTCGTGGTAGGCGGGGTGAGCGCCATCGGGGCCGGCTTGTTCAGCATCGGCATCCCGAAAGATAGCGTGCTTGAGTACGAACTTGCGCTTAAAGTGGATAAGTATTTGGTGGTGGCACGAGGCACGGCGGCCGAAACCGCCCGCGCGCAAGCTCTAATGGCCGAGCTACGGCCCGTGGTGCTACATGCGCACCGCTTGCCGTTGGGCCATATCCGATAGTTCGCAAAAGAGAGGAGGCTATTCCATGGCGATGGGTAAAATTCTCGGCTGGTCGTTGCTCGGTTTGGTTGGCCTCAATCCACAGGAACCAGCACCGTTTCAGATTGCGGTGACCGTCAACTTAGTGGTGCTCCATGTCATCGTCCGGGACCAGAACGGCAAGGTGCCAACTGATTTACGCCGCCAGGATTTCGAGGTCTACGAAGATGGGGTACGCCAGACGATCCGCAATTTCCAGCATGAGGACCTGCCGGTAACGGTAGGTTTGGTAATTGACCATAGCGGTAGCATGCGGAGTAAGTTAACGAAAGTTACGGCGGCGGCACGAAGCTTTGTCCAGTCCAGCAGCCCGGCTGACCAGATGTTTGTCGTCAACTTCAATGAGAAGGTGACGTTGGGCTTACCCAGGAATCTTCCGTTCACAAACCGGCCGGAGTTACTCGCGAACGCCATCTCGGGCACGCGTGCCGAAGGACAAACCGCGCTCTACGACGCCATCATCGAGGGTCTGGAACGCGTGAACGAAGGTGAGAGCGAAAAAAAAGTGCTGATTGTTATTAGCGACGGCGCCGATAACGTCAGTTCTCATCGGCTCCAGGACGTCTCCCGGCTGGTGGAGAAGTCAAATGCCCTACTTTATACCATTGGAGTTTTCGACCCTGACGATGAGGACCGGAACCCGGGCGTCCTGCGCCGGTTAGCGCAAATATCGGGGGGAGAGGCCTTCTTCCCGGGCGAGTTACATGACGTAGTTGCGGTTTGTGAAAATATAGCGCGGGATATCAGGAACCAATACGCCATCGGCTATTCATCCGCCAGCACCAAGGTACAACCGGGAGCGCATCGCTCGATTCGCGTCACGGCGCGTACGAAGGAGCACGGCAAGTTGACCGTGCGCACCCGCGCCGGCTACCTGGCGCCATGAGCCGCTGGATCCATCGCTTTCTGCTCTCAGTCGGCGCCGGCCTGCTCGTTTATGTCGCCTATGTCGAGATCGATCGCCGGCTTTACCAAGAGACAGTAAACTTGCACCTGCTGAGCCCCCGGCCCCCGACCTGGCCCGCTACTACGCCGCGCGGTCTCGAAGCAAGGCTCGAAATTCCGCGGCTCGCGTTGTCGGTACTGGTGAGCGAGGGGACCAGCGCGCTCACTTTGCGGCGAGCAGTGGGCCATATTGAAGGCACTGCGATTCCTGGAACAATCGGGAACATCGGCCTCGCCGGACATCGCGATACTTTCTTCTGGCCGCTGCGCAATATCCGCCTTCAAGACGTGATCATGCTGACGACCGACGAAGGGATGTTCGAATATCGGGTAGTATCGAAACGAATCGTTCCCCCCACCGAAGTTTCCGTGCTTGCACCCGACGCGGGCCAAGTGCTAACGCTGGTTACCTGCCACCCGTTCTATTTTGTGGGAATGGCTCCCAACCGGTTTATCGTAAGAGCCGAACGGCTGTTTATTCAGGATGAAGGGCATCGGTAGGAGAACAGCGGGCACGTTCGTGGCGCATCGGAAAAGCGGGGCTCCGGTTGAACTTCAGCCGATTCTGGAATTCCAGGCGGGCGCGCAACAGCCTAGACTTTACCGCCGAAAGCGAGATACTCATCCGGAGCGCCGCTTCCGGGGTACTCAGGCCCTCGAGATAGCACAGATGCAAAATCTCGCGGAATCTAAGCGGTAAGGCCTGGATCTCTCGATGCACTAAGACCGCTCGTTCTTCGCGGCAGCATTGGTCCTCGGGCGTCGGGCCAAGGTCGATTGCGGTTTGGGCGCGAAGCCCCGTCTCCTCGTTAGAGTCATCCAAATAGACAAAGCTTCGTTGGCGTAGCTTGCGCAAACGCATAAAGCATTGGTTTCTCACAATTGTCGATAGCCAGCAGGAGAAGCTTTCTTGCGCCCGAAACTGTTCGATATGCCGCCACGCATTGAGATAGGAATTTTGTAACTCGTCCTCGGAGTCTTCGCGGTTTCTAAGTATTTGCATCGCCTGCCGGTAAGAGGATGGGGACGCACGGCGGATCAACTCAGCAAAGGCCAGGGAGTCGCGTTGCTTCGCTCGTTTGGCCAGTGTGCCATCGGAAAGGTTTGTCATATTACCTGCGAGATTAAGCATGGATTGGGTTCCCCATCTGGCGGGACGCCAGTTGGAAGCTTGGCCACTTTGTCCCGTCATGAGTTTCGGTCAGACTTTCGAATAGTAAAGAGAACAGGAGAAACAGAAGGACATCTCTCAGCAAAACTCGATCGTCAAGGTCTGGCCTCAAATTAAAGAAGGCGTAGGCGGTGGATATGGAAAAAATCAGCGTCGTCATCAGGCCCCTTCGGCGACATGCGGTTCGATTCGTGCATAAATTGCGCTTTGATGATCATCAAGCAAGCCGAGTGCCACAATCACAAACCCCCAGCTTTATGGGTAGACGGCGGGGCATCCGAGGGTAATTGGCGTCCGATCTCTCGCGCGAGCATGACGGGCTCGGTGCGCTGGAGCAACTCCACCACCTCCGGATCCTTAGCTTGCGGCAGCCCATGGAAGGCGCAGAGCGCTTGCAGAAGTTCGAGAGTTTTGGTGGATTCGTACTCGGCGAGCAGGTTAATCTGCAGGTCCAGGTGGGCTCGCTCTTCCGCGCGCCGGTTGGAGCGATTCTCACTAAGGAGAATGAAAAGCGAGAGGAAGATGGCTTCGAACGACACTAGCGTGACTAGCACGGGAGAGGGAAAGGGGTCGAATTTCGGAAAGAGCGGCGTGATTGTCAGATTCCAAGTCACCCAGAGCCCAAAGAAGAAAATATGCGCCACTACGGAAATCAACCCGCCGGCATGCCTGACTACGTAATCGCTGAATTTTTCCGCCGGGGTCCGATTCTCCAGCGCCTTTCGTTCTAACTCGGACACGGCCAAGATATTGCGCTCCGCCAAGGGAGAGTTTCTGCTGACCGGCCACAATGCCGCCGCTCCTGAATTCTTCATCGGGTGAGTATTAAACGCGGCTTACTTAAGATCCAGTTTCACGTGGTCGGTGGCTGGGCGCGCAGGCTCACCCGTCGCGATCGCCTTGATGATACCGAACAGCACCGTGAAGGCTCCGTGCAAAGTCTTCCAGGATTCGGCACTTTCTGCTTCGATGCTTAACAATGATAGATTGGGGTCGTTGATGCCTCCGGGAAACCAAGTGACAAAAGCTGGATTCCAAAGTTCCTCCAGTTTCGCCCGGTCGTTGATTATTCGCGCCCGCCCCGATACGGAGACGAAGCCTTGCTGCTCGCCGCTGAAGGAGACATTCACCCGGGCATCGTTTTCGATATCCGGCACCAAAGAGGTGAGTTTACTCGTGAGGAACCAAAGATTGCCATCGGCTTCGCATTGTAACAGCGTCATGGGACGGGCCCGAAGAATATCGTCATGTACGGTGGTTAACATGCCGAATTTATGATTCTGCAAAAGTTGCTGCAGGGTCCGAAGACCCTCTTCCGGAGAGGGGTAGCTAAGTTCGGTGGTCATCCACTTTGTGGAGCAAGCTGGGGGCCATACGAAAACTATCTTGGCCCTGGAATTGCTGGGGAAGAGGCTATGGAAACTAACGCAGATACTCAAGTCGATCCCTACCGCGAAGGGCCGGTGGCGCGGGCCATTGAAGAACAAACCGCTAGACTACCGTCTGATTTATTTCTTTGGGCGGGTTTAGGGTCAATTGCTTTGGCCCTCGCACTAGAAATAAGCGGGAAAAGGGAAAAAGCGAATTTCGTTGGCCATTGGGCACCGACATTCTTGATCCTGGGCGTCTATAACAAAATGGTAAAGTTGCATGGATCCGACGCTGGCGGGCACCAGCCGATGCAGATATTGCCGTGAACTATGGGGCGGCTTTCCACACCGGCAGGCGGAAGCGAAACTGCGAGCCGCCGTCGGCCGCCGAATTCACCCAGATCTTGCCGCCATAGCGCTCCACGACGCGTTGGCAGATCGCGAGCCCAATCCCAGTACCAGGAATTTCCTTGCCGTGCAGACGCTTGAAGACCCCGAAGATGGTTTGGCGGAATTCTTCTTTGATCCCCATTCCATTGTCGCCCACGCAAAACTCCCAAGTATCCGGCCATCCAGCTCCCCGCGCGACTGAGATATGTACTACCGGGGGGGCCGCCCCGCGGTACTTGATCGCGTTGCTAATCAGGTTTTGAAATAACTGTGCGAAGTGCGCCGCTTGGCCATGTACAAACGGCAAGGAGTCGCTGGTAACCATCGCCTTACTTTCGGCGACCGCGCTCTGCATGTTAGCCAGGGTGCTTATGAAGATGGCGTTCAAATCTACCGGCTGGCCCGCGTTCTCGTCTTGCTCCAACTGAGTATAGGCAAGCAGATCGGCTAACAAGTCTCTCATCCGTCGTGTACCTTCAGTGATGAAGCCTACGTACAACTCAGCCTCGTCCGGCAATTCGCCGCGGAAGCCGTTTATGAGCAACTCGGAGAAGCTGGAGACCATCCGCAGGGGCTCCTGCAAATCGTGGTTAGCGGCGAACGCAAACTGGTTCAAATCTTCGTTTAGCCGTACAAGTCTTTTCTCTACTGTTTTCTGATCCGTTATGTCGGTGCAAGAGCCGATGAAGCCCGTGAACTCGCCGCGCAGGTCATGCAGGGGGGCGCCATTCTCGAGCAACCAGCGATACTGTCCGTCGGCGCGCCGCCGCCGGTATTCAATCGACAAGGGCTGGCGATTGGCGAAAGCGTTTTGCCGCACGGTGAGCCATTCGTCAAGCTCCTCCGGATGCACATAGCTCGTCAGGTCGTGCGCCAGTTCCTCTTCCAGGCCGCGCCCCGCAAAGTCGAGCCAATGTTTATTCAGCCACGTCCAGCTCCGTTCCGTATCCGCAATCCAAACCAGGACGGGAGCATTGTCGGCCATTACTTGAAAATGTTTTTTGCCGAGTTCCAACGCTAACTCCGCTTCCTGCCTCAGGGTGGCATCGCGGAATACCAGCACCGCGCCACTCACCGCGCCCTGTTCGTCGCGGATGGGCGCGGCGCTATCCTCAATGGGAATTTTCACGCCGTCGCGAGCCCGCAGCAGCGTGCGTTCCGCGAAGCTCACCGCGCGATTCTCGCGAAGCGCGTGTTGGGCCGGATTCTGCGTGGCTCGGCCAGTTTCCGCACTGCTAATGACAAAGACCTCTTCGAGCGGCACACCCGCCGCCAGCTCCTGGGTCCAACCCGTTAGCTTTTGGGCCACGCCATTCAAGAAAGTAATCCGCCCTTGCTCATCCGTCGCGATCACGCCGTCGCCAATGCTGCTTAAGGTAGTTTGCAGCCAGTCGCGAACACGCCGGGTTTCCTGCTCACCGGCCTTTACGATTGCCAACAATTCCTGC
>ENA-ORBV01014141-ORBV01014141.1-microbial-mat-metagenome-genome-assembly--contig:-NODE-14141-length-11998-cov-18.785588_pt1 | contig 11998 bp, 10 predicted proteins | sample MGYA00237777_ERZ505514 | MGnify/ENA primary metagenome ERZ505514 (study PRJEB26160, sample SAMN06269048) | microbial mat metagenome | isolation source: Oligotrophic lake microbial mat | place... | reverse complement strand
GTATAAGAGACAGACTGTATGCTGCTGACGCCAGAACTTCTGCTTGAGGGCTACTGTCAGGGCCTGTTTCCAATGGCTGGCGACGATGGCAGTATCCGCTGGTATGATCCACAGCCACGTGCAATCATTCCGATTGAGGACTTCCATGTCTCACATCGGCTGGGGCGCACCGTGCGTAGTGGCCGGTTCGAAATTCGCCACGATACCAGTTTCGAGGCGGTGATGCGGGCCTGTGCCGAACCAACACCTGGCCGCGAGAGTACCTGGATCTCGGAAGAACTTGTGGATGCATACACCTGCCTACACGAACTCGGCTTTGCCCATTGTGTCGAGGCCTGGCGCGATGGGCAGTTGGTTGGCGGGTTATATGGCGTTGCCATTCGTGGCCTGTTTGCTGGCGAGAGTATGTTCAGCCGCGAACGTGATGCCAGCAAGATCGCCCTGGTTCACTTAGTAGAACGATTGCGCCGTGGCGGGTATGTACTGCTTGACACCCAGTTTATTGTTGGCGATCACATGCTCCAATTTGGGACAATTGAGATTACACGCGGCGAATATAAGCGCCGGCTTGCGGCGGCATTGCGTGTTCTCGCAAACTGGGATGCCGAATAGACGCATTTACGTTTCCTATTGCCAGAGAGGACGCTGATGTCAATCCGTGATCAGATTATTCAGCTTGTGCGTGGCAATAACCTGCAAGAAGACCAGGCTGCTGAGGCCATGGAAGAGATCATGACTGGTGTGGCCACACCGGCGCAGATTGCCGCCTTCCTGACGGCGTTGCACCTGAAGGGTGAGACCGAGGCAGAGATCGCTGGCATGGCGCGTGTCATGCGCGAAAAGGCCACACCGGTCGAATATACTGGGCCATTGCTCGATACCTGCGGAACCGGGGGCGATAGTTCGGGCACGTTCAATATTTCCACAACGGCTGCATTTGTCGCTGCTGGTGCTGGTGCGGTTGTCGCAAAACACGGCAATCGCGCGATGTCGGGCATTTGTGGTTCTGCCGATCTGCTTGAGGGGCTTGGTGTGAATATCGAGCTTGATGGTGTTGGCGTTGCACGTTGCCTGCGTGAAGCAGGGATCGGCTTTATGTTTGCGCCGAAGTTTCACCCCTCCATGCGCTATGCTGGGCCTGTCCGCCGTGAGATTGGCATCCGCACTGCCTTTAATGTACTTGGCCCATTAACAAACCCGGCCCGTGCGCGCCATCAGGTACTTGGTGTTGCAGATCCAGTACTAGCTGAGAAACTAGCCCATGCGCTGGCACGGCTTGGTACCCAGCATGCACTTGTTGTTCATGGCCATGGAGGGCTGGACGAACTGGCACTCGATGGGCCGAATATCATCTATGAAGTATGGGCGGGCAAACCAATCCAGCGCAGTAAGGTTTCTGCCAGCGAACTTGGCCTTGCTTCTGCCGAGCGAGCAACTGTGCTTGGCGGCGACTGCAGCCGCAATATCGCTATTACCCAGGCTATTCTGAACGGCGAGGAGACAGGTGCGCCACGCGATATTGTGCTGCTGAACAGTGCCGCCGCTCTGGTTGCCGCCGATCAAGCCGATGATTTGCGCGCTGGGTTGGAACTCGCCCGCGAGAGCCTGCGTTCTGGCGCGGCCATGCGGCGGATGGAGCGGCTTGTGGTTGCGAGCCAGGCATCCTGAGAGCCAAGAACTGCGGAACTATCGAAAAATAATCCGCGTAAATCTGTGAAATCTGCGGATAATACGAACCGAGTACCAAGCGAACAAGAGTGTAGAAACGCACTATCTTGCGTCTCCAAGGCATGTTCAATACGTGTTGCCAACCGGATTAAACTACCGCGTTGCAATGCGCCATCGCAGCGGGCGAGCACAAGGTCTGCCCCTACATCCATTGTCCGGCGGTGCAACGGCGTGCAATTAGCATCGACGGCTGATCGATTGCAGCTGTGGCATGATCAACGGACGATGGGCGGCCACAAACATTCATTCGCGACAGCAATCAAAACAACTATCGAACCTGCCATAATCCTAGATTGACCGCAGCCGAGGCATGAGATACCAACCTTGGCGAACCACAAACATTCATTGCAAGTCCAGGGCACAGCGCCTGGAAGATGTATTCATAACACCAAACAAATATATTATGGAAGAAAAACGTTTTCGGCTCTATTTATGTGCTGGCATGCACTGTACACCACGCGGTCGTGATGCATTGTTGCGTGTGCTGGAAGATGCTTTGTGGGCCAGTGGAATCGGTAGCGATGTTGAGATCAGATCGAGTAGTTGCCTGAACCGTTGCGCCATTGGGCCGAACATGACGATCTGGCCAGGACCGGTGCGCTACTACGATCTGACTGCTGCCAAGATCCGCCAGATTGTCACCGACCATCTGGTTGGGGGTGTGGCAGTCGAGGCATTTCTCTATCGGGACTAAATAGATTGCCCTTACGCTCTGGCAAGCCGCTGGCGCAGTAGATGATCGGCCAATACCAGCGCCAGCATCGCTTCCGCAATTGGCACCAGGCGCGGCAGAACTGTTGGATCGTGGCGACCATGGATCTCGATTGTGGCGGGATCACCATGCTGATCGACTGTCTGTTGGGCTTGGGCAATTGAGGCTGGTGGCCTGGCTGCGATCCGCCGAATAATCTCTTCGCCGGTTGAGATGCCACCAAGAATGCCACCATGATGATTACTGACAGTTCCGATGCTACCATCCTCACGGCGGATGAATGGATCATTGTTCTGTGAGCCGCGCAGATTGGCTACTCCAAACCCCTCGCCAAACTCAAGCCCTTTGATCGCCGGAATGCTGAACATGGCCTTGCCAATATCGGCCTGCAGCTTATCGAAAACGGGTTCGCCAAGGCCGGGAGGCACGCCACGCGCCCGAACTTCGACAACCCCACCAAGTGAATCCAGGCTGCGGCGGGCCTGTTCCACACGATCCACCATCTGAGCGGCAATATTCGCATCCGGGCAGCGCATGATATTACGCTCGATCTCGGCTTCATCGAATATTTCGGCCTTGAGATCGGCCAATTGGGATGTCCAGGCAATCACCGAGATACCATAGAGTGCTAGGAGTTGCTTGGCAACCGCGCCGCCCGCCACCCGGCCAATCGTCTCGCGGGCGCTGCTGCGGCCCCCGCCACGCCAATCGCGGAAACCATACTTGGTATCCCAGCTATAATCGGCATGGCCGGGCCGATAGAGCTGTTTGATATTATCGTAATGGCTCGATTTCGCATCGGTATTCTGCACCATCATGGCGATTGGGGTGCCGGTGGTGCGGCCCTCAAACACACCCGAATGGATCTGAACCGTATCGGATTCCTGGCGTGCCGAGGAGACACGACTCTGCCCAACCCTGCGCCTATCGAGGTCGCGCTGCACAATCGCCTCGTTCAGCTCCAAACCAGATGGGCAGCCATCGACAATACACCCGACGGCAGGCCCATGCGATTCGCCAAAGGTTGTCAGGCGGAAGATCTGGCCAAAAGAATTACCTGGCATAATGTTCTCTTTGATACCCCAGTACAATTCCGCACAGATTGCGGGCGTAGGGACGCGATATATCGCGTCCGTACACGATGAGCGTAATCAGCCTAACGCCCGATATGCAGCATCTAGCATGCGCTCGGTTGTTTCCCAACCAACACAGCCATCGGTGATCGAAACGCCATAGCGTAGATCGGCGAGGTTGGCTGGAATGTTCTGCTTGCCTTCAAACAGATTGCTCTCGACCATCATACCGACGACGGAATCGTGATGGCGCAGATGGTGTTCGATCACTGTGTTCCAGACATGCTCCTGGCGGGTGTAATCCGATCCGGAATTAGCATGGCTACAATCAACCATCATGGCAGGCGTAAGGCCAGCCGAACGCATCATCTCCTCGGTGCGGGCTATTGTTTCGGCATCATAGTTTGGGCCCTGCTTGCTGCCACGAAGAATGATCAGCCCATCCGGGTTGCCCGTGGTTTTGACCACGCAGCTCATGCCATCTTCATCGATGCCAAGGAAACTATGGCTGTGAATGGCCGAAAGATAGGCCTGAACCGCAACCAGAACATCGCCATTGGTGCCATTCTTATAGCCGACAGGCATCGAAATACCGCTGGCCAGGGCACGGTGGGTTTGTGATTCAACGGTGCGGGCACCAATCGCTGCCAAACTGACGACATCGGAGATGTAGTGCGGGCTGATCGGATCAAGCATCTCCGTGGCTGTCGGCAGGCCCATTGCACTCACCCGCAGCAACAGTTCGCGGGCGCGGTACAGTCCCTCATTCATATCGTAGGATCCATTGAGGTGCGGGTCGTTGATCAGCCCACGCCAGCCAATCGTTGTGCGCGGCTTTTCCATATAGACGCGCATTATAATGAACAGGCGATCCTTATAACGTTCGTGAGCTTCGTGTAGGCGTTTGGCATAGTCGAGTGCAGCAACTGGATCATGAACAGAGCATGGTCCAACAACAGCCAGCAAACGCGGATCTTCACGGCGTAGCACGGCACGGATGACCTGGCGAGCCTCGTAGATCGTCTGGCTTACCTCTTCCGTCAGAGGAAGGCGCAGCTTGATCTGGCGTGGTGGGCGCAGCGGCTCAAAAGCGCTGATATGAACATTATCGACAATACGCACGCGTGTATCCTGCATGTTGACCATCGGTCGTCGGCACCCAAACCGCGTACTCGCCATCGAGCGTGTGGTGCGGGCAGGGTCATTATAGCCGATCTCGTGATGCCAACCTCCGGTAGGCGGGCCGCTGGAGGTCAACGATTGCGCCACTATCGCTCTCTTAACATGAATATTACCAATACTTTACATGTTTGTTGGCAAAATCAGAAAATACTATGGTAATGTCATAGGTATCCTTACGTATAGAGAGAGAACAACGCACCATCAGACTCTTGTTCTTTTGTTCAGTGGCAAAGGAACAAGCGAACAAGCAGCATCGTGTTCGGTGTATGTGTTCTTGCTATGAACGTAACGAAACAGTTCTACACATGTTCGATAGCCACAGCATTAGGAGATTGACTAGTATGCTTCGTACCCGCAATCAGTTTGTTCTTTTAGCTTTTGTCGCTGGCCTATTGCTTGTTGGAAACAGCACACTCGCTGCACCGACACCGCAAGCAGGCATTAGTGGGCCAAGTAGCTCGGTGGCACCATATGTGGTATCTGTCGATACCACAGCTCGCCTGACCTCGATCCTGACGGTTGGCGATAGTGTCAACACCAAGCCTGGCAGCGCAACACCATACCGTATGGTCGGCATTCCCGATGGCTTGGGTGCCTTCGATAATGGCGATGGCACATTCACCGTGCTGATGAACCATGAGCTCGGTAGTGCTTTAGGCATTGCCCGTGCCCATGGCGGAATTGGCGCATTTGTCTCGAAATGGGTCGTTCGCAAGGATACCCTGACCGTGGTGAGCGGCGCGGATCTCATCCAGCAGGTAGCGACCTGGAATACGAACACCAGCAGCTTCAATGCCCCAACCACTGGCGTGGTGTTCAACCGCTTCTGCTCGGCGGATCTGCCACCACTCAGCGCATTCTATAATGCAGCAACCGGCAATGGCTATAATGGCCGGATCTTCATGAATGGTGAGGAGGCCGGTGCCGAAGGGCGGGCATTTGGGCATCTGCTCGATGGCACGACCTATGAACTGCCACGGCTTGGCAAGTTCAGCTGGGAGAATTCGCTGGCTCATCCAGCTGCTGGCGATAAGACGATTGTTGCCGGTACAGATGATGGAACCGGCGGTCAGGTATATATCTATGTTGGCACCAAGACCAACAGCGGCTCTGCAATCGATAAGGCTGGCCTGAACAATGGCACGCTGTATGGCGTTAAAGTCACGGGTGTGCCAGCAGAAATCTCCGCCACCGGCATTGCCAGCGGAACCGCCTTTACCCTAGCCGACTTGGGCAATGTGGCCAATACCACTGGTGCAGCACTCGAAACACAGAGCGTTACTGCTGGTGTCACGACCTTCCTACGCCCAGAAGATGGAGCATGGGATCCAAGCAACCCGAATGACTTCTACTTCGTGACAACCAATAGTTTTGCCGCACCAAGCCGCTTATGGCGGTTGCGCTTCACCGATGCAACCAACCCCACCCTGGGTGGCACTATTTCGATGCTGCTCGATGGAACCGAAGGGCCAAAGATGATGGATAACATGACCATCAGCAAGAATGGCCAGATCCTTATTCAGGAAGATCCCGGCAACCAGACCTATGTTGCCAAGATCTGGCGCTATAGCATCGCTCAGGATACAATCTTCGAGATTGCCAAGCACGACCCAGCCGTATTTGACCCAGCGGTTGCTAGCCCGTTACTGACACAGGATGAGGAATCATCTGGCATCCTAGATGTCTCCGACATTCTTGGTGATGGCACATTCCTGTTTGATGTGCAGGCACACGTTGCTAACAGCGATCCCGAGCTTGTTGAGCGGGGCCAGTTGAATCTCTTGCGAATTACGAGCTCGTTCCGAGTTGGGCTGCCAGCCATCAAAAACTAACCTATGAATCAAGCGGAGCAACCGAATCGATTGCTAAATCACTTGGGCGTTACTGTCAGTTCGCTGAGCAGCGCCTGAAGTTCGGAATCATGCGGCACGATACGCAACGCGCGCTCGACAAATACTCGGGCGCGTTTGTGCATGCCGAGACGGATCAGTACCAAGGCTAACGCATGTGAATAGGTTGGGTTGCTGGGATCTTTGCCAAGCGCCCGCGCCCAATAGCGCGCAGCCAGATACGTCATGCCCTGTTGCTGACACATCCGTCCGGCCTGAAACAGGCCAGGCGCACTACCTGCCGCTGGTGTGGTTACAATTCGGCGTGGCTCGCCACGGAGCTGTGGGCTTGCCGCACTATGGGCCAAGATCAGCAGCGCACTTCCAAGGATTCCGGCAATCAATGGTGCAAGTGCTGGAAGGCCCTGCAAGAACAATGCTGTTCTTATGCCGGCCAGCAGCGGTATGATAGATAAACCAAGGCCCAGATACAGTGCCCACGGCCTGCGTAGCCAGCATCCCCACGCCATCGAAGCACAGATCAGTGCGATGATGATCATGGATGGAATGAACCAGAGTGGTGGTGGTGATGCAGCAGCCACGGGTGCATTGTTCCAAGGAAGGCCAAGCAATTCAGCAATTCTACCAAGTGGTATTGATTGCTCCTGCGGCTGTACGCGAGGAAGTAATCCTGCCGTTTGCGCTACAGCCCCCGTGATCATCAGCGCGGCGCCAGCAGCAGCACATCCCCACAGGCCAGCCAGGCTGAGAATGAGCGTTGAGCGCTGTTCTGGTCGAATCATCAGCACAAACGAACGCTGGCAGGCAGCACAGTGGCTAGCATTCAGGCTGATTGGTGCGCCACAATAGGGGCATCCTTCAGCCTGAAGTAGCCAGGTGAGCGTGTCCTGATCGTCTGTTGGTTGCTGCATGGCCTACCCTTTCTGGGCAGAAGCCATCGTCTCAATCAGTGTACGGCTTTCCATCATTTGAGCATTGCCAGGAGCGAGTTCAAGTGCCTGATCAAGGGTTATACGGGCACGGCTGAAGCGGCCTATCTGTGCATAGGCAAGCCCAAGAGCATGAAGATAGGTGGTATTCGGAGAAGAGCGCCCAACGGCCAATTCCCATTCGCGCATGGCCATGTACCACATGCCACGGTTTTTATAGGCGACACCATTGTTATAGTTGGTTGTATGATCAATACGCTTGAAACTTGGTGAAAATCGCAACAGCGGGCCATAGAAATCGCGGAAACTGGCCGCAATCAGGGCGATATACAGCCCCTGAAGCACCAGGCTAAAAACAAGCACCCCTGAGGCAATACTGCGTACGAGTTCAGGCGTAACAGGTGGCCCACCCGATTGTGCTGCCGTCGTATTAAGTACCGCCAGTGCAGCCTGCCCACCAACGAACTGAATAAGCGCGGCAATCAGGCCTAACACCGCTAGAATGATTGTTGCATAATAGGCCCAGCGCACACGGCGCAGCAGGCCACGCCCAATGCTAAACGAAAGCCCAGCCCAGATCATGATCAACACGCCAATCGTTGCAATTATGATCGCAGGGTTGGCGCGAGCTACACCTGGCACCGCAGCGATCACCTGGGTAGCCTGATATGCCGCAACGGCCAGAGCAAGCACCGCACACGCAGAAAGTGCCGTCAGGCTCGCATCAAGAAGACGCAGGCCAGCCAGGATCGATAGCCACACCGAGCGTTTTTCCCGTGGCTCTCCCCGAATCATCAGGCTGTTGCGGCAGCGCAAGCAATTCCGCTGGCCGAATGTTGTTGGCGCACCACAATAGGGGCAGGGGTTCTCTGGCTCAACCACCGGTGTATCTAAGATCGGCGGCGCAACCGGCACTGCTACAGGAGCCGCTGGTGTTGCTGGGGCATGTACAGCCGCTATCGGTTCTGGTTCTGGCTCCGGTTCTGAAGCCATGGGAATGCCATAGTGCGCATTGAGCCATTCGATACCCTGTTGAGCCTGCTGATTTTCTGGATTGATCTCAAGCACATTTTCAAGGCAGACCCGAATGTCCTCAGGGGTATCCATTACACCCGAAAGCCATAGCCAACCCAGTTCGTTGGTTTCATCTGCCTCAACCACTTGCAACAGAGTTGTTCGTGCCTGCTCGCGCTGCCCTGCTCGCGCCAACTCTATTCCGCGCTGGAGAAGATCATTCATAATAGATATCTCATCTGAGCTATAAAGAGACATTACCGGGAATGTTTGTCATTGTTCTTTTGTCGCTGAACAAGGGAGCAAGAGTCTGAGATATGCTTGTTCTCGCTCTTATGTCCCACGCCGCTCCCACACAACCTGGCCCTCCAGGATGGTCATATCGGACTGGACTGCATGTAGTGTGCTTGGATCAATCTTGAATGGATCCTGCGTCAACACCGTAATATCGGCCAACATGCCAGGCATCAGCGTGCCTTGTTCGTGAGCCGCACCCGCAGCCGTTGCCGCGCCTACTGTAAAGCCCCACAATGCCTCGTGAACACTGAGCCGCTGGCTGGTATACCAGCCGCCCGTTGGCGAGCCATTGACCTTCTGGCGCGTCACAGCCGCATGAATACTCAGCCAGGGATTCAACGATTCGACTGGTGCATCCGATCCGAATGCGAGAATTGCACCAGCCTGTTTGAGTGCCCGCCATGCATAGGCCGTCGCACAGCGTTCACCCCACAGCTTATCGGCGGTATCCATATCGGCGGTACAGTGGATCGGTTGCATTGAGGCAATCACCCCAAGCTTGGCGAAGCGCGGGATATCGTTTGGATGCACAATCTGACAGTGTTCGATCCTGTTTGGAATACGATATTGCGCATTTCGGATCGTGTACTGGGTTTCAGAATCATCGCTTGGCGAGCGTGTTTGCTCAGAGCGTTTTGGCATAGCCGCCTCAATTGCATCAAGCACCTTGCGGTTCGCAGCATCACCAATTGCATGCACCATCACCGAAAGGCCGCCCTGCATGGCACGCCGAACCGCATCAAATAGCTCATCCGTCGGCATCGTCGCCAGCCCTTTGCCGCTGCCACTCTCATATGGCGCGAGCATTTCTGCCGTTTCCGAGCCAAGCGATCCATCGGCAAACATCTTCACGCCACCGATCCTGATCCAGCGATCACCCATGCCGCTACGAATACCCAATCGCAGCGCATCGTCCACCGCAGCCACCACGATTATAGTTTCCACATTGACCATACATCTTGAGGAGCGAGAGCAAAGGTTTACTTCGGCAAGAGATTAAACTTGAAAAGTTATTTGGTACTTGAGAGAGCAAAAGAAATTTCGTCGTCGAGAGAGCTACTTGACTTGATAACTTGAATCCGAAATTCGAGAGAGTTGAGGGTATGTCTTGTACTTGTAGTAATTCCGATTGAAAGGATCAAGGTTTGAGAGAGCAAAGAGGATCGGAACCGGCTTGGGATACTCTTGAAAGAAATACTTAGTAGACTTGATGCTTGGCTTGTAGAATACAGCGACAATAGATTCGAATATCGAGACTATCGAGTAAGCTTGTATCCAAAGAGCTTGATTCCGAAAAGGATTATGTCATCGTGGAGTAAACGGCGACACTAGGAGACTTGATACGGCTCGAAGGATTTGAATCAAAAGAGATACTCGGTTGGATGGAGTATCGGAATTTGAAAGGCTTGAATTGATTCCGGCTGAGTCTAACCGAGGACTTGAGGACTTGAGACGGGAAACTTGATACGACAGCTTAGAGATTGGCTTGAGTGATGCGACTGATCGAGAATGATGATGTCGCTTTTTCGGAATCTTCGGCTGATGACGTCGACGACCTATGACTCTTATTTGTAGAATTATGACTGTTTGACTGGATCGCCTTATCTGTATCAACTGCTTGTAGATGTGTTGTAGCTGTTGACAATGATATGAAACGAAGTGATGATGAGGTTTCCGACGGCTGCTTCGTCTTTGTCACTGATCTTTATCAATTCGTTGTTGTGATAATAACTTGTAGCGCAGGTCGTAGAGATGCCGTAGATGCAGTTGCGTCGTGTTGTGTGGATAATCAATTTGTTTGATAATAGTAGTCTTCCGAAGAGATGATGTTGATCGCGACACACACACACGCTGTAGCCGTTGCGCTACTAGAGAAGGCTGTGAATAACAATGGATTGTTGCTTAAGAGAGATGAACGGATTGATTATTTTGTAGTAAAAATCTAGTACCATTGCCCGTCGTTTCGGTATGGTAATTTTGCATGTATATCAATACAACGTTATCTGTCTTGAAAGAAATTCAGAGTGCAAACGTTGAGATTTGAAAATTATGAATCTATTTCATGTGTTACATCTATGCTACTGCGTACGGAGGACAGACTGCCACGTCACAACCACCAGTGGCAGAGAGGAGGCCCTCCCATGTTGACAGTTCCAATTGGGCTTCAGCAATCAGGTCTGCAGACGTGACACCGGGGCCATCGTTGTTCAGGATTAAGTCGGTGTCATCCACGAACCCAAAGCACACCAGGGTCATGGCCCGCTGGCTAATGGGGGCCCATGCTTCATATCCATACCCTTCACCCTTCATGCAATCCACCAGAATAGCAGTTATGGCTGACCACGCCGCTGGGGCAGCACCGTTCCCTTGGATGAGGCCTTGGGGAGGAGGGCCACTGGAGTTAGGGCCGTAGGACCGTTCCGACTCGCCGAAGGCCGTTCTGATGTAGTGCTGCATCTGCTGGATGGTGGTGATCATGGACATTATCGCTGGCCGTGGGATGCCCAGACGTCGAAGGGCCAAGATGGCCACCACGTGGGCAATGCGGTCAAAGCAACCCTTCGCATCATTGGAGATTATCACGGCCCTAGCCCGTCGTCCACGGATGTGGTCGTTGGCCAGAGTCCAGTTTTGGTTGACTTCCACAGCCCGCATTCCCTTTCTGCCTCCCAAGTTGTCCCGAGCAAGCGCTTTGGCTCTCTCACCGTTCCACATGGCATCCCTTCCAATCTTCTTGTTGTTCATGTTCTGGTCGGGCTCCGTGCAGCTGATCGTGCGCAGACTGGTGGCACCAATCTTTCCAGACCTTTTCAGCAATTGGATGTCCAGGCCCTGCTGCCACCGGGGGAAGGAGAATCCTGTTGCGTAACCCAGGGATCGTTGAGAAGCATCCAGAGCTGCTAGCACTGGATCCGTGGCCTCAGCCTTGTACATTGCAAATATGATCCGAGATCTGCCTCCCGAGGTGCGTTCTTTAGCCCGTTTCCAGCCTTTGCAATGATCTGCAGTGGACACTCGGTCATCGCTGAGTGGCAATCCCGATGGAGTCACGCAGTGCTTCAGGAACAGCTTGGAGTAACAAGAGGCCGAGGGAGGTGGGACATAGGTTCCTTGGAGGACTGCATTCTCCGTCTGTTCATTGCCTTGGTATCCGAACTCTTCGACCAGCGGAGACATGAGGAAGTCGGTGTTCTCGGAGGAGTGCACTTTGGC
>ENA-ORBV01014139-ORBV01014139.1-microbial-mat-metagenome-genome-assembly--contig:-NODE-14139-length-12000-cov-5.125556_pt1 | contig 12000 bp, 15 predicted proteins | sample MGYA00237777_ERZ505514 | MGnify/ENA primary metagenome ERZ505514 (study PRJEB26160, sample SAMN06269048) | microbial mat metagenome | isolation source: Oligotrophic lake microbial mat | place... | reverse complement strand
GGCCACAAGGTCGTGGCACGTCACGTCGGGGTCCGTGGAGTTGAGAATCAGGTCTGTGTCATCGATGAAGCCAAAACGCACCAGGGATGTGGCCCGCTGGCTAATCGCTGACCACGCATCAAAGCCATGCCCTTCCGTCTGCATGCGCTTGACCAGAACCGCTGTGATGGCAGTCCATGTTGCCGGGCCGGCCCCGTTGCCTTGCAAGATCCCCTGAGCAGCTAGTGCTTGCTAGCGCAGCAGCTCCCAGGCACCACACAGATGATCAATTTAGCAGCGCTGAGCGCTGCGTGCTAGAACTAGAAGCTAGCGGGCTGCCTGGCTAATAAATGGATCCATTCTTCACAGAAGAATGACCCTTTTCGGATATGAGACGGCTGGCAGTTGCTTGGTGACTACGAAGCAGTTGATAGGTGGTAGCAAGTCGTATCTCATCTCGACGTGGCTAACTAAACTAGGTCTGTTTCAGCTAGCTAGGTAGATTCGGATAACCACATCCTTCATCGTTGGCTTCCGGGTTGACGCGAAAGAAAGAAATAGCATTAGAATGCGATACTAGTAACCAGTTATTCAAATCGATGCAGGCGTTTGGATGGAGCTGACTTGCTTTTACTTGATATTAATGGAGTACAATCCGTCTTTTGCGCCTGCTTTCCAGCCGGCAGGAAGTTTGGTCCATCAACGGTTCCTGTATCTTTTCGGATAACAAAATGACCCATTTGGATACACTGAAAGCTACTAGCTACAACTAGTCGAGAGTTGGCTCTTAGTTGCTATAGTTAACTCTAGTAGCTGTTAGTAGTAGTAGCTAGCTAGTTAGACAATAAGGTGGTTAACTTGCTTTTAACCAGCCGAAAAGCACGAAGTATATAGCCATTTATCCCACTCACTGTAGTTGTCGCTTGTTGCTGATAACGTTGGCCGGGTTGAACAACAAACAAACAACGTCTTGTGAGATAGACAGAGAGACAACTTGCGTCGGATAGAGACTCACTGCTGAGTGTAACAAGGGAAGATTCCATTTGAATTGCCGAGGATTTGCTTTTGTCGTCGCCATTAGTAGTATCGTTGGCTACCTCCATTGGCAAGTACCGACAAGTCAACCAGCATCACGTCCAGCTAGTCCTATAGCCTACTCCTTGTGATACATATCTGCCACTTCTAGCTAGTACTACTCTAGCAACAGAGACAACAAAGATGCCGGAACGCGGTCGCGATGAAGAGAAGGACAAGGACAAGACTCGCTCTCGTTCTCGCAGTGTCAACAAAGACAAGGGGAAAGGTCGAAGTCGTTCCAAAAATAAAGACGCCAAGAGCGATGATGATCCCGAACGCGGTGTACCACGGATTGCCAGTGGTCGACGTGCTGGTATCTCCTCGGATGCCCAATCGATGCGCAATGTTCAAAAGCTAAGTGGCAAAGTCGTCACCAAAGGATCCAAATCGAGCATTGATTTGGGGTTTGCGGCGGACAAAATGTCCAAAACCAAAAGTGGACCCCCCCTCACCAATCCGGCCGATCGTCGTCAGGGTTTGGAAAAACAAATGTCGGACAATTCCGACAGCATGGCCATGTTGATGGGATTGGCCAAGAAAAAGAAAAATCGGGCTCGCAGTGGATCCGATTCAAGCTCGGATTCGTCCGAAGGTGGTGCCAAGGACAAGAAGAAAAAGAGCGGAGGCTTGGACTTGAGTGATCGACCCGCAAAAAAGTCGGAGGATTCTTCGGCGGGAACTGGCGATGAAGGCCAACTCAACATGTCGTCCTTGCAGTATCCCAAAGTCAAGGCCTCCAAGTCTTCCTCGTCCAAGGACAAGAATGCCTTTGTGTCGCGTCCGGATTTGCGCGAAGTCGACCAGTCGGTCAATCTCCGCGATGTCGAAGCCGCCAAGTACAAGCGTACGGGTGCCGATACCACGAGGTCCAAGCGAAGTGACTTTACCGATGTCTCGGGTTCTTCTCAGTCCTCGCGTGAGACCTATTCGCGCAACCGAGCCAATCCCTACGTCAAGGTGTCCAAACGTCAACAGTTCTTTTACGGATGCAAAAAGTGCCTCAAATCCATCTTTAGCATCAAGGGCATTTTAACCATGGCCGTGTTGGCTGCCGCCGCTGCTGGCGTCTTTATTGCCGTGACCAAAGGTGGCACGTCGATCCAAACCTCGAAACTGATTGTTCCGGTCGTAAGAATCATGCCATGGATCGCAGCAACAGTGGCGGTAGTACTGCCGCAGATGCTTATTATCAGAGTAGCATTGCCTCCAATCCCAACGCGAGAGACACTGGTCCCAATCCGGATCTTTGGTTCGCTGCCAGCAAGAGTGAGGAGAAGAGTGGTTCCAGTGGGACAACTCCCAGCGTTACCACTCGACCCCCCACGCCCAGTCCTACCAGCAATCCCCATCCCGTCATGAAGACGTTCAAGGAAAATGGTGTCATGTACTACAAACCATTCTTTGAAAATGATGTGGGCGCCGATCGTGGTGGAACACTCCTCAAGATTCTCAAGGATCATAAATTGGAGATTGAGACGACACATGCCCAGCGAGAAGCGCTCAAGTGGCTCATGTTTTATGATTCGGCCTATGTTGATTTGAAGGCCATTGAAGATGTGGGTGAGATTCTGCAGCGCTATGCCCTGGCCGTGCTCTTTTTCTCCACCTATCCTGGTGCCATGGCCAATCGTACCACCATTGATCTCCAAGAAGACCATCATCCAGCCACCACCAGTATCGCTCTGCAAGGTGGCGGTCATCATTACGTGCATCCCAAAGACCAGGAAGAAGACCACGTGCGCCGTAACCGTCGTCAACGCCGTCGTCGTCGTTTGGCGTCGTATGGTGCCAAGTGGATGTCCCATGAAAATGTTTGCCAGTGGGAAGGTGTCGGCTGTACCGTGGCGTACTCGCGCCATCTCGTGACCAATTTGAACATGTCGCATGCCTACCTTCGCGGGAGTTTGCCAGACGAACTCGTGCTCTTGGAAGATTTGGTCCACTTGGACTTGGGACACAACTACCTCGAAGGTGGTATCCCTCTCAAGTACACGCACAAGTTTGAACGGCTCGAATATCTCATGCTCCAAGACAATCTCTTGACGGGCCATTTGCCCGATGATATTGATCTTTGGTCGAGTTTGGTGTACGTCGACATGTCCAAGAACAAGTTCTCCGGAGAGTTGCCGGCATCCTTGGATAAGTTGACCAAATTGGAAGTGCTGTTTTTGCAGGAGAACCTCATCTCCGGCACGATTCCTCCCATGGGCAATTTGGAAAAGCTTGGTAAGATTGATTTGACGTTGGCGTCTCTGTTTGTAGTACTGTTGACGCTGCCATCTTACCCCAACACCCTTTTTCTCTGCAGAGTTTATTGACTTGAGTCACAACGATTTGGAAGGGTCGCTTCCGTACGAGTTTTTCCAGGCGACGTCGCTCGGTACGTTGATCGTCTGGCGGCCCCAGCAGGCGTGACGCTACGTTCGCAGCTAACACGTTCATCATTGTTTATTGCTCTGCTACTGCAGTCGACGTTCGAATGGAATACAATGATTTGACTGGCACAATTCCTTATGACATTGATCAACTACAGAAACTTGGTACGTTTGCATTTTGGAAATCTGTGTACAGAATCACATGGTTTTGGTTTGCTTTCTCAACGGATAGCTCACCAACGACATAACATTTTACTCGACCCATACAGAGGTTCTCTCCTTGGGCAATAACAACATGAATGGCAACTTGCCGGATGCCTTCGATAGTTTTCACGATATGACGATTCTGGACCTCCACAAGAACGAATTTACCGGTGGCATCCCACCCTCCATTGGACAAATGACGAACCTGGGTACGTATAGCCTACTAGTGAAGCGAGCTGGGTTTCTAATGGCTGTCAACTAGCTAACCTCGTCTTCCCTCGGTTCTATACTTTTCACAGAACATCTCCTTTTGGATAATAACAAGCTGTCTGGAAATGTTTCTGTCGATTTCTCCCACATGGGAAGGCTAAGGACTATTGTTTTGCATCATAACGAGCTGGAAGGGAAGATTCCAGAGTCGATTGAAGGATTGGTCAGACTTCATGACCTTTGGCTCGACCACAATGTATGTTGTCGTGTGCTTTTTTGTTTGCCGTGACTAGCCAAATATATCCGGTTGCTCACTTCTGTTGACTGTGCGCCGTTAGTCCTTCACCGGCCCCATTCCTGAGGAGCTGGTAAAGATGCAGTCACTTGTGAATGTTTACCTTCACAGTAACCAGCTTACAGGAACCCTGCCTACCACGATGCATGCACTGCAACATCTCGGTAAGTGATTTCAGTATATGACGGATGGCTGGTGTACTGGTATTAGCGGCTTTGTCGGCAATTTTTCAGACGCAAGATCAGCTCATCTCGTTGGCTTGTTCCTCCTTCAGGATCGCTGCGTTTATATCACAATCACTTGCATGGGGAAGTTTCGGAGGAGCTTTGTGCGCTGAAGCAGCACTTTTCTTTAGGATATATTGCAGCAGACTGCAACAAGAAGATCACTTGCTCTTGCTGCGACAAGTGCTACTAAAAAGTACAACGGAATGCTGTTTGAAGAAGAACAAGAAAGAACAAGAAAACAAAGAAAAAGAGCCACTCATGATCATTTTATGTTTCGGGGTGATATATACATTTACATTTAAGATTACAAAGGCAATGCTGAGAGAACGGGCCGGAGAAAGAAAGAAACAAGTACATGGCCGTCATATCATTAGCAATAAGGTAGCTTACTAGTAGTACCAATTAAAATTTTGCCATGCATTCACATACTAGTACGTAATATCTGAAGAGCGGTAGCTTTAGCTTTGTTAGTCAATTCCTTGTGGCTGTCCAAAGCCCCAGCAACATCTCTCCCTGTAAGCTGAAAGGATCTTTTTGAGTGTTGCTGAAATTGGCACAACTATCTTCTCTGTTTATCAAGCTGAAAAGTGTACTGGTCTACTCAGCCATTGCCAAGATAATTATTTCCTACTGGTGGCATGTCAAGCCATTTGCTTTTCTTTTCCTGCCATGCATCCTGGCCCTTCAATGAACAGATCATTGCTAGCACACAGATTGTTCCAGTCGCACCAAATGTTCCGCATGGTGTGAAGCATTCACAATTTGCTTCTTTCTTTGCATTTGTTGTTTGATGTGTTTCATCACCTTGCACACTTGACATAAACAACAGCTTCACCTTCCGTGACATTTGCCTTCACAAAAGGAGCATGACACATGCTACTAGGAAAGAAAGGAAAGAGAGGGGGTTGCAATGTTGAAGAAGGAGGGAGAAAGCCAACTTTTAATAAAATTGCATAGCAAAGAGTCAGAACAACAAAAAACAAGAGGCAATGCAGAAAGACATTGTTTTGAACCATGGCAACCAATTGTGGTTTCTTCTTGTTCATTTGATTGTTCTGTCTTGGCATGCAAACACAAATGATTGATTGATTCCACACATGTCAATCATCATCTAAGTAACAAAAAACATCCTCACAATTTGCATGGGTCAGCTCATGTGTTTTATCGAACAAATGCATTTCCATCACTCAGATGTGGAAAAAGGTTTGCTTTCATCATTGATGAGAGAAGCAATGGTTTTGATCTTGATTGTTTGGGAATTGCAGTTTTTTTTTGCTAACGGCACTCTGACAAAGTCATTTGTTGAAAATGTTTTGATCACACTGAGAGGGTTGCCTTGTCAGATGCTGCAGCATGCAATGTTTTTGAATTAGACACCCGGAGAGGGGGGAAATCATTTGTGGACATTGGCTGCAACATGTTTAGCACACAGTTCAGATTTTGCACTGCACCAAGTGTGAAGACGTCACTCAAGTCTCATCATGTTATGGCTTGAGCTTTGAATGTTCCGTGCGTTGGTTGTTTGAATCATCGTTTGTCCGTGATTTGTCTTCTTCAATGTGTTGCAACAGTTTGGTCAGTTCTGGAATTTTGTTGATGACAAGACTGTCATGGTGTCAATGTTGGAAGTGACAAGTGCACAAAATGTGTCCTGTTGGTCAAGACGGTCTCTTGCAGATTTTGTTGATGCCCTAAGAGATGACTTTGAAGCATGCTTCAACGTGAATGCTGTCACCATTTGTGAACTTCAGTTCATGATTTGGTTCACAGTGCACTTTGAATTGCAAGTTTCGTTCAGTTGAAGAGATGCATTCTGCATCCAGAGCTGGCAGGAACACATGAAAGCAACCAATGTTAAATTCAAACCATGACATGTTTGATGTTGTGTTTTTTGAGTTTGAAGGATGAATGTCTCAGATCAATCGAGCACAACAATTGCAATTGATCTTACAAATCTAATGACTGGGAAGGAAACCAGGCTAGAATGAATGCTGAACTGTCATCTTGTTAGGGATGTTGTGATTGCTTTTAATTCAAATGTCACAGTTTTGATAGATTGCAAAATGTGTTTTTCAATTGTTCAAACAACTTGAGGAAACCCCCTGCACCATTCATTCACAGTTGTTCTTTCTTGTTGTTGTTTGTTAAACAAGACTACAAAAAGAGGCCAATGTCACTCATGAAAAGCAATTTGTAACAATGCCACGTGTCCCTTTCATTGGAAATCCCACTTTCTGCAAAGAATCAACGTTGCTGCTTCATGATGTTTTTTGCATTCACACACTCACAATCTTGCATTGCAACAAACAAGAAATGTCAAAATCTTTCAGAAAGGAACACACTTTCTTCTTCGCCTTTGTCATCTTTTCATCCTGTGGCCAACATGAGTCATATGGCAAGAATGATGCTCTGCAGCAGCATTGGGACATTGGGACCAGCCAGGCCCTTTTTGAAGGAAGCAAAGTGCGTCGTTTTGATTTGACCGAAATGACGGGAAGGAAGAGCATACTGGATTCCACAAATGGACGTCACAATTGAACAGAATCGTATTCAATAGATTCGGGACTGCCGCCCGACGGCGATTTAACCCTCATCTCACCTTTAAAATGAAGGCGGTGAGTTTTAGCAACCGAAACGGGGGGTAAGGTTTGAAATTCAAATTCGAACGACGGGAACATGGTATCATTATTTTGGTCCCACGAAAAAACAAGTTTAAACTTTCAGCGAGGCACGACTTAGATCCTCCATCATTATTATTGATGAAGAGACACACGGAACCCGACAGTCAGCTGCACTCATCAGCGTGTTTACTTACTCCAAGCATCCATCATAACTGTTACTGAAGTCTAATAATCATAACAAGCTGCATCAAAAATAGCGTTGCTACAGCACCTACCACAACGACGATGAAGAATAAAGAACCTTCAGCTTGGTTGGAAGACGATGACGATGACAACATTCCGCTGGTAGAAGCCGTGCCAATGACCTCGAATGCGGATTCGTTGCCCTCAACTACAGCTGTTGCCAGTGCTGTGCGAACCGACCCACCGGATGTTCTCGTGGTGCCACCCGAACAAGTCCAACATGTTGTTCAAGACGAAGACAATTGGGAAGATGGCACTTTGGTGAGTGTTGATATTTACGATCCTTGGGAGGACCTTCCGGAAGCCAACCAGGAATTTCCCGGCCGGGCGGCTATCGTGAGGCGACAACGCCAGGATCTCAAACGCCAGTTAAAGGCCCATTTTAAATCCATCCAGAAACAAGCCCAAAAGGAATTTCAGGAACGAAAGAAAGTGACGGAAGAATTGTCCAAGTCCATGAAGAAGGATTTGAAGCATAAAAAAAAGGTCATGAAAGACGGTACTCGTCATTTGAAGGATAGCTTTCGACACGTCCAACACAAAACACGTCACGAAGCCGAACGACAAAAGCACGTCTTGGAACATAGTGCTCGCTATCTCAAGGACAGTATGAGGCACTTGGGACACGCGACAAAACACGAGGTACGACATCTCAAAGTGGGCCTCAAGAAGGACAAGCTCGATATGAAGCACAATATGAAGTGTCTCCAACGGGAAATGAAAGCCATGTTGCACCGATAAAGTCACATAACGACGAATATTTCCGCTTTTCGACATCCTACTACTACTGCTCGATGCAATCGTCAAACAACAAACAGCTGCTAGCTAGTCCACTCATTCCATTGGCTAGCTCTACACAATCATATGCAAACAAAAACGTCAAACGATTGGCTAGCTCCACATACATACATTAAAGTACGGCCTACTAGAGTTCATAATTTTATTCATCATTCTTCCAACAAGAAACTAGGCCGAAGTATACATTTTTCAATGACTTTTTTCAGCCATTTGTAGATACGGTTACTACCAGCAACAAGCTCTATAGATATACGCAGATGGGTTGGTAGCGTAGCATATTTATTTTTAATTGAATGCGTGTGATTCACTTTATTTTCATCTTGGACGACGAATGGGTTGATGAAGTTGCTGATATGGTGTGACGACGAGACTACAGTTCGTCCTCGGAGTGATTTTGTTGCATGAATTTATATTGAACGTTCGTGGTCCATTGTTCTGCGGTTTTTGTTGGGTCCATTTTATCGGCATAAGCTCGATCATCCCCAAGTACATGTAGAGCTCGGCTTGGCTACATGGCCATTCATCAGCTTTTTTCTCGCCGTCCTTCCGGTGATCGATAGGAAAAGACAGCGGCCACTGGCAAATGGTCACTGGGATGCCACGCATTCGGCAAGGCATCGCCATCCTGATACACTCTAGCAAGCTCGGAATTTGTCAAAGCCTCTTGTACTCCTTGGCATTGTAGACGCTGCGAGTCAAAATACATGTAATCCAGCCAACCTTGATAATGCGGGGCATTATCCATCTTTTTGGCAGTTGTTGCTTTACTGGTACTTGCACGCAAGTTGGCTCCGCAAACTTCCAAATCGTAGACGACCTGCCACCATTTGCCTTCTCCCAATTCTCTCGCAAAGATTTCGTACCAATTTTGTCGATTGAGTGCTAGTGCTTCACCAGCCTTTTCCTTTTCCTCAAAGACGGCTTGTGTATGTCGCCACATACCACCACGACCAACTTCACCATTGGTTCGAATCAAAAACTTGTCCACATCTACTTCACTCAAAACAGCCTCTTCTCCGTTGGAAGAAGAAGCAAACTTGTCAAAAACAAAATCCAAACTTTCCAGCAACACAGGAGTAAATCGTTCCACCATTCGTTGTACGTCCAGGTCGGTTTGAATTTCCACCAACTCGACTCCTTCGTTACCACCATGGAGCTGTTGCTGCAAGGCCACGAGCCGTTCCTTGAATTGTTCCCGGGAAAGACCCACCACGGAATTATTATCGTCGCTGTTGTTGTTTGTAGAGGACGCCATGTCGTAAAAGCCACCAAAGAATTTCTGTCGATCCTGTTCAAGCTTAGAGTCCTCTGGTTGTTGTTGTCCCTTGGATCTAGTAGTAAGGTCTTGATATACCGATTCCAATAATTGCTGCACTTCATCATGATCAATAGCACCATTCCCATCCAAGTCAATAGCATCAAAGGCTTGTTCCATTTCCGCTTCGGAATATTGTTTCATACCCAAAGACCTGGCAATCCCTTGCGCGACTTGAAATCCAAATTCCGTCTTTTGGAGTGACGAGGAGCCTTCCTCGGGTGGCAACAAGAGCAAGGAGGCCAAATTGGGTACAATGTACGTGGCCGGACGACATCCCGAGGAAGCATCATGATAAACACAATGCTCTTGTCCATAATCTCCATCACAAACATTGGCTCCGTACGCCAATTCGGCGGCATCTAGAAATGTGGGCAACGAGTGGGAACGCGCTTTGGAAGTCAATACCAAATTAGGATACTGGGGTTCTCGCCATTCCGGTTCCACTTGCCCAGTGACGAGTAAGCGTCGTACTGCCGTATTCCCATCGGAATTGAAATCTCCACACACCATAATTCCCGCAGATTGGTACAAGTCGTATGCGGCCCTCGCTTTTTCAATGGCATGCACATTGGGTCGATTGGCATGTTCTTGTTTTTCCAAATCGCGTAGCGCCTTGTCTTGCCACTTTCTGATTTGGTCCAATCCTTCATGGACTTGTCGCAATCGTCGATCGGGTGCGGCTCCTCCCGACAAATGACAATTGATGATTATCAGCAGGCGATCCTCTTGTGGTGGTGGTTCTTGTGTTTTGAATTTCAGTGCCGTCACGAGTGTCCGATCCTTGTGGGCTTCTTGGTCGAGTTCGAATTTACCCTGGTCAAAAAAGGTGGCACACCGAAAGCGAAACTTTTTGTGCAAACAAACGTCGTAATTCGCGTCGAGCAGGAAGCGAAAATCGTCCTCAAAGGTTTCCGCCGACGTTTCTTGCAGACAGACAATGTCGGCGTGACTTTCCAAAAGTCGATTGCGCATCAAGGCTTGTCGATGCGGCCAGGCCCGATGTTCCATTTTTACGTGGGACGCGTAGAGTTTGTGATTCCACCAATTGTCTTCGGAATTGGGCAATAAAATATTCCAACTCAACAAACTAAAGATAAATGAATTCTTGTCGTTATTGTTTTTGTCGTGTTGTATTTTGGAGACCAAAGAGCTCAAAGATTCGCCAGCAGGAAAGACTGGAACGGAACCAAAGTCAACATCGTGCATCGAATGGTCCTCCTTGTCAGTAGGAATGATTGGACTACCACTCGTGCTGTGCTTGGTTTCCTCATCTTCCTTGGGCACCGACAGAGTGCTTGCTGTGCTAATAATTGTGTTGGTACTTGTTCTTGTAGTCGTTGTCGCGAAAACCGACTCGTCTTGCTGCCTACTGGGTGCAGATCTAGACGACAAAGGCGGTGGAACAAAAGCAGCAACTCCCAGCAGTAACGAGAAATGCCAGAGCTGGACCATTTTCTTTTTTCTTTTTCTTCTTCTCAAAGTCACACACCCAAATGAATGAATCGTAGACGTGATGAGTGTATATTAGGTAACAGGTGCGTCTACGTATATATATGTATATATTGGTGTAGCAATGAGGAGGAACGGCTGAAAATAATGCCTTGTTGGGCTTACTTCCTGCTGACTTGTTTCCCGTTGGGTGTTGCAGCTGAGTAACGCCCATATATATATCCTCAGAGTTCGTTTACACTGCTGTACTACTAGCTAGTTCAGCCAGCCAAGCTGGTCAGCATTGCCGGTGCATTGTAGCTACTAGCCTCCCAGCTAGCTAGTAGGAGCAAGGTAGGAGCGATCTATTAGTAGACGACGGCTGGTGCTCACGTGGATCCTTTTTCCGATTATTCATTGAGTTGTGGTGACTTTGCCACATCAGCCTTTCAATGATTCACTCATCTCAGTCGTGTCCCACTTGACAAAGCGGTAGTATCTTTTGAGTTCTCGTCGATTCGGTTGTATTCCCTTCCCGATGACGTCGTCTTGTTGACCCCCAAATTCAAACACGCCCATCCATTGATTCATTCACTCACTCTCTGGCTTGTCCTGTTGGTTGACCTTTGACCGTGGACAGGCGAAGTGGCACCACTTCCATCTCCTAGCTTGCTAGCTTGTGCAAAACAAAAGTCTACTGCAGCAGCAGATTGACATAAGAAGTCCATCAACCAATGTCATCTCCCTGCTACTGCTGCAGTAGCTACTCTACTACTCTACTACAAGTAGTAGTTCTAGTGGGGGTGCCATCCGTTCCTAGTTGGACCATCCGCTTGCGAAAGGCTTGCGGTCCCAAGAATCTATCCAAGAGGTTGGCCTCACCACTGCGGCTGTGGAGGCCCGAAAAAGACCCGAAACAGTGCGGAAAACGAGCCAGCGACTTGGAGCTGCCGTTTGTTCTAGCCCATCGGTCCTAAGCACTTCCACTCATTCGTACTTGCCAGGATGGCCCAGAGTCTAGCTAGCTAGCTAGCTACTATGTAGATAGGTAATCGTTGCATCAAGATTGTGTGGAATAGATTCCGTCGTCTAGTAGGAATGATCCTTCCCAATCTGGTACAGTAGTTGATTCGCTACCGCATTTGCCACGGTAGCCCGGGTCGGCTCCGTACCAGCTAGCCAGCTACAGTAGTAGCAATGCAGTGGTGGCTGCATCGGCCCATAC
>ENA-ORBV01014138-ORBV01014138.1-microbial-mat-metagenome-genome-assembly--contig:-NODE-14138-length-12000-cov-5.755431_pt1 | contig 12000 bp, 12 predicted proteins | sample MGYA00237777_ERZ505514 | MGnify/ENA primary metagenome ERZ505514 (study PRJEB26160, sample SAMN06269048) | microbial mat metagenome | isolation source: Oligotrophic lake microbial mat | place... | reverse complement strand
AACGGAGCGCGGTGTGTGACAACACGCTGCATTTGTGATGCATGATGTCTCTTCTAATTAAAACACTTGTTAAATCATATGCTTTCACACATGATTGTAAAGCAGAGAGGCAGGCGGGAGACGCGTTCCCCTCCCCTCAATGATTAAATTTGCTAGCTAGTAGGCACGAAATCAATACTGGCCCTCATGCTGTGCTCTCTATTCTACTGTACAGTCCATTCATTAAGGAAAAATGATAGGGACCAGTGAGAACATAAAAGAGACATTCTCACTGTGCTGGAGAATCCTCCGAATCCCCCTCTGGCGCCTTCTCTCGCCATTTTGCTTCCTCTCTACTTGCCTGAAGGGTGACTTCAGGCATGATTCTGGTAGATTGTCAGTCAGCTGGAATCTGAGTCCTGGGGGGAGCGGAAGTGTCCCGGGACCCGATTGGAGCCCACCAGCGCTTGCTGCTGCAAAGCTCTGTTGGTGATGACATGTTCAGGACTGGAGCAAAAATCAGAGGGATAGTCCAGAAAATTGAGTCCCCTGACAACTACACGGGCGAGCTGAACCCACCACGCAGCAGGGTGAGAGAGACCGAACGCCTATATAAAATAACGGCTATCTAAACTGAAAAATTACAAAACGACTGAAAGACATTTTGTTCTGTTTCGTACAACACGGGCTATCGTTGCAACAATAGCCATTAGCAATTATATAACTGGCACGCCGATTCTTCACGTAGAAGCTTCGTTCATCTCAGCACTAGCAGAGAGAGGATTACGCCGATAGATCTGGAGCCGGGCTTGTCTCAAATGTTACATTTAGTTTTAGTTCATTCTAAGCTTATAATTTTCATTTACAAACAGCTCAAAAGGCCTGTAGCTTTTAGCACAGTGCACTTCACACCAACCAGTTGGGCAGAGATTACGTTCACACTCACGAGAAAGGGAATCTGAATCATCACCTGTGGCTCATGCCACTCAATCCAGATCCCAATCCACTGAACGGAATGCCACGCGTACGTTCATGCCACATGCTGCTCAAGGGGGGTGGAAGCAGGACATTTCACTTGTGATCAACCATGAGTCACAGATGACAGCCCACCCTCAACAACATCCGTTGTTGGCATTGGTCATGCCTGACATGGTACACTTTTGGCGTAGGACTGTACGACCTCTGGCACTGGTCATACTTTGGATCTTTCTCTCACCTATGTGTGCTTAGTACAAAGCCTACATAAAGTAGAGACTTTGTCGAGGATCCCATCTTTGTTGATCGTTTTGTGTTCTTCCGGCTCTTTTGGCAATAGCTGTAAGACCTCACAGTTTACATTATTGTACCAATTTACATCGCTATTTGTAGACACTCCCCGCCACATAGATCAAGACATTGGAGCCATTGGCCACCTCTCTTGATTAAATACCGGCTCAGTTTCACCAAGGAGACGCCTTGATGGCAGGAAGGCTTGTTAATGAGTGGAACGTCAAAAATCGGGTCCATACATAGCGTTGGTGCAGGTGCGGTAGGACGAGGACATGATGAGGATGGACGAAGGTTAACAAAGAGAGAGTGTTCAAATGACCGAGCTTGCTAGCAATTCTCTTACTAGCAATGTGCTACAAAGGGAGACTCGGGGTATCGCGAAGCCAATGGCGAAGCACTCAGGCAGTTTTAGGGTAGACAACAGGATGTTGGCTAGCCTAATACAAAAGAGAATGAACTCTTGATGCTTGAAGGTGGTAACAGGGCTTTGCTGTAGTCATTCTAGTCAAGATTGGTGGTGCACTAGGAGCACTTGACTGGGTGTGTGCACCAAGGTCTGTCAGTCTATCCTTGGCCATGCTAAGTTGAAAAACTGGGAAACGGAATTGAAAAGGAGAGCTGCATACAAACACAATAAAATTTCCCTATAGACAATGCTGAGATGTCTCTATAAGTCGTGAATCGGATTTCAATGGGCAATAAGAAATATCAGAAGTTAAGTAGAATTTTTAGAGATTTATGAACAACGTTATATCAGCTGCGAGACTTGGCAGCGAAGAATGGAAATCTATTCCAAATCACGCCGTACTTCGCATATATCGCCAAGAAAAACCAAGTCGGCCAGCATGCTCCTCCTTCGCTCTTCACTGACAAACATTGCGATCATGTTGCCACGTGCAACGAAGGCCTAGACTGAGAGAAATTATGTTTGCTATTACAATGGAGAACAGTGTTTCTAGCGATCCATGCATACCACTCCTTGTCTTCTTAGTAAAACCAAAGAATATCTTTAGAAAGCTCTACCGATCAACGCCATGTGCGTTGCGTCTTCGCCACTGTAAAAGCACTTTTTTCCTCTGTGCAAATTCTTTTTGTTTTCCTCCAAAGGATAGCACCGGATTGTCGCTTTGCACTCTTCCTTGATCTTATCCTCGTTCACTGCGTCACACTTCCACGGAACCAGATAAAGCCCTTTTCCAGGGTAGGCAGTTGCTTCGTCGCCTTCAAGGGCAGCTTTCAGTTCCTCATAACTAACACCCGTCGTGATTCCAGCGGTAAGGCGCTCTTTTGCTGCAGCTAGCAAACCTATTTGCATTTCGTTCAAACCCTGTTGGGCACTCGTGGCCGCGGATGGGAGGTCGATTGTTTGTTTTTCGTCGGCCCCTTCGCCAGCGCGGTATTTGAAGATGCAGACATTTTGCTTGACATCTCGCGGTCCAAGTTCGATGCGAAGAGGGACTCCTTTGCGCTCCCACTCAAAATACTTGGCTCCACTTCGTACGTAGTCACGGTCGTCAACTTTCACCCGCAGTCCTAAATCTTTCAAACTTCCAAGCAAGTTATCAAGGGCGGCCTCCATTCTTTCTTTTGCCTCTTGATCGTTCTTTTTCGGTGGAATTGGTACGATGACAACCTGCACAGGAGCGACGCGAGGAGGGAGGACCAAACCTGCGTCATCGGAATGCGACATGATCAAAGCGCCAATGAGACGAGTAGACACACCCCAAGAAGTCCCATAAACATCCTTTTGTTCGCCATCCTGATCTTGGAATGTCACATCAAAAGCTTTACCAAAGCTCTGGCCTAAATAATGGGAAGTGCCAGACTGGAGCGCCCACCCATTCTGCATCAGAGCCTCGATCGTGTACGTTTCTTCCGCACCAGCAAATCTTTCGGAAGGGCTTTTCACTCCTCGTACCACTGGCATGGCTAACAAATCTTCACAGATAGTTGCATAATTTTCCATCATAGATTTTGCATCATCCTCGGCACCAGAAGCTGTAGCGTGGGCGGTATGGCCTTCTTGCCACAGGAACTCGGAAGTTCTTAGAAATGGACGGGTCCGCATTTCCCATCGCATGACATTGGCCCACTGATTCACCTTGAGTGGTAAATCCCTATGGAAAATAATTATGTGATAAAAGGAGAAAGAAGATGACAGTAAACAGCCTTAGCCCCAGAATGATTGACGCGAAAAGTTCATTATGACAGGGACGTACCGATGGCTATTAATCCACTTCCTGAACATGTACCAGATCATCGTCTCAGATGTTGGTCGAATGATGAGAGGGTCTTCCAACTCAGCGTCTGGATCAGCGATCAATCCGTTTTCTCCGACCTTCAATCGGTGATGAGTCACAACTGCGCACTCTTTGGCAAAGCCGTCCACGTGCTCAGCTTCTTTGGATAGAAACGATTTTGGAATGAGAAGAGGAAAGTAGGCGTTTTCAGCTCCATGCTCTTGGATTTTGGTATCTAATTCTTTCCTCACGAGATCCCATATGGACATTCCCCATGGCTTAATCACCATACAACCTCTCACGGGGGATGTTTCAGCCAATCCTGCGACTCGAATGAGATCATTGTACCACTTCGAGTAATCGACAGCCCTAGCAGTAATGAAATCCGACTCTTCTTCGACTGCAATCTGGTGTTGCTGTTTCTTTGAGGTTTGTGCCTGATTCTGCTTCTTCTGTTTTTTGATATTTTTACCCAGAGAAGGATCTAGCCGAGCTTTTAATGCTAGCAACTCGTCCACTAGCGGGGCCACAGCCTCTTTTGTAGCGCCAGCTTCTTTCATTGCTCTAATTTCGTCACCTTTTGCCTCGATCTTTTCCTCCAATTCAGTTTTATGCTCTTCGGATAGATCTGTTGACGAGCTAAAGAGCCTCCATGTGTTCGGTATCCCGGTAATAGTCGATGACTGGGCGTCGTTGCTGAGGATGTTGCGAAATTGATTTGGTCTTGCAACAACAGAACCAGTTCTTCTGTTACAACTTCTCAAGCCCACCTTATAGGCACTTCCAATGGAAGGTTTGGGGAATGAAAGCCCGTAAAGATGACGGGTACAGGTCGATGCAATCATCCAGGAGAGCCACAATTTCTTAATTGACGATACTAGTACGATCATCATGTTCAGAAAACCAAGCAGTGCGCAAAGGATGAGTGGCAGGAATGCAGGCAACGAAAAGCTCGTTTATTGTTTTATTTCTCGGCTTCATTTCTGACAGCGGCCTCTCCCTTTTTTCCAATGGATACTACTAGTAGCTAGCTAGCTAGCTAGTATTGTGCTCGTCGTAAGTACTATTCGCCGCATACTAGCTACTAATAGTAGCTGCATCCAACGGGGGGATTCAACGTAGTGAGGCAGTAGTATGATTGGCTAATTTAGTACCGGTCATTAAATACTTTCGACTAAAAGTAAATAGAGTGCGACATAGATACGTCGCCTAATTTGACTGGCTCGCGCAGTTGCTCACTGATTATATTCCAATAAAGACGAAATATTCAAGATTCCATCTAATGATAGCCCACAATGGCGGTTATCAGCGGTCATTTAGCTTGTTTCCAGCCACCAAATCAATGTTAACAAACAGCAACACACCATGCTGAGAGTGGCGAACCCGTACCTGAAGAGGGCGCAGCAAAATGCTGTCTCAAAAAAGACAATGGGACCTCAAAGTCAGCGCCGGATTAATCTCGTGCAGCGCACAGCTCAACTGAAAGCAAACAACATTGGTTACACTAAGAGGAAAGGATTGCAGTTAACTTTAACAGGCGACGCCGCATTTGATCCGAACGTGAACTGCCCAGTGTGTAAGGCAAAGAGGATCGGTTATCCGGCTCCCCATCGTCCACACCATCAGCTTTGCCCAAACAATAGACGAACCAAAGGCATAACCTCAGCAACAACAATTGAATCCAACAAGTTCTCAAAGAAATTGGAAGCACACTTTAGTGCCCCACCACAACCCCACGAAAAGTACAGTTCGAGAAATAACACAGCTGCGGCGGCAGACGCGTTTTTTGCTACAAGGAAAAGAGCGCCAGGTGCTGCTACAGAACAAACAACAAAGAAGAAGATGAAAACGTCAAGCACCACCACAACAACATTGACACCCGAGGATTTATTTAAATCGTTCACTCAGAAAATGGAGGATCCAACGTTCGTTGAATCGAATAAAAGCAAGGGTGCTCCACTCGCTGTTCTGGCAGTTGCTACAGCTGTGGGCGAGTCAGTCTTACATCCCAACGCCCCAGTTAAATTTGGAGACGTTTTTGATGGCCTCGCGATGAAAGTGCCGGATTGTTTCATGGCAAATACCAATCCAGAGCATCACTCTGTTGTTGGTCAAACTCTGCTGGTCGTTGACTGGAAAAGAGCGTTTGGCTTGGAGGTACCATGTCCAACATGCAACAATCCATTGCAAAATGATAGAACAAACTGGTCTAAAAACAAGACCTTGTTTCCTATCTTTGGGCTTGAGGGGGCGCCACAGTGGGCAATAGTCATGACAATGAAGTGCCCATGCTGCAAACAAAGATTCAATGCCAACGATGGCGCTATTCTTTGCAGGCTGCCGGCGTACGCGGCAGCAGCATACCCAGTGGAACCAAAATTTGCACAGAGTCGAAACTGTCACGTTTCAAAAACAGCAACTGACTCGTTTGACTTATTGATGACAACATACGCAAATGGAGATCTTTGTAGCCACCTTTTGTACAATGCTGTCAACCAGGCGTACTTGTCAAAAATATCAGCCCACTGCTCTTACCACAAGGGTCAACGAGAACCAAAAAACGTTCTCCCGTATCCGGCAAAGGATGGTTGGTATGTCAAATACTATCCTCCCCTTGGTTCACTAATATGCAACATGTTTGACTCTGCTTCTCGTCAACAAAATCCGTGGGGGATCTGTGATTACATGCGGTGGACAAGGGAAATTCAAAGCGTCAAGTGTGAAGGCGGAATGTTTGCTCAAGATCACACGTTCGATGTTCTAAAGAACTGTTACAATAAGAAGGGCGCTATGGCATTATGGGACGTTGCTACAGATACTGGAGAAATTGCGTCGGCAGTTCTCGTTTATTCTGTCAAGACAAAAGACTACGCCCATGCAGCAGAGCAACTCTCTAGACGACAACACTTCAACCCAGCCGCTATGTAAGCTGATACATGGCCTCACAAGTCATCGTTTTGGGGGCCGGTTTTGTTTGGAAAAGAATTAACAGGACGACTTGGATTGTTTCATTTCATTCAAAGGATATCGCGAACACTCCGAAAAAAACATGTCGACTACCAAGAAGCTGTCAACAAACTACTCGAATGTGTGTACGAGTATCGCAGCGATGATTATGAAGCACTTCTCACGGCGTTACGAGAAGGTACACTCAGTGGCAAAAAACACACTACGAATGAGATCGACTGGCTACGAAGGTCGCGGTTCTTCCAACAAAGATATGCTTCATATCTTAGGAAGGTCATTAGGCCCAAAGAAACTATGATGCATTGACTTGACACCTGGTTCGCAAGATTCAAAGTGACAGAAAAGTGAAGGACAACCCGTGGCTGGTGGTAGATTGGATCCAAGAACCCTCCTTCCCTTATTCAAACCAGAAACAAAAGAAGCCGTCACAAATTGTAAGAAGAATGCGACATACCTATTGGATCCACTTCCGATCGAACAGATGTGCTATGAGATAAAGGCGTCACCGAACTCGAAACATGGGCTCTCAACATACCTCAGTAAGAGACCCGAGTCTAAACTTGAATCATTCCACGACAATCTATCACATTTTGGCAACTGTGGAATGCGTGACAGTTTGTGTGACACCTTGAATCTTTGTGGGACGGCTAGATACAATCTACAGATCCGACACAAAAGACGTCTAGCAGAAATGGATTTGGCACAACGTTCAACCATGCCGGCCGGCTGGGAGGATGTGGTCAGCTACGATAATCATTCAGAGTTGGAATGGGTAAATCAATTGGCGCGCGATGCAGGATGCTCAACTGTACCCTTTCCATGCACAGAAACATCGCTTCCGGATACTGGTGAACGTTTCTTTTCCGAATATCTTAAAGACAATCGGCCACCACAAATTAAAGACGATGACGACCGGTGTCAGTTCGCCAAATGCACAAACAATCCAGTGCTGCTTCAACATCTCGCCGCAAATCCGTTGCCAAGCACACCAACAACAACAACACCTTCAGAATTGCCGGATACGGAAACAACGACAGGAAAAGAAGACCACAACAATGATGGAAAGACACCAATAATTAATCCGCAACAGCAACAACAGCAACAACAGCATGCACCACCAAAAATTACACCACAACAGGTGCACCACACCGTACACATTCCAACGGCACCACATCAATCGACAGTCGTTGCAATAATGCCGAACACGTATCCGGTGACACCATGGGCACCATCCGTCTCAAGATACCATCAACAAAATCATTGGTATCAACACTTTCAGCCGATGGTGACACACAATCCAATGCATCAAGCGTTTCATAGTGCGAGCAATGGCTATTGTTGCATCAGATGTTACCATTGGTGTGTCAATCTAGATCGCAAGGGGCGTCCACCGCATGACGCCCATTGCCGAATCAGGATGGGCAACAAGAGAAAAAGGATAGAAGAAAAATAGATATGTTAATTTTATAGTAGGAATTTCTATAGCTAAATTAATCACTTTAGTGGCGAAAGTATGTCTCCGTGCGCTAAGAATAGAGGGAAGTGACTGTTTGTTTAAAGGATCGAGTGGTGTGACAGCCTGCTCCCCCTTTTTCCATAACAAACGATTGCCGCATAGAGTTCGTGGGTTCTCATCCCCCCGATTGTGCGTGGGAATCGGGAATGCACTTCTCTTTTTCTTCTCTCCTTTTTCTCCTCTCCCCCCCCTCCATCTGTCTATTCTCCCCATAAAATCGAACTCGGGCGTAACGCTTAACAAGGCAGTGATCTGATTGGCGGAGGCGCTTCTCATCCTACGCAAAGTGTTATTTGGAATTAACGGCCAACACATTAGAATACGTCAGCATAGCCTTATCCTCAAGATAAATCGCACAAATGACAAAATACGCAGCATGTTAAAGTAAAATTCCTTCGACAATGACATAAACAGCAGCAGTCAGCATAGATAGATCAGTGGAATTAACATGCCACCAATAGCTAATCCCTATGCTAGAACAGCGGCGACAGCTGCTGCAACAAGAGAGAAGAAAAATGGAGGACCACAAGCTAACAACATGGGTCCTCAATCACAGAGACGTCTCAGCTTGAAGGAGTGGACACATCAGATGCAGTCACAGAGCCACAAGAAGAAGAAGAAAGGTGGACAACAGACTCTCTTTGGAGACAGTGCATTCGATCCGATAGAAGACTGCAAAAAGTGCACAGCAAAGACATATGGGAGGGACCTGCACAGAGCACATCACCCACTCTGTTCAAATAATCGTAGAACAAAGGGATTTTCAGAGGCAACTCTTGCCATTGAAAGAGAGTCCTAGCGTTTGATAACATTGTTCACACAACCTCTTTCAGAGGCAGAAAAGTGTAGTGGTTGATATATCACAAAGGAAGCTGCACATACATTCTTTGCGCCAAGGGGAGTACCGGCGGGAGCAACAACAACAACCACCACCGCCACTACAACAACAACAACAACAACAGCATCACTGCTGTCAATGGAGGAGACCAAGTCAACTGTGACTGAGAATTATCTGACTCCTGCAATTTTATGTACTGCAGTCACAGCAATTATCAACGACCCTAATTTTGTGCTAGCGAATAAAGGAAGTCGTGCCCCGCTTGCAATGTTAGCCTTCGCCAAAACTGTGGTCGACAAGATGCAGAAAAGCAGGGGAGTTGATGTTCATTGCCACTTCGACGGTCTGACCATGACGGTGCCGGCCACCAACGAGATGGAACCACAATGTCACTCTGTCGTTGGGCAGAAGCTCCTATATGAAGAACCTTCAAGGTACATTGGGGTTATTTCATTGCATACAAAGGATCACCAAAACATTGAAGAAGAAGCACTGCAACCGATTTGTCGCAATCAATGGTCTTCTCAATTGCATGTACCAATACCACGCGACTGATTACGAGAACCTCCTCCAGGCTTTGAAGCAAGGCACATTGTCAACGAAGCATACGGATGAGGACATTGCTGATTTGAAAGCCTCAAGGCTCTTTCGACAACGTTACCATAAGTACTTACGAAAAGAAATCCGTCCTCCCAATGTAATGTGCAGCATGTTGGATGATTGGTTCGACCAATTCCAATGCAAAGCGAGTAACCCCGAGACAAGACTGGCAAGAGGATGATATGATCCATTGACAGGTGAGACACTCTTCTCATCTGAAACAAAAGAAGCAATCAGAAATGCCAAATTGAATGCCCCTTACCTGCAAGATTGATTGCCGCTCCATCAAATGTACCTCGTCATTCAACCAAGCCCTAATTCACCACATCAACCACTGAGTACATCTCACCCCATGGCGAATCAAGCCTTGAGTCCTTCCATTTAATGCTTGCTCACTTTGGCAACTGTGGCATGAGAACCACCCTTGCTGATAATCTCAATTTAACTGCACTGCGCGTTACAATCTTGTGATACGCCATAAGATACGCCTGGCAACTTTGACATTCCAGAACCCTGACAGGAAAAAGATACCGGCAGCCTTTGAATGCATTGTCAGCTATTTCAATCACTCGGAATTGAACTACATCAACAAGATTGCGATTGCTGCAGGAGTACCATGTGCACATGTACCACTCAAAAACACTGAAATGCTTCCGGCTGATAATGGAGAGAGGTTTTTTTTGGAATACATAACTTGGCTGAATGACACCAAACCACCGTCAGATTCCCTGGGTCGTTGCCTTTGTAAAGTGTGCGACGCAGCTGGAACAACAAAGGAAGTGCCACAGTCAGCCACAACACAACAAGCACAACAAGACCCACCATTGGTAGAGAACCACCAGAAACAGAACAAGCAGCCGGAGGAAACACAAAATTTGATAACAGCCGCCAACAACAACACCTTGCACCCCAAACCACCAGCGCCTTGTCCACAACAGCAACAAATGATGCCACAACAACCACCACCACAACAACAATAACAACATCATCAACATTATCCACCACAACAGTTTCAAACGCACCAACAGTACAACATGCCCATCACTTATCCACCAATGCTGCCATAATTTCCTCCTTGGTACATGATGCCCAATCCAGTGCCCATGGCAACACAAACAGCGGCGTTCTGCTGCAGCAGATACAGGCAATGGAAAAACACAGCTGGTAGGCGAAGCAGACCACCGCACGATGATCATTGTCACCAATTGCTCCTCCGGAGAAGAATGATTCCAGCCTGATCGGGCGAGACAGAGAAAAACGGATATGACAATCCTACTGGGTATTTAATATAGGCTAATTTTCTATAAAATGTTGATTTCTGCTACAATTTAGTCGCAAAACTGAGGGGATTTGCCAAAAAGAGTTAAGAAAAAGAGAAATGACTGCCTAACCCCACAAATTTGTTAATTGTGCACCTCAACGGTCATTCCAAACCATCTTTCAACGTGGTGGAACTAGGAATCCCTTCGGGATTATTTTTTCTTTTTTTCTCTCCCCCCTCCGGGTGCCTAAACCCCCCATAAAATCGATTCAGAGGGCTGCAGTTGGAGCGCAGCGCTGCTGTTCAGTTACACGCCCGTACGGGCGTTGTACCTTGAGGACGAGAACGCAGGACGAGAGCGCCCTGTTCTCGAGGCCAAGTTTGAGTCCGAGGGGTATTAGCATTAGTATTTAACCTTCCCTCCAGTGTCCAGATAATGGAACGTCCGATAAGTGCTATTGCTTCACTAGTAGGGGTAGCCAAAAATCATCGATCGTCACTTCTATCGCAAAAACAATGGCACGGACGAGAACAGTCCTGATGTCATCAAAATTATTCTTAACTATTCAGTGCCGGTTACTCTGCGATCTAATCTCGTACGATCTAATTTTACGATCTAATGCTAGCCCCGATCGTTGGGGTTTGGTTTTGGTTGCAACCTTCCCGGCCAGTTTGTTTAGCTACCTTTACTTTTATTACACGGCAACACATATGTTGCCACTCGCATCGTAGCATACACACCTCAGCTTTTATGCTTACCACGGTGCTACCATTTGTGCTAGCCCACGTGCACCACCCTTCTCGTTTGGCCTACTGCTCAGGCACAACCGTCCCATGTTTCCCATGGTTTACACGCTGGATATATGCATTGGAAGTATCAATTGGCACACCGCTGCAGTACAACGGTCAGCTCACCGGTCTCCTCATCATTTGATTGACCGTGCGATCTGTGCAGCCCAACCATACTACCCTTCTCGATTTGCCTATTGCTGGGGCCAAACCGTGCACAAAATGCTAGGTGTTCCATTGATCTTAGGTATTCTTCCGTGGGTGTCTTCCAAGACTGTACGGGCATTCAAGGTCACTCAAACATACACTCTTATGGAGTGCTTTAACTCCACTGCACATAGAGCCACATTGACACCAAATAACACTGCAGTGAAACATGCTTGTTGAACACGAGAATGAAGCGGCTGCTAAGTGTGAGATAAGGTTGTGCTGTTGCCTAGTCACACAGACGTTTGAATGCAGCAAATGTGGGAGGGCTTGTCACCAGGCCTGTTGCAGAGGACTTGTCTTGGAAGTGAAAGACAAACCCCCTCTTCATGCA
>ENA-ORBV01014137-ORBV01014137.1-microbial-mat-metagenome-genome-assembly--contig:-NODE-14137-length-12001-cov-3.998658_pt1 | contig 12001 bp, 10 predicted proteins | sample MGYA00237777_ERZ505514 | MGnify/ENA primary metagenome ERZ505514 (study PRJEB26160, sample SAMN06269048) | microbial mat metagenome | isolation source: Oligotrophic lake microbial mat | place... | reverse complement strand
GTCCACATTCAGGAACGGCATCGGGATGTCGGACGGACGAAATGCTTTCTCCGCGAGGCGCAGGAGGCAGATCGAGTCCTTGCCGCCGGAGAAGAGCAACGCCGGCCGCTCAAATTCCGCGGCGACCTCGCGCATGATGTGGATCGCTTCGGTTTCGAGGTAACCGAGGTGGTCGAGTTGATACGTGCTCATTGGCTCAAGCAGTCGCGACGGCTTTTCCACCCCACGATGCGTGCAGGCCGCACTCGCGCTTTTCGTCCGCCTTAGCCGGATCGAAGTAGTCCCACTCGTTCGGCAAATGGTGCGCGGTGAGATACTCGTGCATGTCCTTGTCGGTCCACGGAAAAACGGGGCTCACTTTAAGGCTGCCGAAATTTCCGTCGGTGCTCACGATGTCGAGTTCGGCGCGGTTCGGGTTCTGCACCTTGCGCAGCGCGGTGATCCAAACGGTCGGCGCGAGTTCGCGCATACCACGCTGGAAAGGCTCCAGTTTCATCACCGTGCTGAAGGCCTTGATGCGCTCTTCGTTCTCGGGCGTCGGCTCGGGTGCGCCGCCAAAGACAGCATCGTAATGCGCCGCAGTCATCTTCGGCACGTAGGGCTTGATGTTCAGTTGGAGCAGCGCCTTGAGCTCCTCGGCATGCTTGTAAGTCGCGGGCTTGTTGTAGCCGTGATCGATCCAGAGCACCGGGATGTCGGGCTGCACTTGCGTGGCGAGATGCAACACGACCGCTTCATACGGGCGGAAGTTCGTGGAGACGATGGCGCGCCCGCCCGCTTGCGCGATGGCCCAGCGCACGATCTCCAGCGGAGTTTTGTCGCGGAGTTCGGCGTTGGCTTGGGCGATTTGATCGGGAGACATGGCTAAATAAGGGCTGGCGGTGAAGGGCGACGAGAGTCCACCCGGACGCGGGGTTTTTCCACCCCAAATCCGCGGGAAGTGTGTCACAAGCGGGGCGGCGCGTGCCGAACCCTGAGCGACCGGCGCCGGGCTAGAGGGACTTCGCGGCGTCCACGACCGCTTGCGGAGTGATGCCGAGCGTTTCGAAGACGAGGTTCCCGGGCGCGCTGAGGCCGAAGCGGTCGATGCCGATGACTTTGCCATCGAGCCCGACATACTTGTACCAAAGACCGGTCACGCCGGCTTCAATGGCCACGCGCTGGCGGACGGTCGGCGGGAGCACCTCGTCCTTGTAAGCCTGCGGCTGCGCGTCGAAGCGGTGGAAGCTCGGGATGCTGACCACGCGGACGCCTTCGCCGAGTTGCTTGGCGGCGGCGATGGCGTGCTGCACTTCGCTGCCGGCACTGAGCAGGATCGTCTTGAGCGCGCCGGTTTCCTTGACCGCGACGTAACCGCCCTTGAGCACGCCTTCGCGGCGCGTCTGCACGGGGATGTCGTTGAGGTTCGGGAGCGCCTGGCGGCTGAGCGAGAGCAGCGTCGGGCCGGTTTTGTGGAGGAGCGCAGCGGCGAAAGCGCCCGCGGTTTCCTCCGGATCGGCCGGGCGGATGACGTCGAGATTCGGAATGAGGCGGAGACCGCTCACAGTCTCGACCGGCTGGTGCGTCGGGCCGTCTTCGCCCACGCCCACGGAGTCGTGCGTGAAGATGTAAAGCGTCGGAAGACCGCTCAGTGCCGCGAGGCGGATCGAGGCACGGCAGTAGTCGGCGAAGACGAGGAACGTCGCACCGCTCGCGCGGAAGATGCCGTCGTAGGCGATGCCGTTCATGATGCCACACATGCCGTGTTCGCGGATACCGAAGCGGATGTTGCGACCGCTCCAGTTGTCGGGGCTGAAGTCCTTGCTCGAGTTGATGTAGTTGAGCGTGGAGCCGTGAAGATCGGCGCTGCCGGAGATGAGGTTTGGCACCGCGGCGGCGACGGGCTGAAGCACATCGCTACCCGCCTTGCGGGTGGCGATCTTCGCGTCGGCGGGGAATTGCGGGATCTTGCTGAGCAGATCGGCGGGGATTTCGCCGCTCACGAACAAGGCGAATTCCGCGGCGAGCGCCGGGTTGGCCTTGCGCCACGCGTCGAAGGTCGCCTGCCACGCAGTGTAGTCCGCCGCGAGTTTCTGGCCGTGCTCGATGAAATAGGCGCGGGTGTCTTCGCTGACGAAGAAGTGCTCCGAGTCGGGCAAGCCGAGTCCTTTGCGGGCCGCTTCGATGAACTTCGCGCCGCCTTCGCCGTGCGCCTTCGCCGTGCCCGCGACTTCAGAGATGCCTTTGCCGATGAGCGTCTTCGCAATGATGATCTGCGGCTTACCGGTCGCGGCTTTGGCCTTCTCAAACGCAGCGAGGAAAGCGGTCGCATCATTGCCGTCGACCGTCTGAACGTCCCACTCAATGGCCTCGAAACGCTTCGCGGCATTTTCGCTCTGTGTGGCCACGGCCATCGCGTCGAGCGTCACGTCGTTGGAATCGTAAATGAGGATGAGGTTATCGAGCTTGAAGTGCCCGGCGAAGGCGATCGCCTCCATGGCCACGCCTTCCTGCATGCAGCCGTCGCCCGCGAGCGCGACGATGTGATTGTCGAGAATGGTGTGGGCGCTGGTGTTGAATTTCGCCGCCGCCATTTTCTGGGAAACGGCGTAGCCGACCGCATTCGCGACGCCCTGGCCGAGCGGGCCGGTGGTCGCTTCGACGCCCGCAGTTTCATGAAACTCGGGATGGCCCGGCGTGTGCGAGCCGAGGACGCGGAACTTCTTGATTTGATCGTGATCGACGCTGGCGTAGCCGCTGAGGTGCAGCCAGGAGTAGAGGAACATCGAGCCGTGACCGGCGCTGAGAATGAAGCGGTCGCGGTTCAGCCATTTCGGCTCGGCCGGGTTGTGTTTGAGCGCGTGGCCGTAGAGGACGGCGCCAATTTCGGCGCAGCCAAGCGGCAGACCGAGGTGACCGGAAGAGCAGGCGTGAACGGCGTCCATGGCGAGGCCCCGGGCCTCGTTGGCCGCCTTTGAAAGAGCAGCGAGGTTCAATGACATAGGTTTTTTTGGAGCGGCGAGACTAGGGGCTGGACTTGCGAAGTCAAGGGCAGGGACAGTGGCGGCCCATCGCGTGGATACCACCGCCGCCATCCTCCTGCGCAAGACCAAGCTCACCGAAACGAGCCTGATCATCACGTGGTTCACCGAGGCGCATGGGAAGATCAAGACCGTGGCCAAGGGCGCGCGGCAGCCGAAAAGCCGGTTCGCCGGGGTGCTCGACCTGTTCTTCGACTGCGAGATTCAGTTCATCCGCAGCAAAAAGAGCGAGCTGCACACCCTGCGGGAGGTCGAGCTGCGGAATCCGCACGAGGGGCTGCGGCTGGACTACGGGCGGGTGGCACTGGCGGCGTATTTTGTGGAATTGATCGAACTGGTCACCGAGCCCGATCACCCAGCGCCGGAACTCCACGACCTGCTGCGCCGCGCTTTCGGGCACCTGAATGACCACCCGACGTCGCTGCGGGCGCTGTTGCATTTCGAGACGGAGCTGACGCGGTTCCTCGGCATTCAAGGTCAGGACGGGGTGACGCCCGCCGTGGCCATCGGCCGCGCGTATCACCGCCTGCCGAGCGCGCGCGCAGGGTTGCTGAAGACGCTGCGGTAGTTTCTCCGGTGCGTGCGGGCGCAAAGCTTGACGCCACCGCAACACCGCCCGCAGCTTCGGTGATGCTTCCACTTTCCGCCGACCGAGCGCCCGCCAGTGCCCAAGAACTAACCGAGGCGTTGCAGCGCGGATTGCAGGCGCAAGGGCTCACCCCACGGGCCGTCGAGGCGGCTGGCAGCGCCTATCCTTCGCTCCGTGAACTGCGGCTCGATCTTTCGGACTCAGCCTTGACCCACGAGTTTCGGCCGAAAAAAGCGCAGGGTGAAAAAGTGGCGAGTCTGCAGGTGGCTCGCGTGGAGATTCTCGGCCAGCCGATCTTCTTCGAAGGAACGCCGCTGACCTTGCAGCTTCAGGCCCAGAGCGCGACGGCAGGGCTTTATCTAGAGGGCGGCAACGGATGCCTGACGCTGGAAAGCGCAGTCTCCGGTGAGTTGCTGCTGGAAGTCGGCGTTGAGGCTCTCGAAGCCGCGCTGCATCGCCTGGCGGTCGAGGCCGCGGCCAAGCAAGGCGTCGAGGTGAAGCAGACCAAAGTCTCGTTCACTCAGGAATCGCCCGGCGCCGTTTCCTTCCGCGTCGAAGTGAAGGCCAAGGTTTTCATCATGAGCGCCGCGCTGGCATTGACCGGCCGGCTCGATCTCGACGCGTCGCTAAATGCGCGCGTTTCGGCTTTGTCCCTGGACGGAGACTCGATGGTCCTGAAGCTGGTCGGCGGTTTCGCCAAGCCACATCTGGATCGCTTGGAAGGCCGAACCATCTCGCTGGCCAGCTTCACCCCGGCGGGGATGAAAGTGCGCGAGATCGAGCTGAGCGCCGGCCCGCAACTCAAGCTGCGAGCGGTCTTCGGCGCCGATTAACGGCTTTCCTTGGCCGTGCTCGCGGTAGCCGTCTTTGGATTGCGCGTGAGGTCGATCAGGTCGCCGAGGATGTTCAACGTCTCCGTCTTCACCGCGTCGTAGCGGTTCGACTTGTTTGTGGCTTCCTCGTCCTCCGCATCCGCCGGCTCGATCGCCGTCGTGGTGGACTTCTCTTTTTCCTTTTTCTCCGGCTTCTCGAACGTGATCAACTGGAGTTCCGGCTTGGTGACGTTATCGAGCGTGATGGAGTAGGACTTGATATCGGCCGACTTGATTTTCTCCCGAGCTGCCGTGCGCTTCTGCTTCTGCGCTTTGTCTTCCTCGATTTCGGTGCGCCGGGCCTTCTCGTTCAATGAGACGCGGTTTTCGGCGAGGCGCTTTTTCACTTCCTCGAGGTCTTCGGAAATATAGCGGAACTCGGGATCAACGGCGATGCGGGCCGCCGAGCGCTGCTTGAGTTCCGTCTTGAAGAGCGGGCGGTCGAGCTTCTCGAAATCCACCGGCGGCACCGTGTCGTAAGGCAACGGGCTCTTCAGCGAACTCTCGCCAATGTCCTGATGATCGAAGGGCGACGGGAGCTTAATGTCGGACTCGACGCCGCGGAGCTGGGTTGAGCCACCGGCGACGCGGTAGAATTTCTGGATGGTCAGCTTGAGCGCGCCGGCTTCGTTATTGCCGCTGCCGAGGAACGGCATGATGCGACCGATCTCGAGCATCGTCTGGACGGTGCCTTTGCCGAAGGTGCTGCTGTCGCCGACGATCACCGCGCGGTTGTAGTCCTGCAAAGCAGCCGCGAAAATCTCGCTGGCCGAGGCGCTCAGACGATTCGTGCAAACGATCAGTGGGCCGTCCCAGGCGATGGAGGGGTCGCGATCCTTGGATACGTGGATGTTGCCGTTGCTGTCCTTGGCCTGAACGACCGGACCGCGCTTGATGAAGAGCCCGGTGAGATTCACCGCTTCCTCGAGCGAGCCACCGCCGTCGCGGCGCAAGTCGATAACGAGACCCTGAATGCGCTCCTGCTTGAGGCGGTTGACCAGCGCGAGCACGTCCTTGGTGGTGCTCTTGGCCCCCGCCACGCCGCTACGCTCCATGTCCGCGTAGAAGGATGGGAGGATGATCCAACCGAGGCGAATCGGGTTTCCATCCGGGCCGGTGCGCTCGACGATTTCCGCCTTCGCTTCCTGCTCCTTCAGTTTGATCTCGTCGCGCTTGATATCGATGACCTTGCGGACCGAAGGATCAGCTGCGTTCACCGGAATGACCTGCAAGCGGACGACCGTGTCCTTCTTGCCGCGAATCATCTCGACGACCTTGTCGAGTTTCATATCGACCGCGTCCACGAAGTCCTTGTCGCCTTGCGCCACCGCGGAAACGCGGTCGCCAACCTTGAGGCGCCCATCTTTGGCCGCCGGGCCGCCAGTCACGAGTTCCGCGATCTTCGCGTAGCCATCCTCGGAGTGGAGAACTGCGCCGATGCCGACAAGCGCGAGGCGCATGTTGATCTGGAAATTCTCCAGCTCCGACCGGCTCATGTATTCGGAGTGCGGGTCATAGGTCTGAGCGAGGATCGTCAGGAAACCCTTGATGATGTCTTCTTTATTTTGCTCGCCGAGATTCCGGAGGATCTGGTCGTAGCGGCGAGTGAGGATCTTCGCAGGCGGATCAACGGCGTGTTTGTTGAGCGATTCCTGCAGCATCTCGGCCTCCACGCGCAGCTTCCAGAGCTGATCGGCTTCCACCTCATCCTTCGGCCACGGCGCTTTCTGGCGATTGATGTCCACCGTGCGATCGCTGGTGAACTCGTATTTCTGCTTGAGCAACTCCTTCACCTTCGCGGCCCGATCCTCGACCCGCTTTTTGTAGATGTTAAAGATGGTGAACGCAGGCTCGGGGTTACCGAGGAGAATGTCGTTGTGAAGCGTGCCGCCGAACTTCGCCGTGAAGAGGTCGATGTCCTTTTGCGTGAAGTAGAGGTGGTTGTAATCGAGCCCGTCGAGGTAGTTCTTGAGAAACTGCTGCGACACCTTTTCATCGAGCTTTTTACGACTGTAATGCCCCTGCTCCAGCAACCGCCCCACGGAGATTTCGATCTGGCCCGGGTCCGGCGCGTCAGCAGCGATGCCGGCGAGCGCGAAGACGATCACCGAGGCCAGCGGAAGCAGGGAAAGACGCAGTAATTTCATTGAGAGTTTTGGGGCTTTGGAAACGGCTGAGCACACTGACAGAATTCAGATAAAGCGCAAACCTGTCTTCTTAAACTTGCGGTCGGTCTGGAGATGGCTTCGTCTGCAGGCTTGTTCGCGGGTGCAAAAAACCGCTCTGACCTCATGCAACTCGACACTTTCACCGGCGGAATCTTTGACACCAACTGCTTTTACCTGCGCGATTCAGGCATCCTCATCGATGCCCCGCAGGGCGCCGCCGACTGGCTTGCGGCGCAGGGCTACCGCGTCTCGACGCTGCTCCTGACCCACGGCCACATCGATCACGTCTGGGACGCCGCGCGCATCCAAAAGGAGCACGAATGTCTCGTCGGCTACCACAGCGAGACTGAGCCCATGATTACCCAGCGCGATTTCTTCAAGAACTTCGGCTTCGGCTGGGAAATCGAGCCGATCACGCCCGGTTTTCAGATCGACGAGAGCGACTCCACGGCGGTCGAAGGCGTGGATTTTCGCGTCCTGCTCGTACCCGGCCACTGCCCCGGCAGCCTGTGTTTTCTGGAGAAAAAGTCGCAGATTCTCTACGGCGGCGACGTGCTTTTTGCGGGCGGCGTCGGGCGCTGGGATTTGCCCGGTGGCGATGGCCCGCTGCTTTTCCGCGGCATCAAGGAAAAGCTCTGGCCACTCGGCGACGACGTGACCGTGCTCCCCGGCCACGGCCCGGCGACGAAGATCGGCATCGAGCGCCAGACGAATCCCTACGTCGGTGAACACGCCGACGAATAGCGCTGCGGCTACATCCGCTCTGGCGCTTCGATCCCGAGCAGCCCGAGACCCTGCCGCAGCACCCGCGAACTGGCTTCACACAAGGCCAGACGGCTGACCCGCGTCGCACCTTCGGATTTCAGCACCGGACAGGCCTCGAAGAACCCATGGAAGGTCGAGGCGAGTTCGTAGAGGTAGTTCGTGAGCAAGTTTGGCCGGTAGTCGTCCAGCACCTGCGGCAGCACCTCGCCGAACTGCAGGAGCTTCTTCGCGAGCGCGATTTCCGCAGGCTCGGCGAGCGTCAATTCCTGCGCATGCTCCGGCGCCGCTTCGCCCGACTTCCGGAAAATCGAGCGGATGCGGACGTAGCTGTATTGCAGGTAAGGCGCGGTGTTGCCCTGGAAGCTGAGCATTTTGTCCCACGAAAAGATGTAGTCGCTCTGCCGGTTCGGGAGCAGGTCGGCGTATTTGATCGCGCCGAGTCCGACGACGCGGGCGATTTCGCGCCGCTCGGCTTCGGGAAGGTCGGGATTTTTCTCCGTGACCAGCGCGAGCGCCCGCTCCACCGCTTCGTCGAGCAAGTCGGCGAGTTTGATATTCTCGCCGCTGCGCGTTTTGAAAGGTTTGCCGCTCGCGTCGAGGATCGTGCCGAACCAGACGTGCGCGAGCCGCACCTTGGCCGCGAGTTCCGGCTGCCCGCGCTGGAACACGGTGAAGAGCTGCCGGAAATGCAACTGCTGCCGCCCGTCGGTGACGTAGATGATCTCGTCCGGCGCCCACGTTTTCAGGCGATACTCGAGCGTCGCGAGGTCGGTCGTCGTGTAGTTCGCCGCGCCGTCGCTTTTCTGCACAAGCGCCGGATTGGACCGCCAGCCGTCCTTGTCCTTGATGAGCAGCGGATCATCCTCGGGCTTCATCGAGCCATCGGAAAAAACGCACCACGCGCCGTCGCTCTCCGTGGCAATGCCGCGCACGCGCAGGTCTTCGACGATGCCCTTGAGCTGCGGATTGTAGAAGCTCTCGCCGAGCGCCACGTCGAAGCGCACACCGAGCCGACTATAGACGGCATCGAACTGCACCTGCGAAAGCCGGATCATCTCCTGCCAGAGCGCGAGGTTTTCCACGTCGCCAGCCTGCAGTTTCACGAGTTCCTGGCGCGCGGCCTCGAGCGTCGCGGGATCTTCTTTGCAGCGCGCCGAGATCAGCTTGTAGATGCGCTCCATCTCGAGCAGCGGATCGGCGGCGAGCGCGGCCGGATTCAGCTCCGACTTCCAGCCGAGCAGGATCATGCCGAACTGCGTGCCCCAATCGCCGATGTGATTGTCGCGGATCACACGATGCCCGACAAACTCCGCGATTCGCGCCAGGGCGTCGCCGAGGAAGGTCGAGCGAATGTGCCCAACGTGCATCGGCTTGGCGACGTTCGGCGAACTGAAATCGATGACGACCTGCCGCGCTTTTTCCGGCACCGGCACACCAAGGCGCGCATCGCTGAGTATCTGCGCCGCGCGCCCACCGAGCCACGCCGGTTTCAGGCGGAAATTGATGAAACCTGCGCCGGCGATTTCGGGCGTCTCGCTGAGGTCGGCGACGTCCAGCTTATCGATGATCTGCTGCGCGACCTGCCGCGGATTGGCGCGCTGCTGTTTGGCCAGGATCATGGCCACATTCGTCTGGTAATCGCCGAACCGCGCGTCGTTCGCGGCCTGCACGTGGGCGTTGATGTCGCCGAATTCCGCGAGCGCGATCCGCAGCCGGGCGGCGAGGATTGAAGAAGGAGTTTCCATGAAATGATTGGGAGCGTGAGCCGATGAAGCCGCGCCCGCAGACGCCGATCCTGACTTTCACTCCACCCAGCGTCGCCAGTCGCCGACCGGACGGTTCAGGCTTTCACCGGCGTGTTGTTCTCGAAGATGCCGAGAATTTCCTCCGCCGAGACGGCCGTGCCGAGACGCTCGCGGACGGAGCGGTCGTTGAGAAATTTGGCGATGGCGGCCAGCGTCCGCAGGTGGGTCTGAAATTGATCCTTCGGCACGACAAACAGGACGATGAATTTCACCGGCGCATTGTCGAGCGAGTCGAATTCGATCCCGGTCGTTGAACGGCCGAAAGCGGCGACCACTTTATCCACGCGATCCGACGACGCGTGCGGAATGGCGATGCCGAAACCAATCCCCGTGCTCATCGTCTCCTCGCGGGCCCGGAGCGCCCCGAGCACCACGTCGCGATCCGCCGGTTTCACCTGCCCCTGCGCGACCAGTAAATCGACCAACTCTACAATCGCAGTCCACCGTTCCGTCGATTTCATTTCCGGGAGGATTTGATCGACTGTGAGGAGATTGCCGAGGGTCATTCGTGAAAGGGATGGTCCAGTGGAAAAGGTGGCCGACTCTAACAATGAGGGTATCGATGACAAGCGGGATTTCAGCCGTATGCCGACGCGGAACCAGCCTCCACGCTTGACTTTGGAAGTAGCGCCGCCCACGCGCGCGGCAGACGCACGTCGCGTATTTCCCTGCTCGCCATCCGCGCGACGTTCCGCCATTTCATCGGGCGCATGAAAATCCTTTTCACTGGCAGCGAGATGGCCCCTCTCGCCCGCACGGGCGGCCTCGGCGATGTGCTCGAAGCACTGCCCGGCGCGCTCGCCGCACGCGGGCACGAAGTGAGCGTCGTGATCCCGTGCTATCGCGGATTTCCCGAGGACACGCATCTCGGCGTGCGTAGCACGGGCGTCGAGATTCCCGTCTCCATCGGCACGAAACGCGTGACCGCGGAGATCCTCGAATGCACCGCGCCGAACGGCGTGCAGGTCTTCCTCGTCCGGGCCGACGAATACTTCGACCGCGCCAGCCTCTACGGCGAACACGGCCGCGCCTACGACGACAACGCCGAGCGGTTCATCTACTTTTCGCGCGCGGTAGTGGAACTGGCGCGCCGGGTCATGCCGCCGCCTGACATCATCCATGTCCACGACTGGCAATCGGCGCTCGTGCCGGTGCTGATCAAGGATCGCAAGCTGCCCTTCAAGACGGTGCTGACGATTCACAACCTCGCTTTTCAAGGCAGTTTCTGGGGACTCGATTTCGGGCTGACCCATCTGCCGGGCCACTTTTTCTCGGCCTCGGGCGTCGAGTATTACGGCAACCTGAATTTGCTCAAAGGCGGCATTCTTTACGCCGATGCCGTGACGACGGTGAGCGAGCGCTACGCCCGCGAAATCCAGACACCCGAAGGCGGAAGCGGGCTCGATGCCGTCGTCCGGGAGAACGCCCACAAGCTCACCGGCATCCTCAATGGCGTCGACTACTCGGTGTGGAATCCCGAGACCGACGCGATGCTGCCGAAGCACTTCACGTCGCGGAAACTGGCCGGCAAGAAAGTCTGCCGCGAAGCGCTCCTCGAAAAGTGCGGCCTCGCGCCGAACCCGTCGGGGCCGGTCTTCGTCATGGCCACCCGGCTCGCCGAGCAAAAGGGCATCACTCTACTTTTCCCGCTGCTTGATCGACTGCTCGCCGACGATGTCCGCCTCGTGATCCTCGGCGAAGGCGAACCCGCCTACGAACGCGAACTCCTGCTCGCCTCGCGGCGCCACCCGGAGCGCTTTGCCTTCCGCCCGAGCATGGAGGAACCATTCGTGCATTTGATTTACGCGGGCGGCGATGCCTTTCTCGTGCCCTCGCACTTTGAGCCCTGCGGGCTGGGGGCGATGTATGCCTTGAAATACGGCGCGCTGCCCGTGGCCCACGCCACCGGCGGACTCTACGAGACGATTCAGGATTACGACCCGACGAACGAAACCGGCCACGGGTTCCTCTTCTACGACTACACCTCCGAAGCGCTTTGGGACGCGCTGATCCGCGTCCGGTTGTCCTTCAACGACGGCCCGCAATGGCTGAGCCTGCAAAAGCGCGCGATGGCCTGCGATTTTTCGTGGAAAAAGGCGGTCCCGCGTTACGAGTCCGTTTATGAACGCGCCCTCCACGGCGCCTGATCAATCCACTCCCTGCCTAGGAGTATTTGACGCTCTTGCCCGGCTCCATCTCGTAGTTGAGCACGAGTTTTTCGGCCGTGTTCGTCCTGATGATGTCGGCGACGAACTTCATGTAAATCGCGTCGTCCTGGGTCATCGCCAGCTTGTCCATCGACTCGAAATCGAGGGTGATGAAGAACGGCCACTCCGACTTCGGGTCGATGTTCTTGCCGCACTTCACGCTCAGGACCTCGGGGATTTTCAGCAAAGTCATGCGCGTACTCATCATGAGTTGTTCAAGCTTGGCCGGAGTAACCTCGGACTTGAGTTTGTAGAGCGTGACGTGGTGAACCATGCGGGAAAGTGAGACGACTTGGTGAGTGAAGTGGATGCCGGGACTTTGGACAAGCCCTAGAATGACAAACGCCGGACAATTTCTTGCCCGGCGTTCGTAGGTGAGATTTTGGAGGAGTGAGACCTTACCGTTTCCAGTCGAGCGCGCCCTTCTTGATCGCATACACGTAACCGACGGTCAGGATGCCGACGAAACTGAGCATGCTAAAGAAGATGCTGGAGCCGTGCTGCACGAGGAACTCGCGATACACGACCGCCCACGGATACATGAAGACGATCTCGATATCGAAGAGGATGAAGAG
>ENA-ORBV01014135-ORBV01014135.1-microbial-mat-metagenome-genome-assembly--contig:-NODE-14135-length-12002-cov-4.712788_pt1 | contig 12002 bp, 8 predicted proteins | sample MGYA00237777_ERZ505514 | MGnify/ENA primary metagenome ERZ505514 (study PRJEB26160, sample SAMN06269048) | microbial mat metagenome | isolation source: Oligotrophic lake microbial mat | place... | reverse complement strand
AGTGGTCGGCGGCATGCAGGTCACCGGCATGGGCGACCACGTCTCGTGGGGCCTGTACATCTCGAATTTCACCTTCTTCGTCGGCGTCGCCGCCGCCGCAGTGATGATGGTGATCCCGGCCTACCTCTACCACGACCACGAGATGCACGATGCGGTGATCGTCGGCGAACTCCTGGCCATTGCCGCCATCGTCATCTGCCTGCTGTCGGTGACCGTCGATCTTGGCCGTCCCGACCGCTTCTGGCACCTCATGCCGGTGATCGGTCGATTCAACTGGCCGATCTCGCTGCTGACCTGGGACGTCATCGTCCTTAACGGCTATCTTGGCCTGAATGCCTGGATCTGCGGCTACCTGCTGTGGAGTCGCTGGCGCGGCGTGGCCCCGTCACCGCGCCTGTATCTGCCGTTCGTGTTCCTGTCGATCCTATGGGCGGTATCCATCCACACGGTGACAGCGTTCCTCTATTGCGGGCTTGGCGGGCGTCCGTTCTGGAACACAGCCCTGCTTGCACCCCGCTTCCTCGCCAGCGCCTTCGTCGCCGGTCCAGCCCTGATCATCGTCGTGCTGCTGACCCTGCAGCGCCTGGGTGGATATCCCTTCGGCGACAAGCCCGTCCACATGCTGGTCCGCGTCGTGCGCATCACTGCGCTGATCAACCTGTTCATGCTCGCCGTCGAGTGCTTCACCGCTCTGTACACCGGCAGCACGCACGCCGCCAGCCTGCGATACCTCCTCTTTGGCATGCATGGCCACCACGCCCTGGTACCCTGGATGTGGAGCGCGATCACGCTGAATGTCGTGGCCGCTGCCGCCTTCCAATGGCCGGGTTTGCTCAAACGACCGCGACTGCTGATCACCGCCTGTCTGATGACCTTTGTCGGCATTTGGATCGAGAAGGGCATGGGCCTGGTCGTCCCAGGTTTCATCCCCAGCACGATGCATGAGATCGTCGAATACGTGCCGTCGCTGACCGAGTGGAAGGTCACCTTGGGCATCATCGCCGGTGGTGCGCTGATCTACACCCTGCTGCTGAAAGTGGCCTTACCCCTTATCGCCGGCTGGACACCAGGCTTGTCGGTCGGCGTCGAGGCGATGGATGCTCAGCACCGCCGGTTATTCGAACAACTCAACGTCCTGGTCGCCGCCGTGCGCAGCGGACGAGGGGCCGAGGAACTCGGTAGGACGTTGGATTTTCTCGATGGCTATGTCCGGGAGCACTTCACCGACGAAGAGAAGCTGATGAGCGACGCCGGATATCCGGCGGTTGAGGGCCATCGCCGGCTGCATGCCTCGTTCATCGCCGAACTGGAAGCCGTGCGTGCTGGTCTGGCCACGGCTGGAACCGATCGCCAGGTCCTGGCCGAGCGCCTACATCTGTCGCTGCGCGACTGGCTACTGCGCCACATCCAAGTCGAGGACCGCGCCTACGGCGAGTTCCTCGCCGCTCGCACCTGACTCAGTGGCTGCAGGATCCGCCGCCGCGCGGATGATGCTCATCCCAGTCGGCATCGCCAGAGACGCGCTGGCGCGCCAGCGCGACAATGGCGTGATCGAGTACCCACAATCCGGCACCTTCGCTGGCGACATCGGCCCCAAGCAGGCCACGAGGCACGGCGGCGATCTCGGTTTCGGCCTCGCCGAGCCGTTCGATCGGCAGATCCCAGCGATGCCAGGTCGCCACCGCGAACACATCGGTCAGCAGCGCGTCGGTGTGGACAGCATCGCGCTTGGCCAGCACGGTGATGCCGACCGCCATCGCCTGACTCGCCAGGGCACCAAGCCGACGGACGAAGCCGGTCAACTGCCGATCAGCAAGCACCGCCAACTCGGCTTCCTGCGCAGCGAGATACTGCCGCAGCATCGCCTGGTCGCCCAGGGCTTCGATCAGGGTGGCGGGATCGGTCCGGTATTGTTCGCAACGCATGACTACCACCTGAATCCAAACGAGAAGTATCCGGCCGTTTCCTCCAAGCCGTCGATCTGCCTGACCACCCCGACTCCCGGAGCGAAGCGCACCAGCCAGTAGGAAAATTCGAGATGCAACTCGGCACCGGCCGAGCGGTACCACTTGGCGAATTCGTCGTCGAAGGTGTCTCCGACCCGACCGGCGTCGTAGAACGCCTCCACCACGACCTGCCTGGTCTCCCACGGCGTGGTACCCAGGCCACTAAATGGCCGCAGCAACGGGAAGCGATAGGCCGCGCTCAAACCTTCCAGAGTGCGACCGCGCGCCATGGTGTTGGGATACCCGCGCGGGATGCCCTGAGAGATGTTGCCGCCGAGTCCGAAACGTCCCTGCAGGTCGTGCGGCCCGTCGCTCCACCCGAGCTGGCCGGCAAGCACGATCTGATGTCCCTGCGATGGCCATACCGACAGGCTGTAGGAAGCCTCGGCGAGCACCCGGTTGCCACGTGATTCACTGGCTCGCGCCACCAGGGCCAAACTGGTTCCGTCCTCACGGTCATAGCTGGTCGGGAATAGCATGCTGTCATCGTAGGCGATGGTCGCCTCCAGATAGCGTTCCGTGCCGATGAACGGTGCCGGCAGACCCGTCGTCAGGCCCTGGTAATCGTCACTGGCCTTGGCCACCGTCTGATGCCGATCGACGCCAGCAGCGAGATAGACCTGCCAGCGCCGCGCCATGCCGCCAAGCCCATAGCCGATGCGCCCCTCGACGGTGTCGACCGTCTCGACGTAGTCGTAAAAGTTCAGGTCACTGGCCACGATCTGCTGGTCGTAACCGAGTTCGGAGCGTTTGACGATGAGACCCAGACCGGGATTCCAGCCGGTATAGGTCCAAGCGACCAGCCCGACCGGGCTGTGCTCATGATAACCGAGTCCCGCCGAAGCGATCACCTGGTGGGTCAGCAGGGCATCGGTGGCGACCGCGACCGCGCCGATTGCACCCTCGGGCACGGCCATCGTCGTTGGCGTCCAGTAGCGCGGCCGCAGGCTGGACAGACCGCTATACGGCAGAGCTGGCGCCAGGGCCGGCGCTTCGACTGCAACCGATTGCGGATCGGGCAGATCGGTGCCGGTAGCGTCGGTGCCCAATGGCTGACGGGCCACCGGTGCTGGCCACGGCAGCGCGACCTGCGGGATCTGCGCCGGCCAGGTGGTTGGATCGAGCGAAATCACGCCCAGGTATGGCCCCTGCGCATCATGATCGAGAATAGCCAGATGCGTGCCATCCGGCGACGGAACCACGGCGAGCACGCCACCGATCGTGTTGGTGATCGGACGGGCCTGGCCCTCAAGCGGTATACACCAGCCATTGGCGACACCGGAGACGTCGCTGGCACAGAATATCCGCGAGCCGTCCGCATCCCACACCGGATGCAGGATGCGGCCACGCACCTGCCAGAGGATCCGCCGTTCCGATCCATCAAGCTTGGCCAGGATCAGCTGGGAACCATCGTGATCGGTCTCCACCCAGCACAGCTGGTCATGACCGGGACGGAACGCTGGCGTCCATGGGCGGGGTCCGGTCGGCAGCTGCACTCCGTCGAGCACCAGGGACTGCGCACCAGCGCCATCGAGGCGCACCGCTACCATGTGGTAATCATCCCCTACCGGTCGGGCGTCCGGCATGATCAGGCGATCCACCGGCCACGAACGCACGACGCGGCCACTCGACGTCAGGATGCGCACTCGGCTGCGGTTCCACTGGTCACCACCAACTGGGGCATCAGCCTGCACGATAAGGTCTTCAGTGACGCGACGGACGTTGCCCAGTAGCCAAGCCGAGACGCCCAGATCATCGCTCGCCAGCTTGCCTGGCCTAGGCTGGGCCCGGTACAGCCCAGGATGACCCTGCGGTGGATCGCCGGCGTACACCAGCCGGCCATCAGCGACCCAGGCCGGCGCTGCCACCCGCCAATCCGGCTCGGTCAGGCGGGGCAGTGCCGTCACCGGCTGCGATCTGATCTCGGCAAGGCTCTGCTGTTGCTCGGCCAGCAGGTCCTGCCGGGCGCGGGGGATCAGTTCGTCGTGCCGGAATCCGACCGAAGTCGTCGATCCGCCGACGAACGCGAAGGGCGTGTTCAGCCGCCCTTGATCGTCGACCATGCGCCAGAGGCCGCGACGATCGCCGAAGGCTCCGGACAGCCAGCGCGTGTAGGCCAGCCCATAGAGATACGCGCGGTTGCCGTAGGGCCAGTGCTCGTAGGACAATCGCCACTCGTCGGCAGTCGGAATGAACCCGCGCGCCGCATCCAGCCGCCAAACCATGTGGCTGAGGCTATCACGTCCGCGGCCACCCCAGGCCGAGGTAGGATCGGCATAGACGGTCTCGGACCACTGCGCGATGCCCTCGTGCCAGAACGATGGAGACAATACATGGTTGGGAGTCGAGAAAATGAACACCAGCAGGGACAGCGGCTCGTTGGGCAGCACGCGTCCGAAGATCGATTCCAATGCCCCACGCCAGCCATGATTGCGATCGTTGGACAGATGATGCGCCAGTTCATGGACCAGGGTTCGCATCGATTCATCATCGCCGGCGAACAGGCCGCTCTCCGGTTTGGTCGGTCCCAGCTGCACGTTGACCAACGGGAAAGGCACCACGGTCGAGAAGCCGTTGTGCGAGTCCTGGTCATCGGTCAGTACGAGGTGCAGCGTGCGATGCGGAATCCAGCCGGCATCGGCGTGCATGCGCGTATACATCGCCACCGCCCGTTCGGCAAAGCGTTGCAGCCTGACGGCCTCGGCCGTGGGAACATGGATCTCGATACCCTGGCCGGTGATAGTGCTGTAGCGCACGTTCGGCTTAAACGGCCCGTCCTCGGCCGCCAAGGACGCGGCAGACAGCAGGCCTGCACACAGGCCCAGGAACTGTCGGTGGAGGTGCGACAGCAACGAGCCCATCAGAAGATCCGCTCTTGCTCGCCAGCCATCTCGACCGGCGGAGCGAGTCCGAGATGGCGGTAGGCCAACGGCGTCGCCAGGCGACCTTGCGGTGTCTTGATGATGAACCCGGCCTGGATCAGGAACGGCTCATGCAGATCCTCGACGGTCGGTTCCTCCTCGTCGACCGTCTGGGCGATCGTCTTCACGCCCACCGCGCGGCGATGACGACACAGGCACTGGAGAATGCGACGGTCGATCTCAGTGAGTCCAGACGGGTCGATGCCGAGCATGCCCAGGCCCTGTTCGGCAACCATCGCACTGATCAGGTTGCCATGGTGCACCTGGGCGAGATCGCGGATACGGCGCAGATGATTGTTGGCGATGCGGGCGGTGCCGCGGCTGCGCGTGGAGATGGTGGTCAAGCCAGGATCATCAGCCAGAACGCCGAGCAGCCCAGAGCTGCGACGCAGGATCCGCGCGAGCTCGGTCGGACTGTACAGGTCGAGCCGTTCACGGATGCCGAAGCGGCTGCGGAACGGTGCGGTCAGACTGCCCTCGCGGGTGGTCGCACCGACCAGGGTGAACGGCTGCAGGTTGATCGTCAGCGACTGGCTGGTCGGACCTTCGCCGAGATTCACCGTGATGCGGAAATCCTCCATCGCGCTGTAGAGGTATTCCTCGACCACCCGTTTGAGACTATGGATTTCATCGATGAACAAGATCGAGCCGGGACGCAGGGCCGACAGCAGGGCAGCCAGGTCGCCGGGCTTCTCCAGCATCGGTCCTGAGGTCTCCTTGATCTCGGCGCCCATTTCAGTTGCCAGAATGTGGGCCAGGGTCGTCTTGCCGAGACCTGGAGGCCCGGCGAGCAGCACGTGATCGAGCTGCTCGTTGCGCTGGCGGGCAGCCGCGACGGCGAGAGCCAGGTTGCGCGTCACCGCCTGCTGACCAGTGAAGTCCGCTAGCGTTTTCGGGCGCAGGGCCCGGTCGGAGACGTCATCACGCTCGCCCAGCTGTCCCGGCGCCTGCGACATCTAAAACCAGTAGCCCAGACAGAGGCTGGTCGACGAGGTTTCAATGTCACCGATCTTGCCGGTATAGTTGTAGGTCGCTTCGACGAAGACCCGGTCGGTGATCAGGTAGCCAAGCATGCCTTTGGCAGCGAGGCCCCAACGGCTGTCAGCGTAGGACGGACGACCAGGGAGTTCGTCCAATTTCAGTTTCACATAGTTACTGCCTACCCCGAAGCCGAACCAGGTCTGCCCGCCCACCAGGACGCGCTCGGCGTAGTAGGCGCTGAACGACGTGAATTTGCCATCGCCCTCATTAGAGACCTGCAGATTGAGGTCGGTGCTGGGCACGCCGATCAGGGCGCTCTCGGCGATCAAGACCGACAAACCCGCGCTGTAGCCCCAATCGGTATTAAGTTCCTGACGCAGGTTGGGACCCAGATACGTGCCACCGACCTGTAACAGGATCGGCGTCGTGCCGGCCGGTTCCATCGCAGCAAGCATGGGGACCTGGAGTGCACACAACGCTAGCAAAGAGGCGATTCGCATGTTGCGGCATGATCGTCGAGACAGGCACGGCGCAACGGCCAAGCTTTGGCAGTGATCTTGCCTACTCAGGGCTAAGCTGTGGCCGATCAGGGAACGGCGATCAGGGTCAGACTGATGCGGCCTGCCTCCGCGGTCACCCCGGCAGGTACCTGCACCAAGACCGGCAGTTCGCGCTCACCTGGGCCAATCGGGGCGGCATGGAGGTCGACCCAGGCTACCACATCCTCGGAACGCAGGCTGCGGACCACCGTCTCCGGACCGGTCAGGCGGACCTCGACCTGGGGCGGATCTCCCTGCACCCGCCAGCGGCCGGCATCGGCCGGACCAAGCAGTACCGACACCGGGATACGGTGGCTGACCGTCGACGTCCGGGCCGGGCGGATCGTTACGCTGGCCACCACCGCCTCAACCGGCTGTGGCTGTCCATCCTGCGGCACCAGCGAGACCCGCTCCTCGCGTTGGGTGGTCAGCGCGGGATCGACACCATCGATTCGCACGGGAGCGAAGCGCAGGGGTGTGCCAGCACTTTCAAACTGCTCGACCTGCACACGCGGACCGCGCACCTGAACACGGGTGCGGTCGAGCTTGACCTCGGCAGCGATACCCCCTGGCAGTCCCACCACGGCAGGAGGCTCGGTCGGCACCATCGCACTGGCGATCGACGACAGGCGGATGGTCAGCGTCCGCACTTCGCCTGGTTCGGTGCGCAGGATGCGAATATCAGAGTCCAGGCCAAGCATGCGACTGGTCAGCGGAAACTCGACTTCACCAGGTCCCCGCCGTTCACGTGGCAGCGCCAGCTGTGGCCGCAGAACCTGGTCGCGCAGATCACTCAGCTTGGTGGTCGGCACGGACAAGACGACAACGAACTCCGACGGTTCGATGGCTGCCACCTGCAGATCACTGGGCAGTCCGCCGACCTGGGCGGGGGACAATTCGACGAGAATCTCGCGTTCGACCCTGACCTGTCCGCTGGTGTAGGTCCACAAGGCAACCGCGACCACGAAGCTGACCAGCTTCAGTTCCCAGTTGCCGATCAGCCACCTCATGATTTCTTTCCCGAAGCGGCGGCCGCACGGAACACCCGGGCAAAGAGGATCTCCAGATCCTGACGCGACAGGCCGCGGGTGAACTTCCCGCGATCGGCCATGCTGATCTGGCCGGTCTCTTCGGAGACGATCAGGGCGAGAGCATCGGTGTCCTCGGAGATGCCTATGCCTGCGCGATGACGGGTCCCGGACAGCGACTTGAACTCGATGTTGTTGGTCAGCGGGACGATCACGCCGGCCGCCGCAATGCGGCCGGCGCGGATCACCACGGCTCCATCGTGCAATGGGGCGTCTTTCCAGAACAGGCTGACCAGACTTTTCGCCGTCAACTCGCAATCGAGCGGGCTGGAGGTTATAAAGTTGTCCAGCCGGTCGTTGCGCTCGATCACGATCAGCGATCCGATGCGACGCTCGGCCATCTGCATGATCGCCTCGACCAGCGGACCGACCAAATGCAGTCCGGTGCCGGACTGCCCGTGCGGCAGTAGCCCACCCAGGCGCGAGAACAGTCGACGCAACTCGGGCTGGAACACCACGATCAGGATGACGGCGCTGAAACCGACCATCGTCTGCAACAGCCACGAGATGGCGTGCAGATCCAGCCAACGGGCGACCAGCCAGGCCATCACCACGCCCGCTAGCACCAGGCTGATGCCTCTGATCTTGCCACCCGCAGAAATGCGTTCGAGGGCGCGCAGCAACCAGTAGACCGCCAGCCACAGGATCGCAATCTCGGCAGCGCCACGGATCAGGTATGGCCAGTCGCCCTGCTGCAGGGCCGGGATCGGCAACCAAGAGATAATGGCGGGGGCGGCCATGTCAGGCAGCTTCACGTAGGGCAGTGGACAGACGCAGAGCAGCACGTGCCCCGACCACATCATGCACGCGCAGCAATGCGCAGGCCGGAGCCAGCAAGGCGTGCATGGCCTGACCAGCTGCATCTCGGCCATCAGCGGCGACATCGAGCCCGCCCACCACCGCCAATATCGATTTGCGGCTGACGCCGATCAGCAACGGCCGGCCGAGTTCCGCGGATAGTCGCGGCAGGGCGCGCAGCAGGGCGAGGTTGTGGGCCACCGTCTTGCCGAAGCCGATACCGGGATCGAGGACCAGCGCCGATTCGGCAACACCGCGCTCCACCGCCTGCGCCATCGCGCGGGACAACGAGGCGCGCACCTCGTCAACCACGTCGCCATACGCCGGAGCGGTCTGCATAGTGCGCGGCTCACCTTGCATGTGCATCAGCACGAGGGGACAACGGGCGGAGGCAGCGACTTCCAGGAGGTGCGGATCGCGGCCGCCGCTGACATCGTTGATCGCATCAGCACCGGCAGTCAGGGCGGCAGCAGCGACCGTGCCCTTGCTAGTGTCGATGCTGATGGGCATGCGCACCCCGGCGGCGCGCAGACCACATATTACTGGCGCTATCCGGATAATCTCGGTCGCGGCATCGACCGGCTGAGCACCGGGCCTCGTGCTTTCACCCCCGACGTCCAACCAATCTGCCCCTGCGGCAGCAAACGCGCAGCCTGCCCGAACGGCAGCCGCAGTCTCGGCATGCAGGCCACCATCGCTGAATGAATCCGGAGTCACGTTGATGATCGCCATAAGTCCCGCCGGCTGACCTACGGCGAGGCCTCGCGCAACATCAAGGACCCAGCGGCGTGACATGCTCTTGAATAGCGACAGGTACCGCCCCCCTCAAGCGCGAAGCCGGGTTCCCATTGCGATTGTGGCGTTCGGCTGGGCGACCAGGGACCCGGATGCGCAGGCGAGATAGCGCTCTTTCTTTAGGCCAACCTAGCGATGTCTAGGAAGCCTGCTGCCAGCACAGCGCTCCACCGGTCCCATCTGCACTGACGAACACGTAGACGATTCCACCATCACCAAGTTTGAGATTCACGAGCTCGCCAGCGATGCGGTGGTGGAAGGTGTGCGGCGCCTTCATCACCCGGTCGATGTCGAGTGGCTCATTGGCCCACAGCGGATAGCCACCGATCTTGGTGCAGTCGCAACCCAGCTCATCGACCATGTCGACCCACGCATCACTTGCCGCCATGTCGAGGGCGGTCGGGTCGACATCGAGATCGACAGGCTCTTCGATGACGTCACCGAACATCACCTTCGCCCCCTTCCAATCCCCGGGGCAGACGCCATTGATGATCGACAGGCCAACCTCCTTGGCGGGAACGATCGCCACGCAATTATCCCCACTTCCCGGCTTGTAATCGAAGGTTTCTCCATGATCGCTACGGTCCATGAAGGACAGCACGAGGCGGTCTGAGCCTGGTGCCAATGGGATGGCACTGACCAGCGCCATGGTCGCGTTCGTACGCTTGCCTTTGGGATGGCTGAAACCCATTTTGACATGGCCGCCAATCTGACCGATGGCGAGTTTGGGATTCGGCGCGCGGATGATGCGGTGGGAGGACAGTGAACTGCTCATCGTGGACATCATGCGCAGGTGTCTGCGCAGTCGCAACGGGCAGCGTACCACGCGCCGGATAACGATCGTGAGGTTCCGGCAAGGAAAATATTTGCGAAATGCTTGTCACTCCGTTATATCTCTACGCAAGGTTGCTGATCCCAGCGACCCCCGTCGAAACCAACCCTTGACCCAAGGAGCTCACATGCCCGCCAAGAAGCCCGCCAAGAAGATCGCCAAGAAGCCCGCCAAGAAGGTCGCCAAGAAGCCCGCTGCCAAGAAGAAGTAGGCCTTAGGCGTCTCTTCCGGTGGGCGTGCCCTGGTGGCATGTCTCCGAAAGCGAGATTCTGAGAACACCCCTGTCGTTACGACGGGGGTGCTTCTTTTTGTGAGGTTTCACAGCAAAGATTATCACTCCCGTCGCGACGCTCAGTGTCGCAACACCTTCCAGACGAGGTGTCCGCGGAAGGCGGGAGGCTGCAGCACGAAGGCTCCGCCAGGATGCGCCACCTCACTGACCGACAACATGACACCTTGGTCGGCATCCCACCATTGGATGTCCAACCGACCTGCCTCGACTACATCAGCAATACGGATGGTCGCACCCGCGACCAGTGGCGGTTCTCCGCCGCGAGCACCCCATCCGCTGGCGAGCACATAGCCGAGCGCCCGACCGGGGCGGATCCACGCCCGGCACCACAAGCGCTGGTCGGGCGATTCGCTGACCAGTGCAACACTGCTGGCGTCGCTGCCACGCATATCCTCGCCAGCGATGAATCGACGAACCGCGCCATACGGCGCCCATCGTCCGCCCTGATCGACCCACTCCCACCACCACAGCATCGGCGCTGCTGCATGACCGCTGACCAAGCCGGTCCAACCTCCGATGAGATGATCGACCGCCCTGAAATCTGCGGGACTTTCGCCGCTACTGGCGCCAAATTCCGTGACGATGACCGGCTTGGCGAACCGTAACAGGCCACGGGTAGGATCATGCAAGCTGCCGGCGAGAATATCGACCAGCGGGATGGGGTCCTGCTCGGCGCGCGCCCGACGGTAGGCATCCAGGCAGAGGTAGCCAAGGTCTGGCAAAGCTGCGATGGCGGGATCGACCCGGCGATAGTCACCTGCCCAATGGGTAGTCACCGCACGGCCGCTGGGGTCGAGCTGACGCCAGCGCTTCGCCGCCTGTTCGTGCCAGCGCACGAGCGGCTCGCCCTTGCCGGCGGTCAGATCGACCTCGCTCCACAGCTTCCAGCCCCACACCGCCGGATGGTCGGCATAGCGCGCAACGATGTAACGGCGCACACGATCTTGAAAATCCAGGGCAGCCGGACTGGTGAAGACGTCTGCGGGATCGCTGCACGGCCCGCCATTCATAGCGTTCAGCGGGTTGTCCTTCCACTCGCGATCGGCCTTGGGACTGGCCTGACCGTGGTTGTTAAGCACCAGATTCACCCGCACGCCGCGCAACAAGGCGTGGTCGAGGACGGCGTCCAGGCGCTCGCCATTAGCCAGGTTCAGGCCATGCAGGCCCTGGAAGCCGGGCCAGTCGCCGCGCCAGGCCAGCCCCAGGTTCCAACTGCTCATCCACACCTCGGTCGCATCACCCCCGGCAGCCGCAAGCCGATCGATGATCGCCGCGTAGGTCAGACTGCCGCGGGCCGGTGTCAGCCTGGTCGCATTGACGTCGCGGCTGCGGATATCATAGGTGTTGTGCAGATTGAGACCAACCGGCCACCAGAACCTGCCATCAATGGAGAAGAACCGTGAGTCGCCAGGATCCACTCGGACGATGCCCGTGGCCGCGAATCCTGCCGCCACGACGTCGGGCAGTCGCACTTCGGCGGTTCGGCCATCGCGCCAGCGGGCACTGAGGGTCAGCTGGTGGACGCCGGGCATGCGGGGCCGGTACCGACAGGCGACCCGCAATGCGGCAGTGGCCCGAAAATCCTCTCGGTCGCCGCGATCGTGGGCTGCCATGGGCTCGCGCAGGAAGCCCTCGACCTCGCGAATGGCGCCATCCGGTTCCGCAATCCGCAATGCCACATGGGGGTCGTCGTTGAACGAATCCTGTCTCTTATACACATCTGACGCTGCCGACGAATAGAGAGGTGTAG
>ENA-ORBV01014134-ORBV01014134.1-microbial-mat-metagenome-genome-assembly--contig:-NODE-14134-length-12002-cov-5.533249_pt1 | contig 12002 bp, 10 predicted proteins | sample MGYA00237777_ERZ505514 | MGnify/ENA primary metagenome ERZ505514 (study PRJEB26160, sample SAMN06269048) | microbial mat metagenome | isolation source: Oligotrophic lake microbial mat | place... | reverse complement strand
ACTACATGTAGTACAATGAAGACAATTTGTCACCCCCTCAGTTTGTTACTGTGGTAGCAATATCGTAGCGTTAGTGAGCTGACAAAAAAAACGTCTTATGATGTCAAGACAGAGAATTATGTGGTTGTTGCTGATGTTTTTCTAAGACATTTCTTTTCATTGCTAGGCTTATCGGCTTCGCATCATTGATATTTCACTTGATGGATTTCGGTCATTTTCAAAAAGAAGTTTCTGATGAGACGGAATTTTGATTTTGCCGGGGAGAACACTAGTACCGCAATCACATTTAGCAAGCTTGAATTGTCATGAGCGTGTTCGCTGACAAGTACCTGCATTGTCTGTTTGACACCATGCTTCTGCTTCTACATTTGCCGATCGGACGCAAGGTATTTAATTGTACTGGTAGCACTTAAAATTGCACTCAACTAAGTTAAGGGAGGTGACCTATGTTCGCAAAATCTTTTGGGAATAGTCTAGGTTGCATTGCTGCGGTGCAGCTGCGTAGAGCTGCTGCGGCCATCGCCAGGCCTTAGGCTGTCGGGAATGACGTGATTTTCTAGAAGCTACCTAGAAATTATCTAGCAAGATCCTAGACTCTAGCTAGCTAGTAGCTAGTAGTAGTAGCTAGAGTAGCAGATGTACGAAGTGGTCGTAACAAATATGAAGATGGCAGAGCTTGCTGAGTGCTGACAGGTTAAAGCAGCTAGCTTCTAGCTAATTGGCTTGAAATGGTGCTGGAACAGATACATGTATGTTATAATAGACTTTAGTTTACCTATAGTAGAACGGTGATGTAGCTAAATCATGATCTAGTAATTTCGTTGTGTATTTAGTAGACCGTTGATTTATGTAGATATGTAGACAAAATAAATAGAGATATACTGTATGTATAGATAAAAGCATGCAGCGCGTTTGCTTTTACGCAGCGGTGGCCATTCGAGTTGGATCAGCTGGAAGAAGAGAATTCAAGATCATTCCGTTTAGTTCCTCCTCTTCGAATGTGGAGCTTTCGCAGGCAACCGGTAAGAGAATGGAGAGCTCATCCAGAGCGGAATGAGCATCTTCAAATTCGTGGAGGCAGTAGCAAGTGTGGACCTTGTTGTTCAGACAGGCGAGCAATAGGTTGGAGGAATCGACATGGTTTGGAGCACTTCTCAGAAGCAACAATGCCATGTCAAAGATCCGCAGAGCCTTGTGCAGGAACTTCTTGTGATCCAGCATAACGGCAGCCCTTCTCAACATGACAAGTGTCATGTCAAAGAGAATGGCAGCAATATATACAGGAGTGCAGGCAACATCTAATGCTCTTTGATCTAAAACAAAGGGTTTTGAGTAGACAAAAAAGACGGTCTTGTCGGCCTCGTTGGTCCCATAGAGACTTGCGTCGTTGATATCGCAATCAAAGGGAATTGCTACGGGCGGTAGTATGGCTTCAGGGTCTTCATTCATCTCCAGATTATCTTGGGCTGTCATTATCAGCGCATCCAGATCATGCTCGCCGGCTATGCTCTGAAGAATATCCAGTGATCTTTTGAAGGCTCCAAACGCGCTACCATCATTTCCAACGGATAGGAAATGAGCTCCTAGGTTGGCGAGATGGGCAGAATGTTGAATACAGGACTTCATGGCTAGGTGATCTTGTGGAACCGATATGCCCATATCTCCACAAGTTTTGGTGGTGTTGTCGTGCAAGGTGCTTTCCATCGTGGTTGATTCGGCCGTAGAGAGAGGATAGATGGATGTTGTTCAGTTTCTTTTTTATGAATGAATGGTAAAAAGATCATGTGCATGAAAAAAGAATGAAACAGTAAGTTTAGCCAGCTAGTAGCTACCTAGCTAACAACGTGCCTACTAGTTACTGTAGTACTAACTCCAGTAGCTAATACCAGCCAGCTATGGCTACTAGCTAGTTAGCTAGCTAGTAGTACAGTACCATACGTACCTCTAATCACACGAGGCAGCGGGTGACAATAATTGACGACACAAATGATGTACTCCAGAGTACGCACTCTGTCGTCGAAGCTTGAATTACAGTAAATTGGTGCTGGTACAAATTCCTCGTACTGGTACACGTGCAAGCTGCTACCAAGGCTGGTAATTGTGAAATTCGGGGATGATCTGAGTACGTTTTATGGATAAAAGCGCCTCAGCTTCGCTTTGACAGGGATGGTTCTCGTTTTTACTAAATAATCTATACAGTGTTTGGCTCCCTGATTCTCGACACACCACTTGTATCTCATTGCCAGAATTACAGTGCCAGTTGCGATATATACGAAATGTTTATTGAGAAGTGGTTGTTTCACTCAGATTCTTTTTATGGCTGTCGAAAAAGAACGTGAACTAACAGCAACCATCGCAAAGAAGGCAAATGACGCACATCTAAAGAACACGTGAAATCCGAACAACAGGAACCAAAATATAGATAAATACTCCGGTGCGTGTAAACGAAATAGGGATGTCACAAAAAAGGAGATGCCTGACGTCAAGCGATTCGTTTGTACGTCAACTAAAAAGATTACTCCGTAACCATTAACTTGCAAGCGTTAGTGCGGCAGAAACTGAGTTGTAGTTCTAACCTCACTGGCTGTAGTTGGCTAGATGGATCCACCGTGATTAAAGAAGCCAATAACGGAGTCACCGTGACAGGTCATACAAGTACTGGTTTTCGTTATAGGGGCTGTTTATTCTTGGTCGTTCGAAGCACAGGCCGGGAGTCTGTAATGGTCACCTCGCCGGTCAATGATCGGACTGAATGGCCCCATTGCTCCTCCTGCCACACAGAGAACGGAGAGGGGGTTCCACGCTCTTCCCATGGCCCGCTGTTACAGTACAGGCAGAACATCCAGGGAATCAATTGCCCCGGAATCATACTGTCAGCACAGGATAGCCGATTATTGGGCCGATAGCCAACAGTCCCACTTCGAATCAGAAGCGAGAGGGCAGTAAAACACGGCCATTGACTCCCGCTAACAGGCGCAAGTTATACTTAAGCTAGCTACTAGTAGTAGACGCTAGACCTTTAGAACACTTTCGTGTGGGGCTAGTAGTATTCAGGGTTGCGCTGCCTGGCTCTCTTCAGTTCTACAGTATTTCATCCAGCCACCGACAAAACCATCGCCGCAGGATAATTCTGTACGTACCACTGCAGGGTAGGATGGCCGGGCCGATGGCCAAACATTCGCATCAAGAATCAGAAGCACTCACCCATCCAGTGAGGTGCCCATTAAAAGGAATTAGAACTTGAAGCACTGACACGACCAGGCAGTATGGGAGCAGCTATGGCCGCTGCCGACCTCACTGAAGGGTGGCCGGGAGGTCACTGACTGCTTGGGCTTCCGTCACCTACTAAGTCGGCGCTAGCCAATAGCCTTTGGGCTGGCCCTTCATTTCTAGGCTCGGTTCTGCTACTAGCTAGTCTTAAAAAAAATATTTATCCGGAAGGAACAGCTAGCGAGTGAAACTGAAGCACCGGTGACTACTTCCAACCTATCTGCGCTCATTACTGTAGCGCCGGCGTCATCCATGTTGGCTCCCATCGTAGCGATCCATGAAACCTGGAGAAAACTGTAAGCGACGTGTCTCGGGTTACCTTCGCTCTGCCATGGGACTTCAGTTGCACGATAAAATACCTACTTGGTGGCGGTGCGAATCCGTTCTGCTTCGAATCCTTTCGAACAAGCAGGGAATCATATGACGTTTGAATGGCATGGAAACAATCCAAGCTCTAGGCGAGCTCTCCGTCGCATGGAGAAAGCTTTCGATGGAAAGACGAAAAGGGAGTTCAACGAAGGTCAGAAAATTCCAGAGTATACAGTGCAAAACAATTGAAGCGAGGGCATTTCGAAGAATCGTCCGATGGCGATGGCGATGACGACAACGTACTGCCATAGGATGTATCATCGGAGACGCCAAACGACGTAGCACACGTTTCCCTCCTGCAACAGTTGTGCAATACCTCGAGTGTTTCCTCAAAGGCTTCAAGGACATCGAATGGCGAAAACGTCGTTTTTGTCCCGAACAAACCAAATCAGTCACCCGTGTAGCGACCAGGTCAAGGCAATTGTAGTAAATCCATGTAATCGGTTCCGAAACGTTCAGTGCAGTGATTTCATGGTGCTGTTGACAGGGGCCAAAAACGTTTGATTCGATTTCACTTTCGACCAGATGACCTTCTATCTGTGCTGTCTCATTAATTTTCATCACCAAAGCAAGCGGTTCTGACTGGGAATCACCCCAATCATGACAGCACTCATCTTTAAGATAACACAAGTGCCTATTAAGTAGCTGGCTACTATTATCTGTCTAGAGTAGAGACTACTTAGCGGTTCTACGAATGCTCCTAGCTGGAGTAGAGGGATGTTCACGGCGCATTGGATTGGTTGAAAGGAGAAGAACACAAGTGCTGTGCCGTTTTGAGTCGTGTCAGCCTTTATTTCTCATACATTCCACTGACTGACTGTTTTGGTTGCGCGCACCTTTTGCCATTCCAACTCACAACCTCTGAAAAAAGAAAGGAAAGCAAACAACGTTGCTACTTAGGAGCCATGCACAGCGTCCCAAGCATTACCACTGCTGCAAGGACTAGCTACTTCAAAGCCAAACTGCCATTACAGTACGTACCGTATAGAATAAAATCCAACATGGCACACCATCATCAGCGCGACGATGAGCAACAACAATTATCCTCCAACAACAATGCATATGATGGTCGTGCCGCTTATCGAACTCTCCTCCTTCTCGTGGTCATGGGAATCTTCGGATTGACCATCTCCCACGAATCCAAAGATCTTCGCGTGTGGATGCCACGGTCCCTCTCTTCGGCATCATCTATTCAAATCATTTCCATTTCCAACACTAGCAAACATGGGAAGGGCCAGCAGACAAAAGAAACCAAACGACCACTAACATTTGCCAAGGATATATCCTGCACACTGCTGCCACCATCAGAGGATAGCAGTAGCAGTACTGAGATTACAGAGAATCCGCCATCCTCTTGCGTATTGTTCTTTCCAGAGCGCTTTTTTGCCACGGTGGCCAATAAATTCGTTCCACTGTATCAACACGCCAACCAAACAGTCCCGACAGAACACCCCGTGGTACACATGACCTTGCTCAATAACAACGCTAGCAATAACAGTGCATCGCATTATCCATCTTCTATTACCTATTTGCATATCCGCAAATGTGGTGGCACCACCATGTTTCGATCCTTGTCGACGAAATCCCTTCAATTGCCCTACAAAGCCAACAAGTACAATCGCCACATGATTCGTGATTTGGGTGTGGTACAACAAATTTACGACAAGCAAATCCAGTCGTCGTCGTCAGCAACAGCCTCAAGTCTAACAAATACAAATCACCACGATGGCGCTCCAATCATGAATAGTGATGCCGATGCCATTGTTTTTTCGTTTGTTCGCGATCCCGTCATTCGATTTTTGAGTTCGGTCGGACAAATGTTGCACATGGGGAAAATCAAACTCTTTCCAGATTGTAATGAGAGTCATTTCGCGAAATTGGAACATGACTTTTTACTGCTGACCAAGCCCAATAATACTACCATTGCCAAAAGCCAAGCCCTCGTCCAATGTATGCTACAGAGCATACTAGGACAGAATTCTCCCGGAAGAGTATCGAAAGACAAGCATGAACCACAAAAAGAGCTACAAGGCCAACAGCATAATCAGTCCTATTACAATTTCATCGATCAACATTTACTACCACAAGCTTTTGAATTGCGGGCTCGATCCCTGGAATATGATATTGGCATTCGTCTCCTGGACATGTCCTCGCAAATGTCACCCACTTTAAAATCGCTCGTGGGTCCGGCCAAGCAAAATCGCCATGCCCGACCTTCCCGAGGTGCGGACTATATTCAAGGACAGTACGTGCTGGAACAAGGCATTTTGACGAACGACATGATTCTCGCTATTTGTGAAATGTATGCCGTGGATGTGCTCTTGTTACAGATCACGGGAGTCTCATCGTCTCTTTGTTTCCAAGGCGAACTCAACAAGAGGCTTGCGTCATCATCGAAATAAATCCAGCTAACTCTAGTAAACAAGTGTGTGAATCACAACCTATTGTCTTCCTGGGATCGAAGATCTCAGTTCCGTATCATCATAGTGTGGCTTTCCAAATTACAAAAAATAATCATAGCTTCCTAAGTCTCCTTTCTACGTAACAGTATATATCATTTTCCATTTTCACCCGTCACCTACACACATACATATATACACAACTTTATTTTATTTTTTGTTGACAAATTCCAATTCATGCATGGCAGCCCCACTAATGATCCCCCGCATTTTTTCAAAACAGAGCCCCCGATCATTATCTGCGTCCATTTTGGACAATAATATATTCTTGAGTACTTCTTTGGGGGGAAGCCGTACGTCGCCCTTGAAGATGCTACCTGATTTGTAAAAGGTATCTAAAAATTGATCCAATTCGTCACTGTCCAAATGTGCATTGTTGTCACTATCAAAGGTGGCAAAGACCGATCGATGAAAGAATTCTTGTTGTCCATGAGGATCCAGCATGTACTTTTTGCGAAAGGCATGAAATTGATGTATATCGATTTCGGCATTCATAGCGTCTTCTCCTTCTTTGCCCGAGGCCAATTCCATGGCGACGCGAGTTGCAATTTCTTGACAATATTCTTCGCTCTTGTCCAAGTTCACACTGAGCATGGCCCACATTTCGTGATTGCTCGCAATGTAGGCGGCAATTTCTTGGCGACAGGCCGATTGATCTCCATTGCTGTCGAGGCGTTCAAATTCTCGCCGTGATTCTCTCTTGCTTTTGGTAGGGAGAATTCTTTGGATGTGTTCCATTATTGTGTGGTCTTTGTGGGTATGGTGATGGTGGCGGGGTTGCGTTCCTTGTCGTGGCTATGATCGAGGTGGCTGACTATAAAATAAGGTTCCCTTCCGCAAGTAAACTGTACTCATCCCGTAAGTCTTTTCAAACTAACTTCTTGTCTTTCTTCTATCCAGCGTGGCAATGTCTAGCTAGACGTATATGTATTATAATGTAGTAATATAATGTAGCTAACTAGAGACGGCTCTGGCTATCTCAAACTAGTTCAATGTAGCTAATTCCTTGGCGGCTTTGTCAAATGGCTTGTTTTGTTTCGCGGATCATCCGAGTTTTCAATCGTTTCAAGTAGCAATGAATTCATTCGCCGGTCACAGCGTTTGAATGAGCTTGCTGCATGGTACCAGGTACAGCTGCACGCAAGCTTGGACGTCAAATTTTCACTTGTTGACCGACCGGGTTGTTGCATGTTGTGAGGGTTATTCCACTGTCGATGGTCAGACGGTAAAGGGACGCACTCTGTCCCTAACACAGAGATGCCATTTACAGACGGCAGAGCCGCTACTAGCTAGTAGGTGTCTGTGAAGAGTAGAAGGATGACTAGCTAGCTAGCTAGCTAGTGGGTTGATCTGATCCTGTGTTTCTAAATAGGAGAAGAGATGGTAAATGAGTCTATCTGCAAGACAGATAGACAAGCAAGCTGTTCCGGGATTGATTGGACACGGAACAGACCCAAGACAGCAATGTCGGGAGATTGGAAACAAAGACGAGAAGGAAGTCAATGTGCTCGTCTCACAATCCTAAAGATAAAATAGTTGAAAATGTTCTGCACAGCAAACAACATTAGTGATAGGTCTATCTATCATTTGGATCAAGTGTGCGGCCTAAGAGGACGGACTTTACAACAGACAGGTGCAATTGTACGCACCACCACTAGTAAAAATTAATAACATTAGCCTTAATAATTTTCAATAGCCTTAACCTTAACAACAGATTTCGAAATGGCCTATCCAACCCGAACAATAAATACGAGCTGAGCAGAAAAAGTGCGAACACCTCTTTCTGCCTAAACCTTGTCCATAGACTTGACATCTCTTGATCGACCAAAAGCGTTCCCCCAAAACCCCGGACTAGTCTTAGTGAACAGCTATTACAGTAGGACACAGCTGTTATGGCGAAGTCCATTACACCCGAACTATTCATTGTACTATTAGAAGCTAGCTAGCTATAAAAGATTGCTATTAAAAATAACAGTATGGAACGACGTGAATCCGTCCATCGTCGACGAACCTTGTATTTGGTTCGCCATGGAGAAGCCTTGCACAATGTCAAAGAGGCCGAAGCCCAAGCCAAGGCGCGTCTTTTGGCCCAAGAAGAAGGCTTGAGCGAAGAAGAAACTCTCCAAAAAATGGAAGCGGCCCGAAAAGAAGTCTTGAAAGATCAATCCTTTTTCGATGCTCCCTTGACCGACAAGGGACGATTACAAGCCCGACGAACGGGTGAATTGTTGGCGAGATTGGTCGGAGCCGAATGGGAAGACGACGAAGACGATAGTAGTAACTATGAAAGTGATGAAGATGAGGATGACGACAACAATGCTTGCCCGGCGGTGACGGCTGAAAAAAGAGTTCGTCGAATCGTACAAAGCAATGAAATACGATTGCATCCTCCCACAGAAGCCATGGTGTCACCTTTGAGTCGTTGTCTGGAAACGGCCGAAATTATGTTGCACCAACATTTTGATTCCCGAAATACCATCAAATGCAACAATCCTAATTCCAAAACGAAGAATGGCAACAATAACAACAAAAATGGAAACACAAATTCCCATAATACTTGCATCTTGGATCCAGAACTCAAAGTTCATATTCGACCAGAAATAAGGGAACGACAAACCCAATTTCCGGCCGACACGCCCAAAGAAATGGGACATTTACTGAATTGGACCCAACAGAAATATATGTCCAACACAAAGGGTCCTTTCAAATTTCATGTCAAAGAACAAGCCCTCAAAGGCAATTATGATTTATCTGTGGAAGAAAGCAAGACCATGTTGCGAGAACGCGCCTCGAAACTCTTTCATGTCTTGATGGAAATGCATCACACGCATATTTTTATTTGTTCCCACAAGGGGTATTTGCGAGAAATGGAACGAGGTCTTTTGGGATTGTCCGAAGAGGACAGTCCCTTGTTTGCCAATGGTGAACTGCGAGTGTACAGGGTCGTATTCACCCGAGGGGAACGGGCATTAAAGTCGGTCGAGCGTCTTGTTTAATCAAAAATGATGGAACACATAGAGTTAGTTTAGTTTGAGAACTGCAGATTTCTAGCTCTTGTTTTTACTTCTTTTCTTTCTACTGCTTCTCTTGCTCAGTCCTCTTCTTCTTTTGCATCTCTTCATACTTCTTTATACAGATGTCTTTAGATCCCTCTATGGAATTACGAGAAGGCCTTGCTCTTCTCCGTAATGATGACGATGAGTACACGACCCTTGTCCAACAACAAGTCAATCGTCGGCGCGTTCTGTTGTTTTGGGGGGCGTTTTTCTGCGCTTGTGTGGTGTTGGGATCCTTTGTCATGATGCATCCAGTCATAGTAATGGACCTGTACCTTCCTCTTCGCCTTCCTCCGACCTTCCGGCTGCTTCTTCCTCTTGCGGCAGTCGAACCCAATGATTTTGATGCGACCACCGTCCAAGACGGCACTACCCTTGCCGATTTGAATGTTGTGACTGCCCACGCCTTCAAGGAAATTCAAGCCGGTTGTGAATCGACCTCCTGCTGCATTCCCTGTTCGAAGCCCACTTTAAGGCTTGGATATCTTGACAGCAGCATAATATCGCAATCCGTTCAATACAAAAGTTACAATAAGAAACACTTAAAGCTGAAACATTAGTACTGCTATTAGAATAAGAAAAACTACTGCTTCAATGTGGCTCCATCGTAATTGCAGCCTTCTTGCGTCACCGTTTTGAGGTCACCACTGTAGATTCCCAGTTCCGCGAGTTTGGCGTCCATTGTAGCAAGTGTAGCGGCAGTGGCCACTTTGTCTCGTGTGAACAACCAAAGACCGGATCCATTCGTACAGTCGCTCTTGGTCGTGCACACGGTAGTACCGGCATCGTTGGTACGAAGTTGATCAGGCTGACCGCCGGAAATGATGGCCCACTGATAGGCAGGGTCCAGGGCGACAACCCAGTACGGCCCAGCGGAGGTGCCAAAACTTCCACTGAAACAACATGGCGCCACTTGAAGCTCTCCAGCACCCAGTTGCTTGGCACAAAGTCGGGCAAATACACTATTGTTAGGATCGTCCGAGTTCTGAATGGCGCCGTTCACTGCATCGTTGTTGCCATAGTTTTTCACATCTATGAAGCCAGCAAAGTCGGTACTTTTTTCATATGTAGCAACAACACAATAAAACTGGTTCTCTTGTTGATAAGGGGTGAGCTGTTGCTTTTGGATGAACCAGGATTTCTCAATGAATGAATCCAGATTGAACGAATCATCTCCCAAAGGAGACACATTTGGGCATTGACCATTGCAGTCCTGCTGTCTTAAAAACCCAAATAATCTGGCGCTGGTGCTTGGCATGCTAGCAGCCACCAGGGCTAAAATCAAAAGCGACGTCTTGGACATGGTGACAAGTGATTGTGGCTATAACAGTAATAGCAAGTTGAATATTATATATGTTGTTGGATCTACCAGAATTATGGAAAATATTCTGAACAGTAATAGTTTTGTGTTGTGTGAGCTCCGATAAGCGTTGAATAGCGGTCGTGAACGAACTGGAACAGTTCTCTGGCATAATTGGTTGCTGCTATTTAAGTGAGTAAAACGTCAAAACGCGCGGCGTCGGTCCTGGATCATGTTTTCGGGCGAGGTGTTCTTTAAGTCCTCTTCAGCGTTGAGTCGCTTTTCTACTTAGTTCATCACGTGTGGTCTGGAGTGATGTTTAGCACTTAGCTACTCATAAAACATAGTAACCAGCATCAGGGTGTAATTAAATTTTTATGACACTTGTGTGAGAGGATGGTGCCAATGAAACCACCATTGATTGTTTCATGTGTAGCAGACTGTTGCCAACCCATCCTGTGCATGGTCCACCACACAGAATGAACAACACATCATTTTCTGAAGATTTTCCATTGAGTCAGTCTGCATTTCTGACAAACGATAAATCTTCACCGGAATTCGACCGCAAACAAGGGACGAAACACAGCGACCAACACCTTAAAGAGAAACTTTTCTACTCTAATGTTTCACCAAAAGAACAGATGCTTTTACATGCAAATTCGAAAGTTATGAGTGTTGCTCTACCACAGAAACAGCTCCATGTTTGATCAAATGCTCCAACAAGATCGACATCTTCGTTGGCAAGATTGCCAACACGGTGCGCATGTTTCGTCATGGTGATGTGCTCTTGTCACCACATGCCCGTAGGATTGCACAACATTGTGATGGAACACGGCGTGGGAACTCATCGTTTCTGTTCCACTTCATGTTCCGCTTTGGATCTTGCATCTTTTCCTTTAGGGTGCACATCAGTTCTTGGTCTAGAATTTGGGATACAATTTTGATTTGTGGACTGAATCACGGGTGAAATCGCACCATTGTCATGTTGGTTGACTGGGGATGGACTTGCGTCATGGAATTGGGTTGCAAAGTGTTTGACTCCGATTTCTCGCCTAGTTTGACCAGCTTTTGGACTTCATTGAAGTGTTGTTGCATTCTGGCTTTGAACTTTTGTTGCCAACACCAAGGAGACTCGCTCTGTTTGGGAACAAGCATGCAAGATGCATGACGAATCCATCGCCACATTGATGAATGGAGATGCTGTTCTTGCTCATGTTGTTGGTGTCCAATTCCACCTCTGCAACTGGAACAAACCCCAAGGCCAGTTTGTTGCTCACTGCAAGACCCAAATCAACAAGTTCAACGAGATGTGACCTGAGTCCAGAATTTCTGATGAGCAAGCAGTTCCGATGTTCCAGAACGTCGTCAGCAGCACTCCTGATCTTGCGAATGTCTTGAATTTGTGTTGTCAATCCAGAAATCAGCAGGTCAATCCATCAAGATTTCCCTTGATGAACACGTCGCCCTTCTTGCCCAACACTGTCTCTTATACACATCTGACGCTGCCGACGAATAGAGAGGTGTAGATCTCGGTGGTCGCCGTATCAT
>ENA-ORBV01014133-ORBV01014133.1-microbial-mat-metagenome-genome-assembly--contig:-NODE-14133-length-12003-cov-5.531947_pt1 | contig 12003 bp, 7 predicted proteins | sample MGYA00237777_ERZ505514 | MGnify/ENA primary metagenome ERZ505514 (study PRJEB26160, sample SAMN06269048) | microbial mat metagenome | isolation source: Oligotrophic lake microbial mat | place... | reverse complement strand
CGGCGGCCTCATCACCTCGACCGTGCTGAGCCTGGTGGTGGTGCCGGCGGCCTTCACGCTGGTCGAGGACATCGAGCATCTGCTCTTCCGGCGGCGGACGCCTCGGACAGCCGACATGGCCAGCGCCAAGGCAGTCGAAGGCTGAACCGCGCCGAACGCCCTTCGTGGTTCCGTTGCGTCCTTATTGCCCCGGCTTGTAGGTTCGCTCCGTGTGCCCTTCGAGTTGCGCCTTGTAGAAGTAGACGTCGCGCAGGTTGCCGGTGGCGTAGCGGTCGGCCTGGTCGTTGAAGTGCTTTGACGTCGGCACGCTGCTGAGGCCGCCGGCCGTCACCGCCTTGGCCTTGACCTGGTCGCCAAACTCGATCACCGCGACAAAGCTGTTGCCGCTGGTGCCGTACCACTTCTTCGTGCCGGGATAGGCACGGGCGCCGAACGACGCCAGCGAACCCCAACGCGCCGAGGCAAACATCACTGGCGTGCTCGGTTTCGCATCATCGAACTTCTGCACGATGTTGGCGTCGTTGCGCTGGAAGCGGTTGATGTCTCCCCACGGCGTCTGCCACTTGCCGAAGTCGGCCTGGAGCTTGTCGGCGGCGGCCGCCAGCGACTCGAGGCGCTCCTGCGGCGTGGCCTTGCTCTTCATGTACTCGTAGGTGTTGATGCCGGCCTTGCGCGCCGCCGGGCTGACGCGCTGCCACAGGTCTTCGCCGTAGAAAATCGCGACCGACGTCGGCACCGACGTCACTGACCAGCGATAGTCCCAATCCTTCAGCACGGCAATCTGGTCGGCCACCTTGGCCTTCAGCGGGTTCGAGGCAGCGGCCGCCGCGTGCGCCTTCAGCAGCAATGGCACCTGGATCTCGAACTCCGGCATGTAGCTGTCGTAGGCCGCGGCTATGTGCGAATCAATCGTGAAGCCCTGCTTGCCGTCGAGCACGCGAATGGCGTGCACGCCGCGCGGATTCTCGGTGCCCGAATCCATGTAGGCCGGGAAGTCCTTCTGCTTGGGACTGTTGGCGCCCGCGGCTGAATACGGGTAGTTGTTGGTGTTATAGACCCAGCCATTCGGCGGATTCACGGAGTTGGGTGACTCGTCGAACGAGTGGAGGCCGTTCCACTCCGTCGCCGGATTGGTCCCGTCGACCGGCTTGGTCCAGTCAAACCTGGGATCGCGCTTGGGCACGAAGTTCGAGTGGAAGTAGGCGATGTTGCCGTCGGCATCGGCGTACAGCGTGTTGTTCGACGAGTTGGTGTGGATCGCCATCACCTTCTTGTACTCATCGAGGCTGCGCGCCTTGGTGCGCGAGTAGGACTGATTGAGCGCCTTGAGCGGCTCCTGCATCATCCGCACGCTCACCCACTTGCCGTCCACCGACCGCACGATCGGACCGCGATGCGTCTTGTAGACGGTGAACTCCTTGTTCGCCACGCCGGTGCCGGACTTGTAGGGCACGGTGATCTTCGTCTCCGTGAGTGGCCGCTCTTCGGTGCCGACGCGGTAGGTGTAGCGGCCATCGGCCGTCTTGGTGACGGTTTCGAGATACTCGTCGATGTTGTCGACGCTGCTGGTGGTGTGCATCCAGCCGGCCTTGTCGTTGAAACCCTGGTAGATGAAGAACTGGCCCCAGGTCAGCGCGCCGTAGGCGTTCAGGCCTTCTTCGCTGACCATTTGCGCCTCTTCTCGAAAGAAGAACGAGGTGTGCGGATTGATCAGGAGCTGCGCCTTGCCCGAGGCCGTGTTGGCGCCGGCGATCGCGAAGCCGTTGGAGCCGCGAGGTTCCAGGTCGCCACCCGCCTCCGCGACCAACGGTCGCTCCGGCGCGGTTGCGCCGTAGCTCGCCTGTTTGTTCGCGAGCACAGGCGAATAGAACGCCTCCAGCTGACCGATGTTCACGCGCTCGATGTCGCCGCCAATGCTGCCTTCGCTGAAGCTGAGCGCCATCCACGGTTCGAACTTCGCGATCACGCGCGGCTTCACGTCGGGATGCATGTGCAGGTAAAAGTTGAGACCATCGGCCCAGCCGTCCATCAGTGCCTTGAGCCATGGCTCGGCACGAGCGTAGTCAGCCTTGAGGCTGTCAGGCTGGATGAACAGCTTCATGCGCAGGTCGCGATAGATCTCGGCTTCGCCTTCGGCTTCCGCGAGGCGGCCCTGGGAGTTAATGAAGTTGGTCTCGACGCGATTGAAGTCGTCCTCCGCTTGCGCATACATCAAACCGAACACGACATCGGCGTCGGTCTTGGCGTAGATGTGGGGCACGCCCCAATCGTCGCGGATGATGGTGACGCCTTCGGCGCGTTTCTGCCAGGCGGCGACCTCGGGACTGACCGCTGGCGCGGCGGGCTGCGACGAACAGGACGCGAGGGCGAGAACGCAGAGCAGGGCAAGCTTCTTCATGGCCCCGCGATTCTAACATCCCGGATCCCGGATCCCGGATCCCGGATCCCGGATCCCGGAGTCCGGGGTCCGGGATCGCTACCCCGGTCAAGAGCTTGTTAGAAGCGCCAGCCGCCGCCGAGGGTGAACTTGAAGGCGTGACCGAAGAACCCGTCCTCGCTGATCTCGGCCGCCGGGCCAAAGGACGGCCCCGGGTATTTGAGGATGCGATCGACGGCGTCAATGCGCAAGAACGTCGAGTTCGTCGCCGAGAATTCCAGGCCGCCACCGATCTCGAACGCCGGCAGCGTATCGCCGCCGGCCAGCAAGCAGTGCAGCGGCGGCGGGAAGATGGCGATGCAGGCAAACGGCTCGGGCGCAGCCGACGACCGCAGGAATCCCGCGCCGGCACGGACAAATGGCCGCAGGCGGTTGAGGCGCGGACCGGCCGTGACCGAGCCCAGGCCTTCGAACCGATTGCCGGCGAACGCCCCTCGGCCTCCGGGGAAGGCGCCGGGATACCAATTCATCTCTCCTTCAACGCCGAAGACCGGCGTGGCCTTCCACGACAGCCGTCCGCCAACTCCGCGATCGGTGCCGTCGAACTCGCTCCACTGCGACCCGACGAAATGAGCGCTGAGATCGAGAGATTGGGCCTGGACGGCCGAGCTGGAAAACAGGAGGAGGAGGAGGAGCGCCGACGCGATGCGAGTAGTCATGTAGTGAGCAGACGACCGGCATGGCATTTGGCCGTGCCGGTCGTCCCCGAAGGTGAGGTCGTTACTGCCGAGCCGTGCTCCGACGACGCATCTCGGAGAACTTGCGCACGGCGCGATCGAAGCGGTCCTGCAACGGCTTGCGCTGATCGGGCGACAGTGGGCCCATGCGCGCCCACGCCGCCTGGGCGCTGCGCACTTCCTGCTCGGCCGCACGTTGACGGGCATCTTCCGCCTGTCGCGACGCGCCGGCGCCCATGGTGTTGGCGGCCAGGGCCTCGCGCCACTGGCGCGCGAGCAGTTCGGCTGGCGACAGGTTTTTGGCCGGCTCGACCGATTCGGTCGGGAGCAGCTTCTCGACCTTGGCGATCAGCTTCTCCATCTTGCCCCTGGTCAGTTCGGGATCGAGATCCGTCCCCTTGAAGCCATCCGGCCAGCGCGTGACCAGCGCGAACAACGAAGCGTTGACGCGCTCGGACAGCGGCGCCAGCGTGTGACGCGGCAGCTCCGGCCCCTGCACCCACCGCGCGCGCGCGGCCTGCACCTTGGCGTAGAGATCATCCGGCGGCGTGGGGTCGATGGCCTCAGCCGCCGGCACCAACGCTTCGAGTTCGGCCACCGCCGATTCGCGGTCGGCCATCTTGCCGGTCAGGGCCACCGAGTCGCGATTCTTGAAGCGCTCGAAGAACAGATCGCAGGCGGCGCGGAACTGGTTCCAGATCGCATCCGACTTGCTCTTCTTGACGGGGCCGATGGTCTTCCAATCGACCTGCAGGCGCTTGATCCGCGAGGCGGCTTGCTCCCACTCGGTTGACTGCGACAGCTGCTCGGCTTCGGTGACCAGCGCTTCCTTGCGCTTGAGGTTCTCGGTCCAGTCTTGCTTGCGCTGCTTCAGGTCGTCCTGGCGGCGCGTGAAGAACTTGTCGCAGGCGGCGCGGAAGCGTTCCCAGACGGCCTTTTCGTTGCCGCGGGTGACCGGGCCTACCGCTTTCCACTCACCCTGCAGCGTCTTCATGGCGTCGGCGGTCTTCACCCAATCGGTGGAGTCGGCCATCGCCTCGGCGCGCACGCACAGCGCTTCCTTCTGCGTCAGGTTTTCGACGCGCTCGGTCGCCTGGCTCGCGAAGAAGTCCTTGCACTTGTCGTAGACCTGCACCTGCGCGGCCTTGAAGCGCGTCCACAGGGTTTCGGCCTGCGACCGTGGCGCGGCGGCCACCGGCTTCCAGCGCTCCTGCAGCGTCCGCATTTCGTTCGACGCCTTTTCGGGATCGGTGTCGGCCAGCGGGATCAGCGCTTCCATCCTGGTGCACAGCTCTTCCTGCACCTGGACGTTGGCCCACCGCTTCCATTCCTCGGCTTCGCGCAGTTCCTGAATGCGCGGTGTCAGCGACGTGCGCACGGCCTGCAGGCGCACCATCAGGTCTTCGCGCTCCTGCTTGCCGGGCAGCGGGCCCATGGTGCCAACCGCCAGCTTCACGTCCTTCAGCAACTGGTCGGTCTGCTTCAGCGTGAGGCCTTCGGCCGAAGCGCGGATCTCGAGCTTCTGGACCAGGGCCTGCAAGCGCTGCAGGTTCTTCGTCTGTTCCTGCCCCTTGCTGTCGCGATACGCCTGCTCGTGCGTCTCGAGGATCACTGATGCGGCGTCGAAGCGCGTCTTCAACTCGCCGTCGATCTCGACCTCGCGGGCAATCGCCTGCCACTGCTTGCGCAGCGCGTACCACTGGCTGCGAATGTCACCGTACGACTCGCTCGCGGCGAGCGCTTCAATCTCGGACACCAGCGACGGCAGGCGCTCGGCCGATTGCCTGGCCTCCAGGCGCCGTTCGTGGCGCTTCTCGGCCGCGCGGCACGCTTCGGCAAACCGGCGGTCGAGCTCACCCGCCCACGCGGCCGGCATGGCGGGCATGCCCTCCCAGCTCGCGCGCGTGTCGGCGAGGCGGTCGACAATGTCTTCGCCGGCGAGGCCTTCGACGATGACGCAGACGGCCGTGCGATCGGCCTGTTCCTGTTCGAGGGCGCGACGCTGGCGCTCGGCGTCGACACGCGCGGCTTCATCGGCGGCGAGGCGCTGACGCACGACTTCAGACGCGGCTTCAAAATCGGCCTGGATGTTGTCCTGGATGTCGGCGTCGGCCAGCAACTCGACCCAGGCGACACGGCCGGCGGCATAGGCTTCGCGCAGCTGCGTAAAGTCGCCGACGGCCGACAGCGCGGTCATCTGCGCGACCAGGTCGCGGGCGGTGTGCTGATCGCCTTCCTTGAACGCGGGGCCGGCTTCCTCGGCCGGCGCCAGGGCCGGCTCGCTCGCCTTGATCAGCGTCCGAGCCCTCTTCTGCGCCGCCTTGGCGCGGGCCTTCTGGCTGATGTTGGCCAACGTCTCGGCAGAGGGATTCTCGAGCCGGTCGACCGCGGCCACGGCGGCATCCGCATGCTCACCGCGCAACGCCACGCCTTCCATCTCCGCCGCGTCGGTCAGACGCTCAACTGCGAGCAGCCGCGCGCTGCCCTCATTGGCGTGACGGGCAATGCTGCCGAGCGATTTCTGATCGCGCACCGCGGCAATTGCGGCGCGGCGCACGGCCTCGGGGCCCGACCCCTTGGCGACCGTCGCCAGTTCACGCTCACGCCCGAGCGACGCCAGCGCCGCCACGGCGGCCGAGGCGACCTCGGCGTCGTGCTTGGCGCCCTGCTCGGCCAACTGGCTGATCGCATGCTCGCGGACGCCAGCGTCCGATTCGTTGCGGGCAATATCGGCCAGCACCGGCGCATCGGTGATGCGTGACACGGCCGCCCGCCTCACCCGCGCATCCCCATCGTCCTTCGCGAAGCCGCTGAGCGACGCGAGGTCGCCCGCATCGGCCTCGTGCACCGCTTCAATTCGGATGTTGGGGTCGGGGTGGGTGGTCTTGGACTGTGGACGGAGCCTGTCGAGAATTCCCATTGGTGTTTCAGACCCCGGCGGCTCGGCGTGAGCCAGCCGGTGCCTTTCCTTCTGTTGTGTCTTACGTCAGGCGCCCATGACTCATTCAGGGCGCGCGTCGCATGAAATAAGACGGGCATTATCTCACGGGGCGGGGCCTGCGGCTTGAGACTTGGGACTTGGGCCTGCCACGGTCACCCCAGTGCCGAAATTCAAGCCCCAAGCCCCAAGCCGCAAGCCTGCCAGTTGCACTAATCAATCCATTCATCTACATTGATAGATATGAAAGACGCGTCCGCCCTCTATCGCCTGCTCGGCGATGAGGCCCGGCTTCGGCTGCTGCGCGTCCTCGAGCAGGACCGCTTCAACGTCAAGGAGCTGACCGGCATTCTCGGCCTGGCGCAATCCGGGGTCTCGCGGCACCTGGGCCTGCTGAAAGAGGCCGGGCTGGTGGTCGAAGAGCGGGACGGTTCGTACAGCTTCTACCGGTTGGCGCCCAGCGTTCGGGATGACCGCAAGGGTGCCTTGTGGCCCGTGCTCCAGGGGCAATTCACCGAGGCTGCCGGGTCGGCGCCGGTGAAGGCCGACGAAGCGCGCCTGCAGGAAGTGCTGCGGCTGCGCCGCGAGAATTTCGAGCATGTGAGCCCCGATGCGCGTGATGGACGGCAGTTGGTGCCGGGCCGCAGCTGGGCGGCCTGGTCGCGCGCGCTCGGTTTGCTGCTTCCGCCGCTTGACGTCGCCGACCTCGGCTGCGGCGAGGGTTATCTGACGGTCGAAACCGCGCGCTGGGCGCGGCGCGTGGTGGCCGTGGACCGCTCCACCGGCGTGCTCGACCGCGCCAAAGCGCTCGCCTCGCGTAAGCGGTTGACGAACATCACCTGGAAGAAGGGCGAGCTGGAAGCGCTGCCACTGGACGATGGCGTGATGGATGTGGCGCTGTTGTCGCAGGCCTTGCACCACGCGGGTCAGCCGGCGGCGGCCCTGGCCGAGGCCGCACGCATTCTCAAACCCGGCGGCCGGCTGCTGATTCTCGATCTGCGCGCGCACGACGAAACCTGGGTCCGCGAGAAGCTGGGCGACCAGTGGTTCGGCTTCAGCGACGACCATCTCACCGGCCTGTTGACGCGGGCCGGTTTCACGGACGTGCGCGTCGCGCTCGGCGCGCGCCGGACTCACGACCCCTTTACCGTGCTCCTCGCGATTGGCACCAAGCCCGCGAAGCGCACCAAGAAATTCGTTTCCTGATCGAACTGACACAGACCATGACGACACTCCAGACTCTCGAACGCCTGCTCGCCGAACGCATTCTCGTCCTCGATGGCGCCATGGGCACCATGGTCCAGCGCCGCCAGCTGACCGAAGCGGACTTCCGCGGCACCCGGTTCGCCTCGCACTCGCACGATCTCAAGGGCAACAACGATGTGCTGGTGCTGACGCGGCCCGATGTCGTCACCGACATCCACAACGAGTACCTCGACGCCGGCGCCGACCTCATCGAGACCAACACGTTCAGTGCGCAGCGCGTGTCTCAAGCCGACTACGGCCTGGAGGCGGTGTCGTACGAGCTGAACGTCGAAGCCGCCAGGCTGGCGCGCCAGGTGACTGACGCGTGGACGGCCAAGACCCCGGACCAGCCGCGCTTCGTCGCCGGCTCGATCGGTCCCACCACCAAGACCCTGTCGATCTCCCCAGACGTGAACAATCCCGCCTTCCGCGCGATCACGTTTGACGAGATGAAGAATGCGTTCAAGGAACAGGCGCTCGGACTGATCGACGGCGGCTCGCACCTGCTGCTGGTGGAAACGCAAATCGACACCCTGAACGCCAAGGCGGCGCTGGTCGCGGTGGAAGAGGCCTTCGCGGAAACCGGCCAGCGCCTGCCCCTGATGATCTCGGCCACGCTCACCGACCTGAGCGGTCGCACGCTCTCGGGCCAGACACTCGATGCGTTCTACGTCTCGGTCGAACACGCCAAGCCGTTCAGCGTCGGCCTGAACTGCGCGCTCGGCGCGCGACAGATGCGGCCGTATCTCGCGGAGCTCGCGCGCACAGTGCCTGGACACGTCAGTTGCTACCCGAATGCCGGACTCCCCAACGCCTTCGGCCAGTACGACGAGACGCCCGACGAAACCGCGGCGCTCGTCAAGGATTTCGCCGACAGCGGCTTCGTCAACATCATTGGCGGCTGCTGCGGCACGACGCCCGATCACATCCGCGCCATCGCGCGGGCGGTGGCCGGGGTCCGCCCGCGCCAGGCCGGGATCGGGGATTCGGGATCCGGGATCCCGCACGCTCGTCTGACGACGCTCTCGGGATTGGAACCGCTGGTAATTCGCCCTGACAGCAATTTTCAAATGATTGGCGAACGGACCAACGTCACGGGCTCGAAGAAGTTCGAGCGGCTGGTCAAGGCGCGCGACTGGGCCGGCGCGGCGACGGTCGCGCTGGAACAGGTGCGCGGCGGCGCCAACATCATCGACGTCAACATGGACGAGGGCCTGCTCGACTCGGAAGCCTGCATGACCGAGTTCCTCAACTACATCGGCACCGAGCCCGAGATCGCGCGGCTGCCGATCATGATCGACAGCTCGAAGTGGTCGGTGATCGAAGCCGGCTTGAAGTGCGTGCAAGGCAAGGCGATCGTCAATTCGATCAGCCTCAAAGAGGGCGAAGCCGACTTCCTGGCCAAGGCGCGACTGGTCCGGCGCTACGGGGCCGCGATGATCGTGATGGCCTTTGACGAGACCGGCCAGGCCGACACCGCCGAGCGCAAGCTGCAGATCTGCTCGCGCGCCTATCAGTTGCTGACCGAACAGGCCGGGGTGGATCCGTCGGACATCATCTTCGACCCCAACATCCTGGCAATCGCCACCGGCCTGGAAGAGCACAACGACTACGGCAAGTACTTCATCGAGGCGACGCGCCTGATCAAGGCGGCGTGCCCCGGCGTCAAGATCAGCGGCGGCGTCAGCAACCTGTCGTTCTCGTTCCGTGGCAACGAGGTGGTGCGCGAAGCGATTCACTCGGCGTTCCTGTTCCACGCCATCAAGGCCGGCATGGACATGGGCATTGTCAATGCCGGGCAGCTGATCGTCTACGAGGACATCCCGAAAGATCTGCTCGAACACGTCGAAGACATCATCTTCAATCGTCGTCCGGACGCCACCGAGCGGATGGTGACGTTTGCCGAACAGGTCAAGGGCTCGGGCACCAAGCGTGAGAACGACCTGAAGTGGCGCGACGACACGGTCGAGTCGCGCCTGTCGTACGCCCTGGTGCACGGCAACGTCGACTTCATCGAGGTCGATGCCGAAGAGGCACGCGCGCAGTACGGCCGGCCGCTGCTCGTGATCGAAGGACCGTTGATGGACGGCATGAAGGTCGTCGGCGACTTGTTCGGCGCCGGCAAGATGTTTCTGCCGCAGGTGGTGAAGAGCGCGCGGGCGATGAAGCGCGCGGTCGCCTACCTGGAGCCGTTCATGGCGGCGGAGAAAGCGGCGCGGCTGGCGGCCGGCGGCGCCACCGAGCGCAGCAACGCCGGCAAGATTCTCACCGCCACGGTCAAAGGCGACGTCCACGACATTGGCAAGAACATCGTGGGGGTCGTGCTCGGCTGCAACAACTACGAGGTGATCGACCTCGGCGTAATGGTGTCGTGCGACAAGATTCTGCAGGCGGCGCTCGAGCATCAGGTCGACGTCATCGGCCTGAGTGGATTGATCACACCGTCGCTCGACGAGATGGTGTTCGTCGCGTCCGAGATGGAGCGGCGCCAGATGACGCTGCCGCTGCTGATTGGCGGGGCGACGACCAGCCCGCAGCACACGGCGGTCAAGATCTCGCCGGAGTATTCGCAGCCCACCGTCCACGTGCCCGACGCCTCGCGGGTCGTCGACGTGGTGGCCAGCCTGATCAATCCGGAGCTGAAGCCGGCGTTCGATCAGGCGAACCGTGCGCATCACGTCAAGCTGCGCGAGCAGCATGCGGGCAAGCGCGAGCGGCCGACACTGTCGATCGAGCAGGCGCGCGCCAACCGCTTGAAGCTCGACTTCGGCACCTCTAGTGGGGGCACACTCGCGCGCACAAGTGGAGGCACACCCGCGCGCACAAGTGGAGGCAAACCTTCAGGTTTGCCTGCAGTCCCCTCCTTCACCGGCCTCAAGAAGGTGGACGTCGCGCTGGCGGACCTCGTGCCGTTCATCGACTGGCAGTTCTTCTTTGCGGCGTGGGAGCTGAAAGGCCGCTTCCCCGCCATCCTGAAGGACGCGACCATCGGCGCGGCGGCGACCGAACTGTACGGTCACGCGCAGACGCTGCTGAAGCAGATTGTCGACGGCAAGCTGATTCGCGCCCGCGGCGTCTACGGCTTCTGGAAGGCCAACAGCCAGGGCGATGACATCGTGCTGGAGAACGGCGTCCGCTTCCCCATGCTGCGGCAGCAGGAAGTGATTGCCGACGACAAGCCGAACCGCTCGCTGGCCGACTTCATCGCGCCGGTCGACAGCGGCGTCCAGGACTACATCGGCGCGTTCGCGGTGACCGCCGGCCTCGGCGTCGAGGAGCTCGTGAAGAAGTACGAGGCCAAGCACGACGACTACTCCGCCATCATCGTCAAGGCGCTCGCCGATCGATTTGCCGAGGCGTTCGCGGAGTACCTCCACGCACAGGCGCGCAAGGACTGGAGCATCGTCGATCAGTTGTCGAACGATGATTTGATCGATGAGAAGTTCCAGGGCATCCGCCCGGCGTTCGGCTATCCGGCCTGCCCCGATCACAGCGAGAAGACGACGCTGTTTGATCTGCTCGGGGCGCGTGCGGTGGGTCTCGATCTCACCGAGTCGTTCGCGATGACTCCGGCTTCGTCCGTCAGCGGTCTCTACTTCTCGCATCCGCAATCGAAGTATTTTGCGATCCAGCGGATCGCGCAGGATCAGGTTGAGGATTACGCCAAGCGCAAGGGGATGAAGGTCAGCGAGGCCGAACGCTGGCTGCGGCCGATCCTCGCGTATGAGCCGTCACTGGTCATCGTCTAGGCCACCACCATGCCAAGGCGACCGCAGATCGTCGCGCGATCTCATATACTGACGCCATGCGCAGCAGGGTGGCTACTGAGGTGTCGCAAACGCGCGCCCGGCGCCTCGCCGCCATGACGCCGGCGGAGCGCATCGCACTGGCCAGGCGACTCGGTAACGAGGGCGTGGCTAACTACATGACCACCCACGGCGTCGATCGCCGGACCGCGATCGTGCGGATCAAGGCCACGCACCAGGTGGGCCGGCGCCCCTCGCGATGCACCGCCGCCGATGAATCTTGAACCGGTTCGGCGCGTCCTCGACGAGCTCGGCGCCCCCTACGCTCTGATTGGGGCGCACGCGATGGCCGCGCGCGGCTACCCGCGGTTCACCGTCGACATCGATCTCCTGACGACGGATCCACGGGTCCTGGACCGCGGCATCTGGGCCGACCTGGCGCGCACCGGCGCGACAGTCGATGCCCGCCGTGGCGATGTCGACGATCCACTGGCCGGCGTGGTCCACATCCTGCTGGCCGACGAGACCGACATTGACCTGGTGCTGGCGAAATGGAATTGGGAGGCGGCCGTGATCGAACGCGCCAGCCCGATGACCGTCGCGCCCGCCGTGACGATTCGCGTACCCCAGACCAGCGATCTGATCCTCCTGAAGCTCGCTGCTGGCGGCTTTCTGGACCTTCGCGATGCGGCGGCCCTGCTTGCGCTCGGCGATCGCGATGCCCTGGTGAGCGCGGTCGAGGCCCACATCAGCGACGTCCGACCAGATGTGCGCGAGGTGTGGAGTCACGTGCGGGCGTCTGTCCTCCCCTGAGCCGCGCCCCGTGGCGCGCCGTCGCGGGCTACTTCGTCAAGCCAAGCTGACGCGTGTCAGCTGACGGCCTGGTTCCTGATGCGGCGCTCGGACCGACCAGCCGCCCAGGCGCGACGGTGGTCTGCAGGTCGGAGCGGTCGCAGCTCC
>ENA-ORBV01014132-ORBV01014132.1-microbial-mat-metagenome-genome-assembly--contig:-NODE-14132-length-12003-cov-9.285594_pt1 | contig 12003 bp, 9 predicted proteins | sample MGYA00237777_ERZ505514 | MGnify/ENA primary metagenome ERZ505514 (study PRJEB26160, sample SAMN06269048) | microbial mat metagenome | isolation source: Oligotrophic lake microbial mat | place... | reverse complement strand
AGATGACTGGGGTAAGCGGCCGCCGCTGGACGCACGGTAACGTGTGGAGGCGAGCGGTGCGCAGAGTCGAGGGCTTCGCTCCGCAGCCGCAAGGGGCGGGGCCAGGTGGCAAGAGCAGGGCGCGCGCGCCGGAAGCGCACAGGTAAGGGTTCACACGCATCAGTTGGGAGGGTAGGGCCGCACGGCTGCCGTCTGCCAGGAGTGTGTAGGTTGCGTGGTGGAACCACCCCGTCCCATCCCGAACCGGGTCGTGAAACGCTGCAGCGCCGATGCTACTGGGGCCTGAGCCCTGGGAACGTAGGTCTACGCACTCTCCAAAACTAGACGCCGCTTACCGAAATGGTAAGCGGCGTCTTTTTGTGCGTCAGGCTCAAGCGCTTACTCGGCGGCCTCGGTGACGGTACGTGGCGCCCAGCTGCTCCGCAGCAGCGGCCACGCGCCCCATATGTATTCTGCACCTGAGGCTAGAGTCCAGACCACAGCAAGAGTCATGGCGACCCACCAGATGCTCAGGAGCCCACTGAGTGCGCCGCCAAAAAGACTTCCAAAGAGCCCACCTTGCTCGGCGTTCGCCGCTAGCAGCAGCCACACAATCGCGGTAACCTGGATTACGAGCTTCTGCTTGCCCAGCCTGCCTGCGGAGATAACGACACCCTCAGCGGCTGCGAACGAGCGCAGCCCAGAGACGATGAACTCGCGCACAATAATGATAAAGGCCACCCAGCCCGAGAGCAGACCGATCTGGACCATTGGGATCAGCGCGCCGGTAACGAAAATCTTGTCGCTGATGGTGTCGAGAAAGATGCCCAAGGGCGAGACCACGTTGAGGCGGCGCGCGATCCTGCCATCGGCTAAGTCGCTCAGGGCCATGAGTAAGAGCAGGAGCACGGCCCAGAGATAGGCCGCTGGCTGCTCAATACTGATCAGCCAGAAGAGCAGTGGGGTGGTGATGATGCGGAGAAGCCCGAGAAGGTTGGGGAGGCTGCGGGCACTAACGTGCATACGGATACCCTCGGCTGGGGGGCAGCCCGGCTGTGGCGCCGGACTCGCAGGGGATTATAGCATAGCGCGGAATCGGCTGGCCGGGCCGCGAAAGCGCGCTATGGTATAATTTAGGTCGAATCTGGCTGCCACCGGCCATCTCGCGCCTGCCCGCTGTACGCCACTGCTCGTCATGTGCCAGGCCTATCCCTCTCCTTTGGCGCGTTCTTGGCGCCTGCCAGTCGCTATGGTGCTATGACAACGATCCTCGAGCAACTCAACCAGCTGCTTTCTGCTGCGGTGCTCATTGTCACCTTTTCGCTGCTGGCGTATATCGCCATGCAGAACTGGCGCAACGACATCGCCCGTGCCCTGCTCGTGCTACTTGGCGGCGTGGTGGTGGTCTACAGCGGCGACATGCTGCTGCCGCTCGCCCGCCGCTCTAGCACGCTTGAGGTGCTCGGTCGCGCCCAGTGGCTTGGCATTACCGTAGTGCCAGCCGCCTATATTCACCTCGCCAACGCGTTGCTCGCGCTCACCGACCGGCAGCGTGCGGCCCACGCTGCGCGCCGCCTGGTCTACCTGGCCTATGCCGGCAGCGTGAGCTTTTTTCTGCTTGTGGCGCTTGGCACGAACCTGATTGTGCGCCAGGGGCTGCCGAGCGGCCCGATAGCCCAGTTTCGGGCCGGCCCGCTCTTCTGGGTCTATTGCCTCTTCTTCGTCACCGGTGCGATTGTTACGCTCTGGGCGATCGTCCAGTCGCAGCGCAGCGCCCTCACCTTTACGCAGCGCCGCCGCTTGATCTACCTCGGGGCCACCTTCGCCGCCCCAGGCATCGGGGTGTTTCCGTTCCTCGTGATCGGTGCGCCCTCCGCCGTACCCACTAGCGCCATCCTGGTGCTTCAGGCGTTTGCGAGTCTCACGGTGGCGATCATGGTGACGGTGATGACCTACTCGGTGGCCTTCCAGGGTGTGCTGCTGCCAGACCGCCTGATCAAGCAGGATTTTCTACGCTGGTGGCTCTACGGCCCCTTTATTGGGATCACGATCATTCTCTTTATGCAGGCCATCCCGCTGTTGGAGCGGCTGCTTGACCTACCGAGCGATACGCTGCTTACTTTTGGCGTGATGATCATGACGGTGCTGATGCCGATCTTTGTGGGCCGCGTGAAGCCCTACCTCGACGCGTTGATCTACCGGCAGGATCAGGAGGAGATCGACTACCTGCGTAATTTGCCCCGGAGTACCTTTACACGCACCGACCTGCGCGTGCTGCTAGAAAACTCGCTGCTGGCGGTGTGTGGCGCACTCAAGGTGGACACGGGCTTTGTGATCGCGGCGGGCGATGGCGCCTTCACGATCCGCGCTATCTGCGGGGCGCGCTATGAGGTCAAGCGCTTCGTGGCAGAGTACCCACTGGCGGAGCTGACCCCTCAGCTGGAGCAGCTGCCGCTGCGCGCGCGTGATAGCCTGCCGCCTACCGACGCTTTCCTCTCGTGCGGCGGTTTCTGCCTACTGCCCCTGCGTAGCCCCGACGATCTTTTTCTTGGCGCGCTCGCCGTGGCCTACCCGCCCGAACAGCTGCGGCGCGGGGGCGGCCTTGAGCCGGAGACGCGCCAGCTGATCAGTGTGCTTGCCCACCAGATGGAGCTTGCGCTCTCGACCACGGAGATGCAGCAGCGCATCTTCGACGCCCTGCGCGGCCTTGGCCCCGAGATGCAGTCGCTTCAGCAGCTTACCAGCAGGCTGGAGCAGGCCACGCCGGTGACACTCTCGGAGCTAGACGGCGACGTGGTGATGCATTCGGAGTTCCCGCAGCTGGTGAAGGATGCGCTCACGCAGTTCTGGGGCGGGCCAAAGCTGGCCGAGAGCCCGCTGCTCAGCATGCGCTCGGTGCGACGCATGCTCCAGAGCCAGGGCGGCAGCTCTACGCGCGCGCTCCAGGCGGTGCTGCGCCAGGCGATCAGCAACCTGCGCCCCGATAGCCAGCTAGATCCTTCGGCCCAGGAGTGGCTGCTCTACAACATGCTTGATGGGCGCTTCCTCCAGCGCAAGACAGTGCGCGACGTGGCCAATCGTCTGGCGATGAGCGAGTCGGACTTTTACCGCAAGCAGCGGATCGCGATCGAAGAGGTGGCCCGGCAGCTTGCGCTGATGGAAGACGGCGATCATGAGAGTGCTGCTAGCCGAGGATGATCCCGACATCCAGTTTATTACAAGGCTGGCGCTGGAAGACGCAGGCTGTAGCGTCGTGGCCGTGGCGGATGGTCAGGCGGCGGTGGATGTAGCGCAGAGCGAGGCCTTTGATGTGGTGCTGCTCGATGTGATGATGCCGCGCGTGGATGGCTTCACGGCGTGTGCCAGGCTTAAGGCGGACGCGCGGACGCGCCTGCTGCCAGTGATCTTTCTGACGGCGAAGTCGCAGGAGATCGAGGTGCAGCACGGGCTGGCGATTGGCGCGCGCGGCTATATTGTGAAACCCTTTGATGTGTTCAAACTGGCGCAGAAGATCCGCGAGATCCTTGGGGAAGGGCGGTAAGGCAAGTTGCAGATTGCAGATTGCACGCAGCCGGACGCAGCTTATGTAAGCGCAGACACTTATGGTTGAGCCGTCGCATGCTAGCAATACCAGCGGGCTCACCGCCGAGCACAGCGCGCTGCGCGACCCTGCTGTGCTGCAACTCCACGCGCTGTACGCTGCGGGCCGCGTACTTGCCCGTGCCGAACACGCCGCGCATGTGGAGCGTGCCCTGCTTGATGCTGCACGTGCGGCGACGGGCTGCGCGGCGGCGGCGCTGTATGTGATGCCAGACGAGCCTGAGCTGCACACTGCGCTGAAGCTTGTAGGTGTGGCTGGCGGTGACGACGCGCCACCCGATCTGCTATTGCTCGATGGCGCCTGGCTTGCGCAGCTGCGCGCTGCGCGGCATGTGTCTGGGGGGCAGCGCTTGACGTGGCAGCCCGCAACGCACGCCGCACTTGAACTTGTGGCTGTGGCTGGCGAGGCGGGGCTGCACGCTGTGCTGGTGCTAGCCTGGCCAGATGCGGCGCGGCAGGCGGGCTGGGAGCAGGCCGCCTTGGCGCTTGCCGAGGATGCGGGCTTTGCGCTGGATCGCTGCGCTCGTCGGCAGGCCACTGCTGCTGCCCATGTGGAGCGCACACAGCAACTGCTGGGCGCAGTACACGCCATAAACGAGAGTGGGCTGCTCTATGGCACGCTAGACGATCGGCTGCTTGGCGCCATGCTGGGCCAGATCCTCGTGGTGCTGCGCCTTGGAGGCGGGGCGATCTACTTGTACGACGAGCCTGCGGAGCGGGTAGAGCTGGAGCTTTGGGCGCGCGGCCCGGAGAGCAGCTACGGCCACGACCCGGCTGTGCTCTGGGAGCCACCCCTGCTCGAAAGCACGCTGGAGCATGCGCGCGAGACGGTGCGGCGCAGCCTACCGGCGCATACAGTGAGCGCGGCTGAGCCTGATGCTGCGTCGGCGGAGCCGTTGGCGCTGGCGTTGCGCGAGCTTGGGGCCGCGCAGCTAGTGAGCGTGCCGCTGCTTGCGGGTGGCTGGCTTACGGGAGTGTTGCAGGTGGTGGCCGCGCCGGGCCGTGCCGTGGGCGAGGAGCAGGTGCAGCTGTTGAGCGTGCTCGCCCGCCAGGCAGCTGTGGTGATCGAGAATGCACGGCTCTTTGCGCAGACGCGCGCCGATAGGGAACGGACGCGTGCGGTGGTGGACGCGAGCAACGACGCGATCCTGATGCTTGATGAGCACCGGCGCCCGATGATTGTGAACCGGCGGGCGCGCTTCTTCTTTGGGCTTACGGAGCGTGATCTGGTGGGCAAGAGCTTCGACCAGATAGGCAGCCTATTTACGCGCATTTTCGAGGACGGCCAGCGCTTTCATGGCTGGCTGGGGCAACTGCTGCGCACGCAGGGCGAGCGTGCGGTGGAGGAGTTTCACATCCTTAGCCCGGAGCCGCGCCTGCTGCAGTGCTACTCCGCGCCGGTACTAGATCCGCACGACCGCTACCTGGGGCGCCTGCTGGTGTTTCGCGACATCACGCGGGAACGCGAGGTAGAGCGGATGAAGAACGATTTTGTAGCGACTGTCTCCCACGAGCTACGCACGCCGCTTACCAGCATCCAGGGGGCGCTGCAGCTTGTGCTGGGGCCGCCGGGTGGCGAGCGACCGGGTATCGCTGCCGCGCTACCGCCGCGGGGGCTTGAGCTGCTGGGCATCTCGCTGAACAACACTGAGCGTCTGATCCGCATGATCAACGACATCCTGGACATTGCCAGGATCGAGCAGGGGCGCATCCAGCTGCGGCGCGAGCAGCTGAGCCCAGAGGAGCTGTGCCTAAGCGGAGCGGCGGAGATGAGCGCCTTCGCCAATGGTCGGGGGCGCAGCGTGGAGGTGCGCGTATCGCCCTGGCTGCCGAAAGTGCTGGCCGACAAAGATCGCTCTGTGCAGATCCTGGTAAACCTGCTATCGAACGCGATCAAGTTCTCGCTGCCGGGACAGCGGGTAGTGTTGAGCGCCCGCCGCGACGGACAGCTGGTAGCGTTTGCCGTGCAGGACTGGGGGCGGGGCATCGCGCTGGAGCAGCAGTCGCGGCTCTTTCAGAAGTTCCAGCAGATCGACAGCTCGACAACGCGCGAGGTAGGCGGCAGCGGCCTTGGCCTGGCGATCAGCAAGGCGCTCGTGGAGGAGCAGGGCGGGCGCATATGGCTTGAGAGCCGGCCGGGCGAGGGCAGCACGTTTAGCTTCACGCTGCCGCTGGTGCCCGGCACCGAGCGTAGCGGTACGCCACGGATCTTTGTGCTGGAGCACGAGGATCGTGTGCGTGATGCGCTATGCGACGCCTTCTTGGCAGATGGATGGGAGCCGCAGCCGGCGTCGGACGTGGCCGTGCTCGAGCAGCTGATCAACACGATGGAGGCGGACATGGTGCTGCTCGGCCCCGCGCTGAGCGCGCAGCACGCGGCGCTGCTGCGCCAGCTACGAGCCAAAGCAGCCACTGCGCAGCTGCCCGTGCTGCTGCTTAGCGATGCCCCGCCGGCCGACTTGCCGCGTGGGGTAGATGCACTGGCCCGGCAGTCTGACCCGGCGACGGTGGTGGCGCGGGCGGCGCAGCTGCGGGCCGAGCGCCGCCCGCGCGTGCTGGTGGTAGACGATGACCCGCACGTGCGCCCGGTGCTGGTGCGGCTGCTGCAGCGCCACGGCCTGCGCGTGAGCAACGTGGGCGATGGCTACAGCGCCCTGGCCGCCGCAGATACGCAGCGCCCCGATCTGATCTTGCTGGATGTCCAGATGCCAGGGCTGGACGGCTTCGAGGTATTGCGCCGGCTCAAGGCGAGCCCGGAGACGGCGCACATCCCGGTGATCATTCTCACCGCGAACGATCTGAGCGAGGCGGCGCGCTCGCACGGCTACACATTGGGCGTGCAAGCCTATCTGGAGAAGCCGGTGAGCTATGAGCGCCTGATCAGCACGGTCGACACGGCACTGGGCGTGAGCGAGGGCATGCTATGAGCGTAGAGCCCCCGGAGCGTGACACGCTTGTGCATGCGCTGCTATCACCGCTCACAACGCTTCAGGGTGCGGTGGGGCTGCTGGGCCGACGGCTCCAGGACAACGCGGATCCGAATCTGACGCTGCTGCTACTGGCCATGGAGCGGAGCGTGGAGCGCCTGCGGGCGGTGTGCGAGCTGATATTGCAGGGTGCCAGCGTACAGGGCGAGCAGATCGTGATCGCGCTGCCGCTTGCGGATTTACCAAGCGCGGGCCTGGCGCCCGCCAGTGGCCCGCTAGCCGCGAGCGCGCCTGTGCCGCTTGGTCGGTTGGAGCCACGCCCGCCGGAGCTGGGTGCAACACTGGAGCAGAGGCGCCATGTGCTGGTGATCGCTGCGGCGACAAGCGCGGCGGCACGGGTGGCCGAGGCGCTGCGCGCCCAGGGCCACGAGGTGTTGCTTGTGAGCGATTCGGCGGAGGGTGTCGACCGTGCCCGCGAGCTGCGACCGTCGCTGGTGCTGCTCGATCCCAGGCTGGATGCGCAGAGCGAGATGGTGCTGCGCGTGCTGGAGGAGGACCCAGATACGAAGGGCGTGACGCTGGCCGTGATGGCGGTTGCGCCTTCGCCGCTGGGGCTCTACCCGCCTTTGCTGATTGCGCCGACGCTGCCGCCAGAGCAGGCCGCCGAGCTGCTGGGCCGGGCGATCGGACTGGGGAGCACAGGGCGCGAAGATCGGCCGCACATTCTGGTAGTAGACGACGAGCCCGACATCGCCGCGCTGATCGCGCTCCAGTTCTCGGACGAGGGCTACCAGACGACGATCGTGGCGAGCGGCACGGAGGTGCTGCGGATCGTGCGCGAGCAGCAGTTCGACCTGATCTTGCTTGACGTAATGCTGCCGGACATTGACGGGTTTACGGTGCTGGGCGGGCTGCGGGCGCAGCAGGAGACGCAGCTGACGCCGATCATTCTGGTGTCGGCGATCAACTCGCCAGCCGAGAAAGTGCGCGGGCTCCAACTCGGCGCCGACGACTACATCACCAAGCCATTCAGCGCCGACGAGCTGAGCGCCAGAGTGCATGCGGCGATGCGGCGCAGCGAGCGCGAGGGTGGCGCGAACCCCTCGACGCGCCTGCCGGGCAACCTGGCGATCGAGCGAGCGATCAGCCAGCGCATTGTGCAAGGCCAGCCATTTGCCGTCTGCTACGGCGACCTAGACCATTTCAAGGCCTACAACGACAGCTACGGCTTTTTGAAGGGCGACGCCGTGATCCAGCGCTCGGCGCAGATTCTGCTGGACGCCGTGCGCGCCCACGGCAGCCCGGACGATTTTGTGGGCCATATTGGCGGCGACGACTTTGTGCTGATCACGACGCCGGAGCGGGTGGCCGCGATCTGCACGGCGGTTATGCGGCAGTTCGACGAGACGGCGCCGCTCTTCTACGAGGCAGCGACGCGGGCGCGGGGCTACATCAGCGGGGTTGATCGCCAGGGACGCCCGGCCCAGTTCCCGCTGGTGAGCATCACCTTTGCGGTGGTGAGCAGCTCACGGCGCAGCTTCAGCCACCCTGGCGAGGTTGCCCAGCGCGCGGTGGAGGCCAAGAAGCGGGCCAAGCTGCTCCCAGGTAGCGTGTACTTGATTGAGGAGTGAGCGGGCTCCCACGAGGGGCGCTCCTACGAGTGCTGGGCGAAAAACTGTTGGACCATATCGGTATGGACGGGGAAGGCCAGATCGGTGGGCACAGTGAGGATGAGGCGCGCCTCGGCCTCGGGGTTGGGGCGGAAGGGGGGCAACTGCTCCGAGCGTATGGCGGGGCCGAGCCCAAAGACGATCAGGTAGCCGTCGGGGGTGGAGCGGGTGCCAAAGTCGCGGACGGCCTCCGGGGAGACGGTGACGCCAGCCTCCTCACGCAGCTCGCGGGCGCAGGCGTGCTGCCAGCTCTCGTGGAGCTCGATGAAGCCGCCGGGCAGCGCCAGCTGGCCCTGGCGGGGCGCGGCGCCACGGCGGATCACCAGCAGCCCGTCGTCGACCGGCAGCAGCATAAGGGCAACCGGCAGCGGGTTACGGTAGGTGGTGCTACTGCAGTGGCCGCAGACGCGTGGCCAGCGCTGGCCGTCGAGGAAAGGGCGTCCGCAAAATGAGCAGCATGAGTGCTGACGATACATGCGCAAGGCTCCGTAAGACAGGTGCGTGAGTCGTCTGAATATTATACGCTATCTCTGTCTGACGGGGGCACCGTGCTTGGCGGGGGCACCGTGCCTGGCGGGCGTATCGGCCTGGCGGCTGAAGCCGCAGCTAGGTGGGCGAAGCCCGCCTGCGCGGGCTCGGAGGGCGCACCGTGCCTGGCGGGGGCACCGTGCCTGGCGGCTGAAGCCGCGGCTAGGTGGGCGAAGCCCGCCTGCGCGGGCTCGGAGGGCGCACCCCAACACGGAGGGCGAACCCGCTACTCGGTGCGCTTTGGCAGCGGCGGCAGATTGCGCGTATACTGCTTCGCCAGTGGAGACAGCCGACCCGGAGGTGATTGAATGTCCCCCACCCCTACGCCCCTGCGCGCCTGGTGGCGCGAGCGTGGCGAGCCCAGCGCCCTTACCGCGCTCGCGCTGTTCGCCGTGAGCATGCCGCCGTTGCTTGTGATCGGGCTGCTGACAGCGGAGCAGACGGCCCACGCCGCAGTGCTGCTGGCCTGGGCCGCCGCGTGCCTGCTGCTGCTGCGCCTGCCCGCCCTGCTGGGCCGCGAGGGTCGCCGATTGGCGCTGCTAGCAGTGATCGGCGCGGGCGCGCTGGCGGGGCTGCTCTGGGGCATGGCCCCGCAGCCCGCCGTGGCGCAGAGCGGGCTGACCTTTAAGGCGGCGCCGCGCATCTCTAAGGGCAGCTTCTCGCGCATTCTCAGTGGCGCGGGCTCGCCCGCCGCGCCCCACGGCGACGAGCTGTACGAGATTATTGTGAGCTATGGGCTGGACCCGGCGGTGGCGCTGGCCTTTTTTCAGCACGAGTCGCAGTATTGCACCACGGGCAAGTGCGCGCGCGCCGAGCTGCGCAACTGGGGCATGCTGCGCCAGGCGATCCGGGCGGGCCGCAGCGTGGGCTCTGGCGAGGGCTTTACGCGCTATGGCACCTGGCAGGATAGTGTGCGCGACTGGTGCGAGCTGATGCTGGGCTACATCAACCGAGGCATGGAGACGGTGGAGAAGGCGGTGCCGGTCTACGCGCCGAGCAGCGATGGCAACGTGCCCACGGCGTATATCGGCGCGATCCGGCGACAGGTGGCGGCGTGGGCTGGCGGGAGCGCCACGGGCGACCCGACCTTGCGGGCCTATGACGGCAGGCTAGATCAGGCCTTGATCAGCGAGACATTCCTGGCCTCGTCGCTTGACTTCCACCCTGGCTGGGCTTTCCACACCTACATGCTCCGCGAGGCGCGGGCCGGGCGGCCGCTGGGCGCCCCGCTGGAGGAGAGCAGTATTGTGAGCGTAGGCGGGCAGCGCTTTGCGGTGCAGGTCTTTGCGCTCGACACGCTCTACACGCCGATTGCCGCGCAGGAGGCCGATACCAACTGGGGCGATGTGCGCCGCCTGAGCGGGCTGATGCGGCAGCTGCCGGCACCGTAAGCAAGGGGACAGGGGACAGGGAACAGGGGGCAGGGTGACGCGCAGAGCATCTGGCACAGCGGGGAGAGAGCGGGGAGAGAGCGGGGACAGGGTGCCGTGCAGAGCATCGGGCAGGCCAGGCAGCAAGATAACCATTGCGGTGCGAAGCGCCCTCCTGCGGCGGCCCTGTGCCCTGTGCCCTGTACCCTGTGCCCTCAGACAGGCAGCTGTTGGCCGACATGGTAGACGGTTACGGTGCCGTCGGGGGCGATTAGGCTGACGCTTTGACGACCGCTGACCTGCCAGGGGCGTCCGGGGGAGAGGCGCACGAGGGCCGTATCCTCGTCGACGCCGACGAGCTGCGCGCCGACGGGGGCCGAGGCGAGGATGCTGCGGAAAAGTTCGGCGCCAATGAAACCGCTCATACGGTCGAAGTGGGGCATCACGACGAGGGGGGCGACCACGCCCATGGCCGCGATCCAGCGCGGTGGCTGGCCTGCGGCGACTGCGCGGACGCGGATAGTATGGGCGCCGAGCATCATAGCACCGGCGCTGCAGCCAGCGATAGCGGCGCCAGCAGCGTGGGCCGCAGTGATCATGGCCCATGCCTGGGTGCCGTGCAGCGACTCGACCAGATGCTCGGGGTTGCCGCCAGAGAAATAGAAGAGGTCGGCGCCGCGCAGGGCATCGAGCACAGCGGGCGTATCGGCATCGGCGCGAGTGACGAAGGGCACGGGCACAGGCTCGACGCCGAGGGTGTCGAAGTGACGTACACCCATCCCGTTCCAGTGCTGCGGGCCACCCGGCTCGAGCCCGCTGGCGACGGGGATGAGCGCCACGCGTGGATGGGACCGACCGAGGGCGGCGAGCAGTGCGCGGTCGGTCTCGTCCATAGCGGGAGTGTACTCGCCTGAGCCGAGGAGCGCGAGCGGGCCGGACGTTGCGGTCAAGATAAGCGCTCCTCTTATGGGCGCAGCAAGCCGCCAGGGCGCTTGCTAGCTGCAACTAGTTGCAGCAGCATTATACGGGAGAGTCAGAGGCTAAACAATCGTGAGCCGGGCATTTTGTCTACAGATAACGCAGATTTCCGGACCATTTTTGCTCTCAGCGGCAGGGGGTACGTCATGGTCGGCCGGCGGGCGCTTGAAAGCGCGCCGTGGTGGCGCGCTGCGCCGGGCGCCCGCCTACGCGGGCGGGTCCGGATGCGTCGGCGCAGGCCGACGCGCGGCCGCAGGCCCGGCCGCTGCGCTTTCAACCGCCTGGTTCTGGCAACCGCGCTGACCATGACGTAGCCCTAAGCAGACGGGTGCGTTGACGGGCGGGGCGGGGGGCTCTATAATCTGCTGCATATATGTGCAGGTACACAGCAGATGGATAAGAATCGAAGCCTGATCGATCATCTTCGGGCCAGGGGGCACCGGCTTACGCCGCAGCGCCGCCTGGTGCTGGAGGCGCTTGAGTGCAGTGAGCGCCACGTGAGCGCCGACGAGATCGGCAGCTCCATCGCGCAGCGCTACCCGAGCCTGAGCGTCGATCACACCACGATCTACCGAAGCTTGCGCTGGCTGCACGACGCGGGCCTCGTGAGCGAGACCAGCCTGGGCCAGAACCATATGGTCTACGCGCTGCTCAGCCAGCACCGTCACCACCATCTTGTCTGCGAGAGCTGCGGCGCGATCAGCGAGGCCGACCCAAGCCTACTGGAGCCGCTGCGGCGCGAGCTGGAGCAGCGCTACAAGTTTAGCGCGCGGCTCGCCCATCTCTCGATCTTCGGGCTGTGCGCACGCTGTAACGAGTGAGGTGCGCCCACAAGGGGCGCCCGGACGATAGCGTCTGAAGACAATTGTCATCTACTGTCGCGTACACGCGACAGCTTGTACCTCACTCCGACGAGTCGGACGGATACGATTGGTCGGTTGACAACGACCC
>ENA-ORBV01014131-ORBV01014131.1-microbial-mat-metagenome-genome-assembly--contig:-NODE-14131-length-12003-cov-11.268489_pt1 | contig 12003 bp, 12 predicted proteins | sample MGYA00237777_ERZ505514 | MGnify/ENA primary metagenome ERZ505514 (study PRJEB26160, sample SAMN06269048) | microbial mat metagenome | isolation source: Oligotrophic lake microbial mat | place... | reverse complement strand
GGCACAATCGATGCGACCTCGATCATGCGGATGCCGGTGCGTTCGAGCGTGGTGCCCCGGATGGTGACGGTGGAACCGTTCAAAGCCGGATCGACGCCCAGGCCGCCCGGGGATGGGCCCGCCGCTACAGGCGGCCCGCACCACGGCGTGATCCACGAATGCCGAATCACGCACGCCCCATCGCTGCTACCGAGTGCCACGCTGTGCGTGCTTGCATCGACGCCGTCACGGAAACGTGACGGCGATTCGGTTTACGTGTCGGCCCCTCGGGAGGCCCCCCGGCTGGATTGCGGAAAGTCCCGTCGCGGCGGGGGTTTCGGCGCTTGGCGGTTCAGCGGCCGCGCTCTCGGTCTTGAAGCCGAATCTCGGGGTCCGACGGCAACCCCCACGGTTGCTCTCGCCCCACCGGCGTCAACCCTCTCGAACTCTCGCGCTCTCTGGTTGACGACCCCCGCGAGGTTAACGGGAGGGTTGCTCTCCGGGGACGAACTATCCTCTCAGGACGGTACTGGTCCGCCGAGTGACACGCATAGGCGGATCCCAGGGTCAAAGACAAAGCTTGCGGTTGAGCGGCTCCAGGCTCTCCCGCGCGCCGCGAACGACCGCATCCGCGAACCCCTCCTCCCTGTCTTCCGCACTTTCGTCCAGAGACGGCACGCCGCCGAGCAGCAGTCCGAAGGCGCTGAGGCGTTGCCTCATGACGACGACGGCCTTCTCATCACGGGTGCCGCCAAATGTCGGGTAGGCGTACTGAATCGTCTGCCCGGTGATCGCCGCCCACGACCCGATGCGACGCACCCGGCCGTTGCGCTGGAGCGTGCGGACGGGGCTGGGATCGAGCTCGTAGTGGATGAGGTGCCGGCAGCAGCGATGCAGGTCGACGCCCTCGCTGAGCCGGTCCGTGGCGACGAGCACGTCGGGTCCGAATGGGCTGTTGAAGAGCGCGAGGACGATGTCGGGCTGGCCCGTGTAGAGCGTCCTCGGAGCGTCGCCGTGTCCGTCATGGTCCCACGCTCCCATCGCGCGGAAGCCGTCATCGAGCCGCCCAGGGAAGTGCGAGTTCGTGCCTCCGAACGCATGAGCCTTCCTGGCGATGCCCTTCAGGATGGCGCGCGTCGACGTCGACTGCTGGTCGAGCAGCACCGTAGCCAACGCCCTGGCCGACTGGAGGATCGTCGGCACGCCCGACGCCGGGTTGCGCGGTCGAGTCAACGTAAGCTGCTCTGCGAGCGCGCCGGCCGTGCCTGCGGGCGCGCCAAGCCATCCACCAATCTGGGCCCGCAGACCGGGACTGCAGAGCCAGTCGATGACCGGCCGTATGAGGGGATCCTTGTCGGGCAGGAGCGACTTCCACGCGGCACGCCACACCTTCTCGGGCGGACCGCCGCGGGAAGGTTTCGTCTGCTTCAGCGACCGCTCTAGCTCGCCAAGCAACTCGCTGGCGGTCGCGCGGTGGTGGCAGAACACGAGTACCTTCTCCCCCATGTCCACGAGGGGCCGGATCGCGTCGCTCACCGCCGAAATCTTCGGGTGGGTGCGCCTCGCATCCAGCGCCTTCTTGGCCGCCTCGATGTGTCGACGCGCGGTGGAATCGCTGGCCCGCTCTGCTGCGCGGTCGAGCTCGACGCCCATGTGCTGCCAGCCAATGTGGAAGCGCGGGTCGTTCCGTCGTTCGCCCCTCCGCTCGGGAGTGAGCTGGAGGATCCGGTCCATCCGCAGCAGCAGCGCAAGGTCCTCCCGCGTCGCCGGTGCCGTCGGGATCTCCCAGCACCCATCTGCGATGGGTCCGAAGTGCTCCCGCTCCTTCTTCGACAGGTCGTCAATGCCGTGGCGGATGAGGTACGGCTCTAGCGCCTCAATCGCGGCCTTCGCTGCACTCACCAGCCGCTTGGACTCGGCGGCAACGTCGTGCTCATCTCCGAGGCGGTAGAGCCGCTTGAGCTCGTCCGCGTAGCGGCGCACCGCCTCAAGCTCAGTCGCGCCCGCAAACTGGAGCAACTGGCTCAATTCGTCGATTCGGATGCTGAATGGTGTGGCGGTGAGAATCAGCTTCCGCTTCGCGCGGTCGCCGAGGTTTCGGAGCGCGTCGTTGAACGCGCTGCCGTCTCCCTTCGCGCGGTGCGCCTCGTCGATGATCATGAGATCGCACGCGGTGCGCTGCTCGTCGTTGCGGTGGCTCCTGACGAGCGCGTGATGGGTCGCGACCTGGATGCGCCCTGCCTTCAGCTTCCCGACGTCGCCTTGCTTGATGCGGTCGTTGCTCGCGCCGAGCTTCCCGAGCATCGGCACGTGTCGCTCCAGTTCCTCGGCCCAGCGTCGGCGCAGAACCTCGTTCGGCGCGTAGATGCGAACCCGCTTGTCTTGGCAGGCGACGACCCACGCCACAACCGCACCGACCGTCGTCTTGCCAAGCCCGACATCGTCGGCCAGCAGGACGCCGCGCCCGCTCGCGAGCCGCGCGAGGATCTCCTTTGCGGTCTTGAACTGCCGCGTGAGCGGCTCGGCCTTCAGGCGTCGGCTCTCGTGCAGGTCGCGCCTCTCGTGTTCGATGTACCGAGCAGGGTGGTCGAGGAAACGCCACCGCCGGGCGTCGATCTGAAAGTTGTCCATCAAGGCTCCCTTTCGAGGCGCCACCCGAGCTCCTCGACCACGAGTCCAGCTCCGGGCGCCTCACGTCGTGCGAAGAGGGCCCGAAGCCCTTCGCCGTCCATGCGGACCCGCTGCCGGCGCGGCAGGTCGGTCGCCGCCTCCTCAAGGGCGGCACACCACTTGTCGACCACGTTGAAGGCCGCGCGAGCCTCGATCCAAGCCTGAACGGCGTAATCGGCAATAGGCGCGGTGACAACCGCAGGCCTGCGCTCGCCACCCAGCCCAGGGATCGACTCGGGATCGACGACCGGACCGCCGTAGCGCTGGAGAAGGAAGGCTTCGCGCAGCGCCTTCTCGACGGCGGGATCCACCTCGGGCAACGGCGTCTTGGCGAACTCCGATGGAGGACGAAAGTCTAGGACATCGACCTCCATCGTCTCGGGTCCTTGGGTGAAGCGCGCGGCAAGCGGCGTCCTCTCCGCGTTGTTCCACGGCATCGACGCCTCGCCTTGGACGAGCGGAATGCTACTCTCGCTGCTTCCCGTGAACGTCACAACGGCTCTGATCGGCGCAACGCTGTCGGTGCTGCGTGCGCGAAGCGTGATGCACTTTCCGTCCCAGCTCGCCTCTGACCACTCGAGCGCGGAGACGCGCTCCTCGTCTTCGGCGCGATCGACGCAGAAGGGGACGGTCTCGGGCGGGTCGAATGGCTCGCCGAGCGCTTCAAGATCCGTCCATTTCGACTCGAAGACGACGCCGAGCTCGAAGTTCCGCGGCTTGGTCTGCCCGGCGCCCCATGCGGCAACGCTCCAGTTTGCTGACGTGATTAACAGTCGCAGCCTCCGGCGACTGCGGAGCAAGTACAGCTTGGCATGGCTCCAACGCGGGTCGCCATCGCGATGTTGATCCGTGAAACGTGGTTCCTTGGGGAGGCAGTCAAGCTGCACACCGCTGCTCTGCAGGTTCTCGCTCGCAGCCTTCGACAGCGCCCAGCCGGACGTGGCGGCCCATGGGTGCGCCTTAGATATCCACTTGAGGTGGACCTTCATCGGTTTGACGTCGACGTCTTTGCACCACGCCGCGAGAGTTCGCTCGTTCCACTCGCCGACGGTGGGAGTGAGCACGTGGATCTCGGTTGGCTTGAACTCCGCCAGCTGTCGAGCTGCGCTCTCCTGGCCAGGGACGCTCGCGACGAACGCGACGTCTGCCGGGCACTCCGCGCGTTCGAGCAACTTGACGAGCTCCTGAAGTCGCTTGGCAGCGTGGGCTCCTGCGGAGGCGCCGAGCGCTCCGAGGAACGTGACCAGCGTCCCCCACGTTCGACGCGTGCTCGGGGAGCCCCGCGCTCCGAGCGGCAGCGATACCTGCCAGCCCGCCTGCAACTGGTTCTTGAACGCCGAGGAGGTGAGGTTCGTCGACGAGACGTGCAGCTCAAGCACGTCCTCGCCGTCGACCTTCCAGTGGAATGCCCACAGCTTGGCGTGCTGGATGGCGCGCGCCTGGGAGCCGACGTTGAAGTGGCTCACGTATCGCCACAGCCACGGGTACTGCGATTCTTTCCGCGTGCCGGGCGTTGGCGACGAGATGACGGTAAGCCGACCGCGCAGCGTCTCGAGCGCATCGCCCAGCTCGCCAAAGAACAGATTCCTCTCCTGGACCTCCTGCGAAAGCGAGTGGTTCGCGCCGAGCAGCGAGGGGAGCAGGTGCTCGACGAGCAGGCCGGCGTCGGGCTGCTCGAAGCTGGTCATCCACGCCTCGAGCAGTCGACCTCCAGGAGGGGGCGACGGAAGAACGTCCTTCCAGCTCGGAGCCGTCACAGCGCGTCTCCTTCTTCGTCGTCGGGCTCGCGCCGAGCAACGTCCTCGAGCTCGTTTCGTTCAACGGCGTTGAGTACGTGGTTCATGTTGGCGACGCCGCACTGGGCCGCTAGGCGACTGAGCGGGCGTAGTCGGAAGCGGTAATCGCTCGCGGCGATGCCCGTATCGGCCACGAGCGGGACCATTGTGCCGGCCTGCTCGCGGAACCAGCGCCGGCCTCCGCCGAGCTCGTGGTGATGGCGCGCGAGCGCTCGCAGTTGGTCGATCGGTGTCGTCGCCGCCTGCATGGACTCGGCCAGCTGGGTGATCACGGGATTGTGTGGGAACACGCTCCGGCCTGGCGCGCGCAGCCACGCGGCCCCTGCCGCTCGAGCCATGTCGAGCCTGCCGCGCAGCTCGGACGAGCGCGCCAGCGTGTCGACCGCGGGCGCTTGCTTGCCGTCGTCGTGATTGATCTCGGTCCAGAGCCCCCGCATCGCGTGCATGGAGGCGTCGGCGAAGCGAGAGAACGCAGGGAGTGGCGCGAGCGACCTCGGCTCGATCTTCTTCGAAAGCGAGCTCGAGCTCGCGAGCGTGTCGCAGAGGTCGGCGTGCGACGAAGCGCCCTTCGCGCCGGCCAAGGCCTCGGCGGTGCCGCGTCGAGTGGACTCGGTGCTGAAGAGCACCGGCTCGAGCAGGCGCCGTTCCTCTTCTGAAAGCCTCTTCCTGATTGCGTCGTCGGACGTGGGCAGCAAGCCGCTGTCGGCCTTCGCCCGCGCGACCGGCCACCCGTGCCTCACCCAGTACCGCGCCTCGTCGTCGGTCCAGTGCCCCCACTTCGTGCCGTTCTCGAAGGTCTCGTGCTTGAGCCGTACATCGCGGGGGAGGCTCTCGTTGACGAGGGTGGCGAGCTGGAGCGCGGTCTCCGCAGGTGTGTATCCGTCCCCCTTCGTGAGCCCGGGCACCGTGCGAAGGACGACGCGGTAGGCGCCGTAGGTGCCGACCTGCCGGTACCGGCGGAACTGATCGGGGCTCATCGCGAAGTTCGGAAGCTGCCGTTCATCCTTGCGCCACCGCTCGATGCTCCGTCGCCCACGGAGCTGGCCGGTGGTCTGCCCGGACTCGAGGGTCCGGTCCACCCAGAGGAGTTCGAGAGGGCGAAGCCACGCGTAGCGTGCGCGTTGATCGTCACGTCGAGACAGGTCGCCGCCGCCTGCTCTCTCCCAAACGACGTGCGACCATGCAAGGCACCAGGACAGCAGCGAGATCCACCTCGCGTCGGAGGCGGCGTTGCTCAGGCCGGGGGCCACCAGATCACCGAAGTAGTCAGCCCCGGCGCGAAAGCCAAGCGCATCTCCGCGCCGAACTGGCACCGGGTCCCAGGGTCCAGTGAAGTACCAGCGGGGTGGCGTACTAGTTGGCACGGGATCAGTGTACGTTCCTGGGCCTTGGGCGGATTGGTGTCGGGAAGGTGATGACCGAGCGGATCGAGCCGCGCCGGAGCCGCCCACCGAGTGTTCAGCACCAGGCCGTGGGCACGGGCGGCCGACAGCGGGGCCATCGGGTTTCGGTCGACACCTCATGGGTTGCTCTCGCCACCCTTGCGCGCGACTTCGGATGCCCGTCGCGTAGGTATCCAGTAGCCGGCGGCACTGTGCCGCGGGCGACCGAACCACGAGCACCTCGACCGACCACGGACGGTCACGGGTGAGCATCTCCGGAAGGAGTGCGCGATGTCTCTGCGCCCCGACCCGACGGACCCAGCGGACATGACGGCGGACGAGCGGCTGGACGAGATCGCGAGCATCTTCGCCCGCGGGATTCTTCGACTGCATGGCCGCGTTGTCCCCGATTCTCCCGACATCGAGAATCTGCCGGATTCCTCGCCAACATGCCTTGAACTCTCGGCCCTCCCTCGCCCTGATGGCGTCGCTGGTTAACGGCCAGAGAAAGGCGGCGATGTGCGATGTTGAACGTCGGTCAAAAGGTGCGCGAACTGCGGCGGATGACGTGGGCGAACTGCGGCTGGAGTACGCCACGGTCTTCGGCGAGCCGGCGCGGTCGGGCAACCGCCAGTGGCTCTTCCGCCGCGTGGCGTGGCGGGTCCAGGCGATGCCGAACCTCTCCCGCCGCCTTCTCGATGTCTTGGCCGGGTCCACACAGGCCGACGTGCGCCGCCAGATCCAGTACCTGAAAGCAGAGAACGATTTCCTTCGGTCGAAGATCGACGGGCCCGTCTGGGTCACACGAGAAGCGGGCGGGGCTGGCTCTTTGAGCCATGTGAAGATCAGCTACCCTTGCCGATGACACGAAGACACAAGATCATCGCGTTTGTGGTGTTCGTAGTCGTGTGCTACGCCGCGGCTGCCATCGGCGGGCTTGCGACAGCCGGTTCGGTGTCGAGCTGGTTCCAGTCGCTGAAGCGTCCTTCGTTCCAGCCCCCGGACTGGGTGTTCGGACCGATCTGGACACTGCTATACGGACTCATGGCGGTCGCGGCGTGGTTGGTGTACCTGAAGGTCGGCCGGGTCAGGTCGGCGCCGATGATGCTTTTTGCTATTCAGCTCGTGCTCAACGTCGCTTGGTCAGTCATCTTCTTCGGACTTCATCGCCCCGGGTTGGCGGTGATCGATATCGCGCTGCTCCTGGCGGCGATCCTAGCGACGGCCATTGCCTTCTGGCGTGTGTCACGGCCCGCGGGGGCGCTCATGCTTCCCTACCTGGGGTGGGTGATGTTCGCGTCGGTGCTCAACGTGAGCATCTGGCGGCTCAACGCGTAGCGCGGGAGTCAACTTCCCTAATGGCAAGCGCAGTCACGACCGACTCGTGCCGCTTTGCGGCTGAGTCCAAGAGTCATGTGTGGGCCCGAACGGCTCTGGCGCGGATCAACCGTGAATTGCCAACGTCCAGCCGATCTGTCGGGGGCGCGACATCGAGGCCGATCACACGTCTGATCTCAGTGCCTCGATCCCATTCTGCTTCAACGACTCTTCACTCTCGACAACCCACCATCGACAGCCAACACCTGACCGGTCACAAACGAGTTGTCCGGGCTGAGCAGGAATGTGATCGCCCGAGCGATCTCGCCTGGAGCGGCAATTCTGCCCAAGGGGTGCATCGCCATCGACGCCTTGAGCGCCGCTTCGTTGTCGGTGATCCGCTTTGCCATGGGCGTGGCCACCAAGCCCGGGGCAACCGCGTTGAATCGGATGCCCGCCCCCGCGTAACTCGCCGCGGCCGCGCGCACCAATCCCTCCACTCCCGCCTTCGCGGCCGCGATCGCCTCATGGTTGGGCAGGCCGATACCCGCGGCGCACGACGACATCAGCACCACACTCCCGCCGGAAGCCTTCATGTGCTTACCCGCTGCTCTTGTTAGCGCGAATGCGGTTCGGAGGTTCTGCCCGATTGTCGCGTCAAAGTCCTGCGCCGTCGTCAGGTGGGCCGGCTTGAGCAGAATGGACCCGGCAAGGTTCACCGCGCCGGTCAGTCCCGGGTGGGCTTGGAACACGGCGTCGACCGCGTCGAAGTCCTGCGCATCTACGCACGCGACCTGTCCGTCACAGGATGCCGCCACCTCATGTAGACCAGCCTGTGTCCGGCCCGCGAGGACCAGAGACCAGCCGTCGCGGTGGAGAGTCTCGACGAGTGCGCGACCGATGCCGCCGGCAGCCCCGATTATTAGACACTTTCGATCAGTCATACCTCACCTTGCTCCTCGTTCGCCGGGTTCGCTTGCCGTATCAGAACGCTTTCATACTTCCCTATCGCAGCATGAGGATCGCAATGATTCCGCGGCCCGTCCACGCGACAGTCCGGACCCAGTTTGTGAGTACCAGCCGACGCCAGACTCTCTCATTGAATCCACTCGAGAGCCGTGCGTGCAGCGGCATTTGCACGCCAAATGTGGACGCCCAGACCAAGGCCAGAAGCCCAAGCCCGACCCATCGCACCGGGCTGCCGGCACCATGCCCCTGCGGGAACAACGCCAGAGCAATCGTGCAGGCCGCCTCGGCAAGCATGGCTGGTGCGACGATCCAAGTCGTCTTTCGCTGGTGGCCCGCGGAATACTCCGAGAAGCCGCTTGAGGTCACCTTGCCCATCAACGGATAATGCACGATCTGGACAAACCAAATGAGTCCGACCATGAACCATGTAGCGCCGGCATGGGCGAGGGGTAAGAGGGGAACTAGTTGATCGAGCACGCGAGTTCCTCGAGGTCTGGTCGATCGGCCGCGGTGGTATGGCGGTACGCCCGAACAACCCGCCCGTTGTGGATCACAAACGCTCCGGGCATCTGGAATCCGTCGCCTTCGAGTTTGCCGACGCCGTGCCCTCGCATCGCGGCGAGCAGCCCGCCGATCCATACACGAGGACCAAACAACTGGAGGAATGTGCCGCGTCGCAGTTCCAGCGCTCGGTAGAGCAGCCGATCCGGATCCGCGATCCATGCGGCCGAGGTTACTCCATACCGCTGGCCGAGCGACTTGAGCCCTTCGGATGTCGGGCTTAGTCCCACCACCGCCAGGCTCATGCCAGCCTTGTCGAACGAGGCCTGCCATCGCGCGAGATCGGCGAGCGTCTGCTTGCAAAACGTGCACCCGGAATGGCGCAGGAGCACTACGAGCGTCGGACGCTCATCAGAAATCGCCCGCAGGGTTCGGCCACGGTCGTCCCGCAACGCATCAAGCGCTGCTTCGAGCGAGACCGTGCCCGCGGGCGGAGCGGGCTGGGCGGCCCTGGCCGCGTGCCAGAGGATGATTGAAAAGGGAATCCACCACAGCAGATCGTTCGTGAGGATTGTGACCCCCATCGACCACGGCAGGTGCCCTCGCCACGCCGCGTCCATAAAGCCAATAGGCCCGAGGATCTTTCCGATCAGTCCCACGAGCACGATCGGCCAATGCCGGGCTGGATCGCGCGAGGCGATCGCGTACCCGATGCCGTAGACGCCAACGATCATGCCGATGCACGCCCAGAGTTGGGGCCATAGCTCGCTGTTTGCCGGCGACACGCCCAGAAGCGCGAGCGTCTGTACCGGCGCGATGACCATCGCCGCTCCCCAGACGAGGTTGTAGATCGCGGCCGCCATCAGCCAGCGACGCATCCAGGCCGGCGAGATCGCTCCATGTGAATCAGCGAGTGCCATGATTGTTCCTCTCGCCGAGTACGGCCGACTCCGTCGCCTGGTGCCGATACTCGAACATCCGGGCCAGCTTTCGCCGCACGTGCCAGCCGGCGAGAAGTTCCCCTAGCCGCCCGCCCGGAAGCGTGTACTCGATCCGGTCCTCGAGCACGCAGCGGTCCGGTCCTGTAGCCCGCACGATGTGACGATGCACCCACGACGCGAACGGCCCCGACACCTGCTCGTCGGTGAACTCGCCGCCCTCATCGCCACGATCAATGAAACTTCGATGTCTGGCCACCCACCGAAGTTTCAACGGCCCGACCCGCAGCACCAGCACCGCGGTTTGTCCATCCGCCAGCGACGCGGGTGCTCGCTCCACTTCGACCCGCTCCCAGGGCGGAATCAGCCTTCGCAGCGCAGCAGGCGACTGATGCCACGCGAACACGACTCGTGCACCGGCACCAATCTCAGAAGTTTTCGTGAACTCGGCGATACGCGTTCTCCGCACGGTTGCCGCTATTGCGTCAGGGTTCGTCCTTCGGGGTTCTTTGGATGCATTGGCCGCACACTTCTTCGAGCAGTACTTGATCCGCTCCCAATCCCGTTCCCACTTCTTTCGCCAGTTGAAGGGGTGCCCGCACACGGAGCAGGTCTTGGATGGAAGGGCTGGCCGACCCACGCGCCGATTCTACGGCGGGCATTGCGACGCAACGGACCCGACGCGATGGCTTCACGGACGCACATGCAGATTTCCATCACGGCGAAGTCGCTCCGCAAGGGGATCGGAATCGACGCTCGCTGAACCTCCGAGGTGCAGAGCGGAGCAATGACCAAGGCACTTGTCCGTAGCCGGCTCCTTCCAAGCATAAGTCGGCCGCTCATCGCGGCGGTTGCAAGTCAGCAGCGGTCTGCCGCAAGCCCTGTGCAGCACGCACCAGTCCGCTGAGCATCCCGCGAAACACGACCCCGTGCAGCGGGAGCACCGAGTACCAGTACGCGATGCCCAAGAGACCACGCGGGCGGAACCTGGCGGTCATCACCAGTTGCGTGTCCACGCCGCCAGTCAGCGAAGGGGACACATCGAAGCTCAGCGTTGCGACGCCCGGGAGTTTCATTTCGGCCGTCAGCACCAGGCGGCGTGGCGGCTCGATCTCGGTGACGCGCCAGAAGTCCAGCGCATCGCCCAGCCGCAGCTCGTCCGCGCTGCGTCGGCCGCGCCGCAGGCCCGGCCCGCCGGTGAGCCGATCCATGATGCCCCGCACACGCCATAGCCAGTCGACGGCGTAGTAGCCGTGTTCCCCGCCCAATGTGTACACCGACGACCAAACCGCGGCGGGCGAGGATGAGGTGATCACCTCGCGGCGATCAACAAACACGGTCCCCCCCGCCCATGATGGGTCGCCAGGCATCACGCCCGCGTCCGACCAGGCCGTCTCGACATCACCCGCGTGTACCTTGGCCAATGCGGCCTCCATCGCCTGCCGAATGGTGAGACACTCGTGGGGCATGAGCCGGGCGGCCTCGTCGCTGCGGCAGACGACGCGGTTCTTCAGGCCCTCGGCCAGCGGACGCGCGATGCTCGCGTGCAGCGGCGTGACGAGGTGGATCCACAGCGAACTCAGCCGCGGCGTCAGCACGGGCACGGGGATCACGAGCCTCCGCCGCAGGTGCAGGGCCGACGCCATCTCGCGCATGATGTTCGCGTACGACGCCACGTCCGGTCCGCCGATGTCCAGCGTCTTGCCGGTGGTGGCGGGGGTTTCGAGCGCCGCGATCAGATAGTGCATGACGTCGCGCACGGCGATTGGTTGCGACTGCGTGCTGACCCAGCGCGGCGTAATCATGATCGGCAGCCGCTCGACCAGGTAGCGGAGGATCTCAAACGATGCCGAGCCCGACCCGATGATCATCGCGGCCCGAAGCACGGTCACGGGCACACCCCCGCGGCCCAGAGCGGCCTCAACCTCTCGCCGCGAAGCGAGGTGCTTGCTCAGACCATCGCCGGTCTCGCCCAGGCCGCCCAGATAAATGATCCGCGGCACGCCCGCCTTGGTGGCGGCTCGCCCGAACGCTTCGGCGAGCGATAGATCTCGGGCGCGATACTCGGGGCCGGCCGCATCCATCGAGTGTACCAGGTAGTACGCCGCGGCGCACCCGCGCAGGGCATCCTCGAGCCGGGCCTCATCGCCCGCATCGCCCTCGACGATCTCGATGCCTTCGTTCCCGGCCCACGGGCGTGCCCGCAACTTGCCTGCGCTGCGGGCCAGGCACCGCACGCGATAGCCGCGTTCGAGCAGGCGCGGGGCCAGGCGTCCACCGATGTAGCCCGTTGCGCCGGTGACGAAGACTGTGGGAGGCACTTCTGCGGGCATGTTCATTGATCGTAGCGGCGCGATTCGGACGCGCGTCTCCTACGCCGCGACCGTCGCGCAACAAACTTCCCACCACGGCCGCTTCGCGCCGCAGGGCGCGCATCACGCCGAGGAGGGC
>ENA-ORBV01014130-ORBV01014130.1-microbial-mat-metagenome-genome-assembly--contig:-NODE-14130-length-12004-cov-4.497443_pt1 | contig 12004 bp, 8 predicted proteins | sample MGYA00237777_ERZ505514 | MGnify/ENA primary metagenome ERZ505514 (study PRJEB26160, sample SAMN06269048) | microbial mat metagenome | isolation source: Oligotrophic lake microbial mat | place... | reverse complement strand
TGTGTATAAGAGACAGGGTTAAAAACACTTCAAGTTGTGTGCGCACGAATACAAATTCAAAAAGGGTTGTACTTAGTACTTTGCTCATTTAAAAAGCAAGCAGCCGGCATCGATCGACCTCGCACGCAATTACATTACCATAAATTCCCCCCAAAATCAACGAACAAAATCGTGTAGAACGTTCAGTACCAAAAATCCCCAACGCCTGTACCGCTCATACTACTATTCTATTACTGTAACTCCACTGACTACGGTAAACTACCTATTCGCCAACTTGGTAGACAATCTACAGCAAGGATTGCTTACTGGTAGCAATCGCTCACACAATCGTCTCTCCACCATTGTGAACCAAATAACATTTGATACATCGACTACTAGCTAACAATAGCTATTATTCATCAGCAAGCTATCCAAGAGACTCCCATCTACTACTACTGCTATTAGCTTCTTTCGCAACACACCAAGAGACTCTACTCTACTGCAGCAACCTACCTAAAAGAGACTATTCACCATGACGTTAATTCAAGCCATCGCGCCGAGCCACAATCGCCCGCATATGTATGTGAGTGGTGCGGTTTCCATGCCCTGGCAATCGCCTCACAGCAAAGACGTCTATCTACCAGAGCAACACGATGGAGAACACTTTGTCCTTGAAGACCAGAGAGACGAACAACAAGTGCAAGAGCCAGAAGAGCTACAACAAGAACAGCATGACCAACAGCAGTACAAGAAAAAGCCCAAATTGCTCGGGCTTTTACGCCGTCGTGCCACGGGCAACCATCGAAGGATTGCGTCTATGGGTGCTCTCTTTTCCAAAAAGTCGAGACAAACGAGCAGTTGCAGTAGTTCCGAAGAAGAGGCAGAGGAAGCTTGTCCAGTCATCACTCTTTGTAGCAGCAGCGATTGTAAGGCTCCGCTCAAGTCCTGTCTTCGTCGGGACGCTCACACGTCCCAAGAAGAACCACAACAGGAACCACGCAACGTTCATTTTGGTCCCGAACGCGAACGCGCCCCAGCAGATCAGCTGGAACAAGATTCGGGTCTCGAAATGGAAGTCGAACCTGTCCCAGTCCAAGTGCAAATCTTGGAGTACTCCTTCTGTCAAGACTATCCAGACATGGATTCCTCGACACTGTGGTGGACACCTGCCGATTCCAAGCCATGAACGAACAAAACAAACTTCTGTGTCGGTACCACCGAGACCACCAAGAAGAAAATGCGAGTGACCATGATGAATTGACCCGGACTACCTTTGGTACCAAATTGCAACAGGCCCTCAGCGGTGTCTGGGAACAATGTGTCCAACAAAGTCAATCCTCGGCTGGGCCCAGTAGTGCTCGGAGTCCGGGTCGACGAATGGCTGCTCGGCATCGTCGGATCGCCTCCATGCCGGACAGTGGCATTTTGGAATCCCTCCACAACAAAGACGACATTGACACGTCCAGTTTGCAACGCGAATTGCTCTTGGATGGTCGTCGTGCCGCCGCCAGCAACCACCACTGTGACCAGGACCAGGAGGAGTGTGCACCACCATCCCTCGGCGAATCCATTCGCGGCTTGGAGTCGAGTTTGGTCCCCGAAATGGTCCACAACCGACGACGGGTCATTGCCGGAGTTTTGTCGGCCCAAACCAACTTGGCACAGACGCATGTCATGATGCGCACGCGGGTCCTGAGTCAAACGGCGGCCCACTTGTCGGCGCCTTCCGCATGTTTTGCACGGACCATGGCTTATTTGGATGCGACCTCCCATACGACGAGCGATATGGAAGAACAAAGTTCACATCATCATCATCATCATCATCACGCTCCGTTGTCGTCGTCGTCTCATGGCCATTATGAGGCTACGACTACTGCGAATGCGAATGCAAATAATAATCATAAGAATGTTGTCGTGCCATTTGATTTTGCCGACTTGGACATGGCGCAATTAATGGCAGCACCCTTGGAACAATAAAATACAGAACTGATCATACGAACACTACTAATCATACAAATATCATAGAGATTATTACCATCTATATCTAGAATAAAAAGTGCTAACTTGCTAGCTAGTTAGAGCAGTTTCGGCAGTAGTATCATTCGCGTATACATGCAGAACCATGTCGCCCAAACCACCAGTTTGACATGTTGCTACATACAGTGCGTCAAAAGAGTAGGCCATTTTGGTCGCCAACATCACATGGTGTTGTGATCAACACTCCTCTCTGTTTTCAACAGTCAGTTTCGACCTACGAGACGAAACTAGTGAGCAGTGGTCTAGTTCTGGCTTCTTCTTTGCTTTGGAATTGAAGTGGTGCAATTGCATAGTGGGAAGGAAGAGCCAAAAACACCTAGCAGTGCTTTAGTCCTACCATGTGATAGTTGTCTCCCTTGCTGCCTACAACCTCTGCCCCACCCGCACCTCATTTCTCTGAGGACAATCATTTGTTCAACTCACATGTTGGCAAATTCTTTGTTCCAGTCCCACTGCTTTCTCGTCCTTGGTCTTTGAGACTGCTTGGGTGTGGTTGTGATCTTCAAAATTGAAAGGGGGGAAAGCTCACGTCACTGTGACCCAATTCCGCCAATCTGACAGCCACAATTAACTTTTGCAAATTTGCAACACAATGTGGAATTGCAAAAAAGATTTGCTCATTCATTCCAATGTCATTTGCAATTGTTGTCAAGTCAATTGCTGGTTCCTCCATCTGGGTGATTGGTTGTGGCAAAACTGCGATGCAAACAAGAACAACTTGAAATGTTCAATTGTCTGTGCATCTTGCACAGTTTTGCATGAACCATCATGTGACACAAAAAACTGGATGTTGCCCACCTTCCGTCAAAGCAATTGAAGTCTTCACTTTGAAGATTCACAACAGCATTTATCTCTCCATGTCAATGTGCATCACTTCCGTCACTTGACAACAACAATCCAATTTGTCACAATGATCAAATTCGAGAACAAAAGGTGGATGGTGATTGCATTGAAGGCTGATTGTTGTGAGCTGGTTGTGAGGGAGTGAGATGAAAAATCTCATCCAAATGAGATGCATTAACTCTGATGAAACAGTTGATCTTGAACAATGAAAGAAACAAAAATGCCTTTGAAACCAACATCTGCTGTCACGATCAATCTGTCTGACAGCAAAATGTGTCTCAGGTGCTGCACTGATCAAACTGGAGAACAAAAGGTGGATGGTGCTTGCATGGAAGACTTGTTGTTGGGAGCTGTTTGTGGGGAATGAGATGAAAAATCTCATCCACATGTGATGCATCAATTCTGATGAAACAGTTGATCTTGAACAATGAAAGAAACACAAATGTCGTTAAAATCAACATCTGCTGTCATGATCAATCCGTCTGACAGCAAAATCTGTCCCAGGTTCCCCAACAGGCACACCACATGTGCACAACCACAGCTTCACCGGTGACTTGTCATGGAGATGACAATCAAAATCATCGCAGCTCATGATTGGATTGAAGCAAACAATGAAGTTGGTAGGCAATGAGGGCATTGGGCCAACAATTGGCCCCAATGCCCCACACGCCATGTCATTGTTGGAAATTGCACATTCAATGACTCCAACAACTGTCGTTCATGGCATTCATAAGGCAAGTGGTTCCACATGGAAGACCAAATGCAAAATCGGGAATCATGAGTCAGAGCAAGTGCAAATTGAAGGGCTGTTGCCGAGCGTGTGTCAAGCTCCATGTGCCACAAAAAATGACCCGTGCAAAGATGCCGGCCATCAAGGCCATGACCGTCTATCCAGACCAGCAGCTGCACAATCCGTCATGGGAAGGAGCGGCCAGATTCGTTTTGCATGCCGAGGAATTGGAAGTCAAAGCGACATTTGGAAGGCAAGTGGTTGCACACAGAAGACCAAATGCAAAATTGAGAATCATGAGACAGAGCAAGCACAAATTGAAGGGTTGTTGCCGAGCGTGTCTCAAGCTCCATGCGCCACAAAAAATGACCCGTGCAAAGATGCCGGCCATCAAGGCCATGGCCGCCCATCCAGACCAGCAGCAGCACAATTCATCATCCGAAGGAGCGGCCAGATTCGTTTCGCATGTCGAGGAAATGGAGGTCAAATTGGATTGTTGCAAGGGCAGGATCACCTTGTTGGCCGAGGCGGAAGCCATGTCCTCTTTCTTTCCATTGGGACTCTTTCTTTCTTGCACTTCCAATCACAAGAACCTGAATTGAATTCCCCTGCTAGCTGTGCTGCTAGAACCTAAACAATTCCCCACAAAATGCTAGTAGCAGCAGCACTCTTTCTTTTCTCCCTTCGACTTCAATTTAGCAGGCTGCTCCACGGATTCTCTCAAGCCCATTGTGACACTGTGGAGATGGAAGTCTCCCAAACTCAATTCCTCGTGTATCGAAAATGGGCCTCGTTAAGCATTTTGGGTTAGAGATAATCCGATTATTTTGCGTCATGATCGCAAAAGGTAGCACTCTGTCTCCTTGAAATTACTTTCAATCCCTGGAAACAGGGTACTGGCTAGTAGCTATTTCTAGAGCTAGCTAGAAGAACACTGCTATGGTCTTATTTGAAACAATGTAGTCAAACTGATTTTATGCACTAAGGGGTAGGGGTAGGCAAGGTAATTTCTGGAAAGTGGTTACACAGTACCGTATCCACTGCATCTCGAGTCCAATCTATTTTTTGCTAGTCCTACTACTTCTTTTATCCTCTCACCACTGTCCTTCTTTGCCCTTCTAATGTTTTTTGCTTTTGGGCCAAGTCGTCGTCTTGCTGTGTAAGATATTATGTCTACGCATGTCTTCGACCAAGCATTTCTTTCCAAGGCGCAAGCCTAGCTCGAGTAGACTAGTACTTTCAATTTAGTAATATCCAAGCTCCAACACGCCTCCGGAATTGGGAATATCTGTATGCACATCCAACGGTTAATTTATTGCAGTAGCAGGTAAGTTAGCTCTTATCCATACAGTACATATTGCCAATGAAACAACAATACAAGTACAAAAACACATAACATACCTTCTCCAGGTGCATACACTCCTGTCAATACCTTTAATTCTTGCAATTGATATTCCAAACTAGGACGGGGCAAAATGGTCAATTTCCCATCGGGACACGTCTCAAAGTACTGGCCCAATCGACTGGAGACTTGTTTGCGATTCGGTGGGCACAGTGGTATAATGAAGGAATCGGCTCCAAAACAAATGCCCTGATCAAAATTGTCGTTCCCACACGCCATGCTACCGGTCCGACTGACGCGGATCTTTTGCCAATTGTCGCCCATCATGGACGGCTTTTTGTAGAATAAAAAGGCCGCCACACTGGATCGCGCTTGTCCCAGCGACGCCCATCCCCGAGGATTGTAGCCCCCGCACCATTGTCCCGCCACTTTGGCCAATACGACGGAAGCTCCCTTGCCATCCACTTTGGAATGAAAGACTTTGGCATCGTAGCCATCTTTATTCGCATCGTAGACCACTTGGAGTGGTCGTGTCTCGAGTTGTGTGGATTTCAAAAGGGGTCGCACAAAGGCCGCATCGCCAAATTCAAAGGGAATGATATTCTCATTCATTTCGTAGGTTGCCGCTTTGCCTTCGGGGTACTCCACGATGTTGGAGCGTTTGCCGCCGCTGCTGACTATTCCGGGCACCTTTTTGTTGATTTGTTGAATGGACTTGACGACCGTCATGGCCGTGGGGGCGACGAAGGAAAGGCCCGTCAAACCCAAGGCTGCCGCCGCCACGGCCTTGGCTTCTTCGGGAAATTCTCCCGTTGCGACCATCGTTTCGAGGATATCCGTCCCACTGCGTGCCAAGGAAAGGGCATCGTCGGCGTTCAAGTTTAGGCTTGTTGCTGTTCTCGCTTGGGGAGGAACGACAAACGAATGGACTGACACAAGTACTCCACTCGACAATGCCACCAGCAGAGTGGCCAATGTAAAACACGACTTTCCCATACTGGTAGTTGTTTCGTTTTTCAAGTTGCTTGTTGAGTGTATTCTGTAACCTCGCGTGAAAGAGACATAACATAGATAGCTTGCGCGTCGTTTGCTAGAATTTTCGCGGGCCGTACATACTAGTATTTTTGACGACGTAATGTTGACGACGATGAACATTAATCTTGTATCATGGCATTGTTGAAGAAGAAAAATGAGAAACTTGTTACCGACACGTATTTAGCAAGTGCGCGTCTTATGTTTTTAACTTACATGACAAACATGGTCGCAAGCTGGCCCGATCACAGTTCCTAACAACAGTTGCACTCAAAAGCTGTTGCTGATGCATGGAACACTCTGTAAGATCTTCCTCATTGTTTATGAATATCAAGAGGATCATTTAGAGCATTTGTCACAAAGAAGTGTAAAGAACATGGAACAAACAAGCAATTGTCACCAAGACAAATCTTCCTGTCATCAATGTGTTGTCTCTCAACCGTTCTTTTCATTTGGATGTTGCAGTTCAGCTTTAGCATTGAACAGTTCAGCTTTGACAAATCTCATGGTGAAGACAGTCAACAAATTGTAATTAAAATAATTGAGGTCAAAATAACTTGCAATTGTTTGTCAACACAATGTGAGCAAGACACCCAAAAATCATTGAAGCGACCAAAACTGTGTTTGTCAAACAATGGTTTCATCAGTGAGTGTTGATTGCCAACAATTTGAGTTGATCATTGGACAAAACTTTGACATCTACTTACCTAATCCTGATGGAGGGACAAGAATGGACTAAGCAGGATTTGGGCTTGATTTCAGTTTTTGTTTTTTGCTCTTTCCGTGTTGTCGGTGCCTTCGGGCCAAATCTGACCTGCTTTCTTGACATTCAAAAGAGGGTTTGCAACCTTTGGTCTTCACTTTGGATTGTCCCTTGACTTTCAGCTATGCAAAGCTTCCAACAGATTATGTCTCTCCATCAGCTTGATGAAAAAAAAAAATTGCTTCATTTGTGAACTCAGAAACATTTTGGACTTTTTCACACCACTGCATTGCCCAACAGAACTCAGTTGTGTGACCTGAAAGAACAAAATGGGTTGCACAGATGTCCTGGCAATGTTCACATGTGGTTGTGTTTCCATCAGAGGCACTGTGCATGATGGAGAACTGAAAACTGTGTGACCAACTTGAAGAAAGGTGACCAGCAAATCAATGGCCACTTTGAGAAGCAAACAATTGCTGGGATGGCGCGGAGGGCATTCATTTGCAATCATTGATGAGCCCAAATTGTTAGAATGACAAATGGGGTGAACCAATGAAGGTTCATGCCAAATTGAACAAATAGGGTTAACGTTTGACCGGTCACTCCCAACCAAATTGGAGCAATGGTTCATGCAATTACCGGAGGAATCTCGGCAAAAACTTTGGGTGTGGAACTCTTCGTTCGAACCACTGCAGATCTCGCGCTATTGCACACATTGTTTTGCGCCATTTGATGAAACGTTTGATGAGGGCGGTAGCTCGGTTGGACGTCCTAAAGCTCCCAGCCTTTCAAGCCCAGTACGCGGCGTCACCGGTCTGGTCCTGCTGGATCGACGAGATCCCCAAGTCATTTGTGGTGCTTTCTTGTTTAGCCGTAATGGGCGAGCAACAGCATTATGAGCCCCTTCAAGGAGCACCCTTCCCAATGAAGGCGGTGTGATGGTGCTAGATAAATCGATATTAGAGGCAATTTAGGACAATGAAGTTCATTGGTCTAGTTGAATACTGATCGGGATGAAGCCGTACTCCTACAATCCCACCGTCCGTCGTGTAGGTCTCTGGCAGTTTGCCCGTAAGAATCTACGAACAAACAACTCTACAAAACAATAGATGCTGAACCCAGAACCGCTATCTGTAAAATGCCATATTTAACAACTCATACTTTTATTATATTTATCGATTGGAAGCACCTTTTTGGCGGTACATCCAACAACACCGCCAATGACCCACGATCCGATCGTACAAGTCATGGATATAATACCTACTAGGTAACCGAAGTGGATTCGTTCAAACACAAATACGTCCTATCGTCTTGGTTTCATTTTCACCACATTTCCAAGTACCAACCAGTACGCATCGTCACGACGGATCGTGACTACATAGAGCTCGCGTAATTAATGCCCAATCAAATCAAGAAGTTTCCAATCATCATCATCACCGCGGCAACGACAGAAGTAGTGGTGGGTATAACACCGCTGCTACTACTAGAAGTAGTACTTGATTCGTCCGACTCGGCATCAGCACCTGTCCCTGGGGCCGAGGTCTGGATATCTGACATACAGCCGGGCCTGCTTTCGGTATTGCATTCTTTTTTGCATTCGGAATCGGCTACATTGGAACAATCAAAGGAAACTCCATAGGTAGCAGCCGTCGAAAAAATGTCTTTCGTTGTGTCACAAATTGCACCAGAAGAGCAAAGTTGATCGTTGTAACTAGCAAACATATCCATGTCGGAAGCAGGTGTATCCTGCAAAACGTCACTCCCATATTTGAGGGCGTAAACCCCAACACCGTTTCTGGTGGTGTGTGCGAGTCCAAACTTTTCCAAGCCAGTCTGTGCGTCCAGGAGTTCTGTGACATGATCAAAAATCACTGGACGCAAGATCGATACCAGCATGGTCTGATTTCCCACGGGCATTCCAGTCAAGTCTCCTGTGTCACCCCTACTTGAAATGGTGTCCCCGCTAGCGTTACTGCTGCAAAAGGCTACAGACGCCGAAAGTGCCAAGAGGAAACGATATGACAAAATGTCTCTCATAATAAGTGATTGTACTTTTGGTTTTCTTCTTTCGTGGGGCTTGTTGTTGTCGTTGTCTTTGTTTTATGGCTGTACACTGCTAACTAGTCGACAACATCTACTATAACAGAGCTACTACTATAGCTTGTGCAATAGCGTAGGTCATCCGATTGATTGATGCATGCATGCCTCCTGATGAATGAGCGGGTGACATTCATGCTTGTTCCTCTTCATAGCTAGCGTGATGGTACAAATGTAATGCATGGCAGTCGCATCTGTGACTCGCTACATGAGATAACAAAAATGAAGCCGTGCTCGTTGCACTAACAGCAAGATGAGTGAAGTCCCATCTGCGACTGGCCAAAGATACTTAGAACCATGTCTTGGATCAATATCCTTAACCCTGGATAGCAAAGCATTCATCGATCGTGACTGAATTCCCCCGCAAATGACGACCAGCAAGCTCAAGTGAACATGCTTCAGTCCTGTGTTAACAGTCCCTCTTGAAACGTGCTCTTGAAACTCTTGAAACTCTTGCTGTCTCTTCATGACTCTTGAAACACTCTTGAAATGAGTTGCCATCTCTTGAAACTCATGAAACTCTTGAAGCGCTTGAAACTCCTCGTGCCGCTTCCACATGTGGACAAATCAAAACGGTTTTGAAATTCGTGCCAGCGCGCTGACATGAGCACTGCAGCACACCAGTTCAAATCACTCTTGAAACATGCTCTTGAAACATGCTCTTGAAACTCTTGCCACCTCTTGATGACTCTTGAAACACTCTTGAAATGAGTTGCTGTCTCTTGAAACTCATGAAACTCTTGAAACTCTTGAAACCAAACACGACTGGCATGCATGCAATTTGCTGGGCCTTGCAGAGCACATCATTCTTGGCGCGGTGTGTGGTTGGCTCTGTCAAAGCAGCAAGTGGCTAGATTTGAACTAACCATCTTTGATTTAGCAGTGGTTGACTGAGGACCCTCAGTGCACAAAAGAGGAAGAAGGAGATGCATGCTTGCAGCACAAAAAGAATCCAGATGTTTCAAAACAAAGCAAACAAGCAGTGTGAGACATTCACCATCCTCAGTGGCACAAATTGTTCTGATGATGACATCAAAAAACATCACAACCACATTTCGACAATGTGGCAGAAGATCTGACAAAATGTTGTCAAATGACTGATAGCCAAAAGAACCAATTTTTAGTTTTCACAACAAAGCCACACAACACATGCAAATTGCATGTTTTTCAATCATTGGCAAAACATCGGATGCAGATGCAAAATTAACAAAACTCACTGAGCAGCAAGACGCGCTGCATCAAATGAGAATGACAGCATGCCAGAAGCATTGGAATGCAGATTTGCCTCAAATGAGTCTTCCATCAACAAACAAAATTGCCTTGAGCGACAAAATCAGACTGCAAATTGCTTCCATGTCCAATGCTTCTTTCGGTGCAAACTCACACTGAAAACAATTCAGAAAACATTTGTCTGACCTTTCAGATCCAAGACACTCTTCCAGCCATTTTTTTCGCTCCATCAGGCTAGGAACATTGCAAGACAAAGTGCATGGCCAGGTCCAAACAGATGTGACAGCATTGGAATGAATCAAGCCACATTCATCTCAGTTCTGATTTCATGCCATGAACTGGCATCTGCCCTGCCAATGCAATTTGTCTCAAGAGTTTGCATGCAAAAACATCAATTTGTTGCTCATTTGCACGCATTCAAGAACAAAACAGCACGACGCCTGAGATGACTCTCAGCTTCCTGGCGGACTTGCCATGCACGTCAAATGCATGCCAATGCTGACTGGTCAACTGCAACATGCAAAATTGTTTCAGGCGCAGAAATGAATCCGTTTTCCACTTTGATGAAAATCACCATGTCCACAACAATTTCAAACAAACAAGCTGACTCAAAACACAAAATTGTTGACAATGTTGACATGTGTTGTGCATGCACAACTGATGACAGATCAGAATTGTTGCAGTTCTACAAAAAATGAACAACATGTGTTGTTTTCAAAACAATTGTGTTCAGATGACTGAAACATCTGCATGCTGAATCAACACGCATGACAACATGTGTCTCACTTTCTTTTTCCATTTTGGCTAACATTCCATGCAGAAAACATTAGGCACACATGTGTTTCAGTTGTCCCATTCATTCTGAGTTGTTTTCCTGACTCAATTCCAAGAAGAGCAGCTGAGCAAGCAGACATTGTCTCTGGTGTTTGCTTCATCACTGACACTTGTTGTCGTGCGATTCACCAGCAGGTTGGAACAGACAGATGCTTGTGGATCCAAACGCTTGCACGCACGTTCTCACCAGAAACGGACGGTGGACACATTTCGCCATTGACCATTCGGATTGAGTTCTCCGTCATCAAACGAACTCAGTCCACAGCGCCAGCGCATGGCCTCACAACAAGATGCATGAAGTCTCATGACGCAGTGACAAAGATCATTTCAGATCCTCAAAACCCACTGCAGCAGATTTGAAACAATTCCCAGATTCAAACAGACACACAATTTGCTGCACACACATGTTTTGGTCATTCTCCCTTCATGCTGAGTTGTTTCCCTGGCACAAGAAGGGAAAGCTGCCTAACAAGCAGACTCTGAGTCTGTTTGCTTCTTTTTCAATGACAGGTTTGGTTCTGCCAGATGTTTTGGATCCAACAGTCAACTCAATCTGCGGAGAAACGGACGATGGATTTACAAGTTGCCGCACTGCGACAATGACATAACCACATGGAGTGAATCTAACTAGCTATCTGTTGACAATTCCGAGGACCGAAGTGAAGTGAGTTGTTGTCATCAAACGAACTCAGTCCACAACGCCAGCGCATGGCCTTCCATTGCGCTACTTACGGCGCACGTCCACTAACGTTGGATGATGATTGATGACAGATTTAAACACAGTCCCCATCGCAAATCGACGTGTGTGAGGAATTGAGGATTGATCGTAAATGCACATCAAATCTGACCAGTAGCTACTGCTGGTACCATCTAGTAGCTACTACTGTAGGAGTAACTAACATACCGTATACGAAAATAATTCGTACGAAGTAACGCTTTAGAGTAACGACTTTTCGATTTGCTACGTTACCTCATCAGACATCAGATCAGTTGAAGTTTTCCAAATAGTAAGTACTAGTATGTACATTTGAGCTTACACTTGACACAGGGTAGTCATCTTGTGACCTTTCCGTCGAAAACCACGTCAGCCTTCCGAACGCAAAACTGCCCTATCCAGACAAAGTCCAAATACACAAGAAGTTCTGTCTCTTATACACATCTCCGAGCCCACGAGACT
>ENA-ORBV01014128-ORBV01014128.1-microbial-mat-metagenome-genome-assembly--contig:-NODE-14128-length-12005-cov-5.587525_pt1 | contig 12005 bp, 9 predicted proteins | sample MGYA00237777_ERZ505514 | MGnify/ENA primary metagenome ERZ505514 (study PRJEB26160, sample SAMN06269048) | microbial mat metagenome | isolation source: Oligotrophic lake microbial mat | place... | reverse complement strand
TTATCTACCTGTCGTATGATCTGTCGTATGTTTTGTCGTATGTTTTTATCCGACAATTTTTATCCTACAATTTTATCATACAGTTTTTTAAAAATTGTCGGATAAAAAGATACGACAGTTTTATGCGTTTTCGCGTGACTGAATTGCGCGCGCGCGCGAAATCCAGTCGTGACACGATTTCCGGTCCCGTGAGGCACGCCCCTGCGCTTGAAAATCGATCGAACTCTTTGTTGTGACTAAACCCTTTACTTTCTTCTGCGCTTGAAAATCGATCGAACTCTTTGTTGTGATTTGTTGCCCACCGTCAGCCCATTGTGTTGCCCTTATCCTTAATTTCTGACGTCAGTTTGGAGGCCATTCGTTGTTCTTAGTACTAGCTAGCTAGTAGTCTAGCTAGTAGCTAGTAGAAGAAGAAGCCAGTTATTTTGGGTGTGTGGTGACCACGAAGCCTTGAAGATCCAGATGGGCAATGCATGATGTAATCAATGAATGCAATGCACTAAAGCTCTGGTAGAATAGCAGTGCACTAGTACTACTAGCTAGCTAGCTAGCTAGCTAGTAGTAGTGTTACGGTGACAGCCATCCAGCTAGCTAGCTAGCTAGCTAGCTACTAGTAGCTCTATTGACAGCGAGTCCATAACGAGACAACCTCTCCAACAACAGCAACTGCAACAGCTTTCATCCAAGAAGATCAAGAGAATGACAATGCCGTCTTTATCAGCTCGTTTGCCCTTTCTGTTTCTTGCGTTGTCCTCTATAGATGGTTTTCAACTACCACAACAACAGCAGCAACATCATCAACATCTCATTACAGGGCCATCATCCAGAAGACAAACCAAAACCTCGGCCTTTTCTCCGCAGCCATTGCTAGTGCGCCCCAGCGCTTTGAAGTTTCTTGCGACGACTACCACAACAAGAAGCGCGTTAGATGATGCAGTAGACGGCAGCTCGTCGCCAAAAGTCAATGGTTTCAAGCAGGCACCAGAGGATGAGGAGGGCGATACGCCCAAGACCATTATTGTGGGAGACTGCAAAACTAAGGCTGAAGAATGCTTGGTTTCCGTGGAAGAAGAGGAAGGAACCATAAACCAAGTGGCGGCCGAGAGCATATCCCACGCACCCAGTACCACCACCACCATCCCCATCACATCAGCATCTACCGAAATTTCCGAATTTCCTGCGTCCACCACCACCATTACATCCACCACGGAAATCACAAACCCACAACAAGGGATCACTACCAATTACGATATTCGTCGATTTCGTTGTGCTTCTTATCTTCTAGTACAATCCACCATGGTGGGTATTTTATCGGGTTGGTCCGTGGCCATTTTTAAAGTATTGATTGATACCGTCAAGAATTTGTCGCATGCTGGGACGGGCACTGTGCTGGCATCGAGACCATGGTTGCGGTTTCTGTGGTTGCCCTTGATTCCCACCATGGGTGGTGTCATTGTGGCCTTGTTGAGCAAATTGGGAGGTGGGTTCCCACCTGGATTGAAGGATACTATTTTATCGGTGGACGAAGGAGGAGATTCCGATTCCAGCAGCAATGACGGCAACAAAAGCATCAGCAACAATGCTTATCATCCCATTTTTCACCAATTTCGATTCATCAAAAAGTCCTTGGCGTCTGTGGTAACCTTGGGAACAGGTATGTAATCTATACTACAGCTTGTGGGCCGCTGTGTGCCAGATTCACTTCTTGTTCCTGTACTGGAGCCTGTTCTATCGGATCCTTGTCTCACACAGTTTCACTCTGTATATCTCACACTATCTATCTATCTCCTACTACGATTTTAAAGGATGCAGTCTTGGACCGGAAGGTCCATCGGTAGAAATTGGCATGAACTTATCGCGTCTCATCATGGACATTTTCCCTACGCGGACGGCACCCAACGTGGACGACAATGCTCCCGACAAGGAGGCCAAAGTACGTGAGTATGCATTGCAACAACGTCGATTGCTCTTGGCATGTGGAGCCGCCGCAGGCGTGTCGGCAGGATTCAATGCTCCCATCGCCGGTGCCTTTTTTGCTCTGGAAATTATGCAACAAGCATTTACATCCATTGACAAGAATCGAGGAGAGACCGAGGTGACAACCACCACCACCACCATGCCCATGGCAACCACTGATCAAGTCGTATCCACCGTAGCGACAACGTCGGCGGTCAACACTCCCACATTGACGGCATCGGGTAGCATTAGTGCGATTCTCTTGTCGTCGGTCCTTTCGGCATTGGTTTGTCAGAGCCTTTTGGGAGAACACTTGCACCTGGCCTTGAAAGATTATGCTCTCAATACACCACTGCTGGAACTCCCCTTGTATTTGTTGCTGGGCGCGACATCTGGTTTGGCAGCATTCTTGTTTAGTCAAGCGACCAATGCCAGTCGAGCCTTGTTCCAGGGGAAGTTTGGACCTGGATTTTTGCGTCGTCGATTTGAACGTCTCTCTCCTCTGGCCAAACCAGCTCTCGGTGGCCTCTTTTGTGGCTTGGTGGGGTTGGTCTTTCCACAAGTCCTCTTTAGCGGCTTTGATGTAAGTCTTGCACTTTGATTGACAGAAGTCGAGTACCGAAGCAGCAACTAACTTTCTATACCTTCTTCGTAAATGTTAGACGCTCAACATTGCCTTGGCCAACCGAATGCTGCCGACGCTTTTGCTACTGTCCTTGCTGGGAATGAAAATGCTCACAACAGCGGTTGCTGCCGGCAGTGGATTGGTCGGTGGAACCTTTGCGCCATCGTTGTTTCTCGGTGGCATGGTAGGAGCGTCCTTTCATAATATTGTCTCGTGGCTCTTTGAAAATGCCGCTCATCATGGTACAAGCGTGACCTTAGCCAGTCCCATGATGCAAATGGGAGGTCTACCGGCGTACACCATGGTGGGTGCAGCGACGGTCCTGGCCGCAGTGTTCCGTGCGCCCCTTACGGCCAGCCTTTTGCTTTTTGAAATGACTCGAGACTACGGAGCCATATTGCCGCTCATGGCCGGTTGCGGTGTTGCCAGTGTCGTGGGGGATATTTTAGAAGCAAAACAGGAAAGTAGCAACAGGAGAGGCAAGTGAGCGCGCGCAAGGCTTTTGATGGGTGGACTAGGATACCCACAATTTTCAACTTAAGGCAGACAATCGTCGCGACGCCACGGTGTTGGTGGAGAAAAGCAGACAATCGACGCCACGGTCTTGGTGAAAGCTCAGTGGTTCGATTTTGTCGCAACTCGTGTGCTTTGTTCGCCGCCGGGACTCGGCCAAGACACACTCTAATCCGAAGAGTCGATCAAAGACTGAGACAGACGTGGACGCTGGACAATGAACGACGTGTCTGTCCCTGCTATCTCAGCATCCTTCACATCCAATCCGCCGCTGCCTTTCAGATGCAGTTTAGTAACGGTAGAAAAACTTTAGATGTAAGTTTGTTGAGCTGGTTATCAACCACGATCTGTTTTAAAAGCCTCATATCTTGCCTCCCGTAGATAGCTGAACAGAATAGCAGCGAGGGGAGAAAAAGTATCCGTTGGGTCAAGATCGATTTTTTTGTCCCGACTCACCTCCATTCACGTGAAGAACTTACGATATCTAAGACGCTTTACTAGGTCGTTAACACGGTTCGTCATAAGTATGTGGAGTCGGCCATGAACAGCGTATTCGCTTCAAGGAGAATTGATTATGGAGAGACTGTAAACGCGCTTTTTCATACGGTTCTCAAATTCGGTAAACACGACACGATCCATCAAACGTTCGGATGCCCGACTGGCCCAGATCGTGTTCAGATTCGTTGCATTCCTGGGCTTAATTGATCCACCATCCTCCGGGAAATTCACCAGTACAATTGTACTCTAGGTCGTCCATAATCTTTAAAAGTACTAGTACTTCATAGCTGGCTACTACTTCGAAGCACTCTACACCACCGAGGGGTAAATAAGTAAGCATTTGAAGAGTAAAATCCATTCTTTAGTGGTACTAAAAACGATTATTAGCAGAAGAATACTTTTAGGTAAGTGGTCCTCTATGCAGTATCACTGTAGGACTATTCTACTGTAGGTGAGTTGAGTACAGTCAATATGCAACGTTGACGTCATCGCTCGGCGATGTTACCACTCTGGCTACACGGAAGCTAAGGGAAGTACGCTGTAACAGAAATGCAGGTTTGTCGTGTGGACTCATAAAAAGATCGAGTTTCCAGTTTTTGCCCACAGTCGTCTACGTACCGTACTAATAAAGTGCTAGCTAGCTAGCTAGTACTTCTTTGAACCGGTGGCTGGCTTCATTCATTATTCCGCACAGACTTTCCCACCTGGAGACGCGCGTGCTTTCTGACAACTTATCAGCTCTGAAAACGAACAAATTAAAGCAAGCTAGCTAGAACCCACCATGGCACCATCATCAAAGAAAAGGATTTCCAAGGTAGGAGAGCTTGATGTACTATTCGGAAGAGGCGGCCAGAGCAACAAAAATAGAGGCAACCAGAATTACCAAAGACTAGTGGAAGGTAGAGCACCAGAGTATGCAATACTACAGGGGCGTAACGCAAAAACTTGTCTGGCAAAGGAGATTGTACAGGAGCTGAAGAGGCAGGGTGCAAGGTTTTTGAGAAAGGACAAGAAGGCAGGTACATTTTGGGAGGTTGAAGATGAAGAGTTCCGAGTCAAGGTCAGTCAACGACTTCGGGAGCTGGCCTTTGAAATCAAAGAAGGGCAAAGCAATAAAAGTTCTTGCAGTTCCAAGGCATCTACCCCAAAGTCCCCAATCGAGGCCGAGCAGGTTGCCAGTAATGAGGGAGGATCCAGCGGTATGACGTGTCTGTCCAAGACAGACAGAGTTGGTAATAACGAGCTCTACCAGCATGACTATCAGCCGGATGTATTGCTTCGAAGCTCCAGTATCGGCTCGCTGTCCGCTTGTGAATCTCTGGAACTTGATGGTTCAAACACAGATCTAGCCGCATGTGGATCTCTAGAGGATCTTTCTGATTGCAGCTTCCACCTAATCACTTGCAGCCCTGCCGAGCTGGGAGCTTTATACTCCGGCCGGGCCGCCACGGTATTTGGTTCTCAATGGGGTCGTCCTGGTAGCAGTTTCTTCGGCATGGCACCTCATGTGTTTGACTTCTCCTCCGCTCAATGGGCCGGGAATTATCAAATCCGGCAGGGCTGCGGCCAAGGTAAGATTGGTCAAGACTACGTCCAATGCAACGTTGGACATGATGGTTACTTTGGCAGCAAAGATGTATTTGGCACTTCTCCAGCCGCCGCAACCGGGCAGCCAAAACATGCCTGCAGCGAGTACGCCCAAAAGAATATTGAACAGGATGATTTCGTTGGCGGGAAAGATATCTTCGACGCTCCTCCAGCCATCGACACTAATCAGCCAAAACGAGCCTACAACGATCCTCCAGCCAGAAGAGCCTACAACGATGATGGGCCTCGAGTGGAGGAAAGCATGATGGATTCATTTTACCCCCCTGTCCCATTCAAGCGCTCCAGGAACCAACACGGCTTCGCCAGCAACAATACAAAACCAATTACAGTCGGCAGTGGCAGCAGGAGCAGCAGCGCCAGCAGCAGCTGAACAGGCGGTGCAACACTGAGTAGGGGCTACTGGATAGGGCTAGTAAAGTTAAACTGGCCACAATAAAGGTGCACTACTTTTAGCTACTGACCCTAACCTTACTATTGGCGGAACCATCTTTTTTTGACACACGCACACCAGCAGGTGAGACGAGAGACCCTGGCCAGCAGCAAGCTGGACCTGATGTGCGCCACCGGCATGCTACAGTAATAGTACGGTACTACATTAGAACCTGGTACCGGTGCGCTACCGGCATGCTACATAAATTTAAAAACCAAAGAAGTACCATACTCCTCCGATAGACAACCAATTAATTATTTATTGACTTAATTTAGGTTCTTGTGATTGTCTAGCTACTAGCTAGTAGTAAAGTGATCTGAGGCAAACAAAAGGGAACTCCGAATAAACACAGTCGGTCGCAGAACCGAAAAATGCTGATGTGCACCACCGGCCTGCTACAATAGAAAACCAAACAAGCTACAAGGTATTTCTGGAAGACTAGCATTGAAAACTATAACTGTGCGTTACTACTAACATTTAAAAGTCGGTCTGACTCTGATCAACAAGATAGTAAAATCATGACATACAATTGTATTTGCCTTTCCCTGCTTGGAACCGGCGCTGGGTGGCATATGCACGTGGAACAGGCCAAACGCTTACTTTCGAAGCTCGGCGTTTCCAAAGTTTGCGGCTTGGGGTGGCAGTTCCCTGACTTGAGGTTCGCCGGGAACTTCGTCGAAGTATCCGTACTCGCGGTCATCAGTATCCTCGCCCATGCTAGCAAGGTATCGTCGGATAGATTTTTCACTCTCCATGACGAGCAACACCACGACCATAAAGCCGATAACGATCCCCCACTGAATTCCGTCCATGGCAGCCATGCTGAAGATTACTTTGTTCAAACCAGGAGTGTATGTGATAAACACCTGTAGAGCCGACATGATTCCAACGGACCACCAGCATAGAGGGTTACCACGGAATAGACGCGGATGCAGAGCACTGTTGTAGGCGAAACGGGCGCTCAAAGTAACGGAAATGGCTCCAAAAGAAAGGGTGTTCAAAGCTTGAGAACGCTGCATTTCAAGGGTGTATTTATCCGAAAGATCCAAAAGGATGAAGACGGAACCAACAGTTGTAGCTACCAAAATAACTGTTCCAAGGGCAATACGGAGGAACAAAAATCGACCAATGAGGCGCTTTCCAAGACGACGGGGGGGCAGATTCATGATTCCATCTTCGGCGGGTTCCACAGCTGTGACGAAACCAAGGGTGACAGCACAAATCAAGTTACAGTAAAGAACCTGAATGGAGGAAAGGGGTGTCTTGTCGAGACCGCAAAGCATTCCAAAAAGGACAGACATTCCTTGTGCGTTGTTGATCGGTGTGTTGACCAAAAGCACTTTGCGGAGATCGTCCCACACCACACGTCCTTCACGAACGGCTGTGATGATGGTGGCAAAGTTGTCATCAGCGAGAATCATCTAAAGCAACGCAGAAGACAGTGGCAGTAAATGTTAGAGTCACGGTATAAAGTAAATCAAACATTCGGTTAACGTCCGAAAAACAAGAACTTACTTCAGAAGCCTCACGAGCGACATCAGTTCCTTCTTTTCCCATGGCAACTCCCATGTCGGCAGCCTTGAGAGCAGGGGCGTCGTTGACACCGTCACCTTGCAAAATAGAATTCATGATATAGTGAGAAAATACGCAACAGAAACAATTAACAAAAGAAAACCCAAGAGCTGATAGAACTTACCGGTCATTCCGCAAATCTCTCCAAGACTTTGCAGGGCCTTAACGATACGAATCTTGTTTTGTGGAGAAGCACGTGCAAAGACGTTGTACTTCTTGACAGCAATCTTCAACTCTTCATCATTCATGGCATCCATCTCGGGTCCAGTGATAGCTTCAGAATGCTCTTCATCGACCAAACCAAGCTGACCTCCGATGGCCAAAGCCGTATCTTTGTGATCACCGGTAATCATGGCAATACGAACACCAGCACCATGAGCCTCGGCAACAGCGCGGATGCACTCAGGACGTGGAGGGTCCATGATGGCGCAAAGCCCAACCAAAGTGAGCCACTGTCCCTTCTCTTTAATAAAGTCAGCGTTAAGATTCTGACCGTCTTCGATGGAACCCTTGGGAACTTTACCACGACAGAGAGCAAGCACACGAAGACCATGGGAACTGAGCACGGCAATCTGTTCAATCCAGTACTCCCTTCTGATGGGCTCTTCGCTGGCCTTGTCCAGTTTTCCATCCTTGGCTTGGTACTTGCACATGGCGACCATCCTATCGGGGGCACCCTTCACATGAACCACGAGGCCATCCATGTTGTCAGCCCCATCATTCTCCAAGCAGGGCTCATGGACGGTGGCCATAAACTTGTATTCAGAACTGAAAGGAACCTCTGCAACAATGGGAGAACTCTCCTTCATGTCTGCAACATTGACATTTCCAAAGTAAGCGGCACGCAAAATCGACAACTCGGTGGGGTTACCAATCTCTCCTTCGCGGCTACCACCTTCACCAAGGACACACTTGGAGCACAAGACTCCTCCAACGAGAATTTGACGAAGCTCTGCGGCGGTAGGAGATTCTCCAGTGGGAAACGCTCCATCTTCAGCAGCAGTAGCAGCAGCGGGTGCGGCGGCTTGGGCGTAATCGGGATCGTCTTCGGGGTTCCCAGTTCCTGCTCCGTGTTCAGTGGAACCGAATCCTTGTGACACACCAAAGGGGAAGGTGCTTCCGCGTTTTCCCTTCTTTCCGGAAGATGTTGGACCAGAGGCAATGACTGCACGAGCGCGCTTGAACTTGGCATGGGCCGCACGTTCCGCCATATAGGTTTCGTTGATAATAAGGTTGTTGGGGGTCCGTTCTTTGGCATTGACATTGTTTTGGAAGCGCTTTCCAGCAGTCACGACGGCGACAACGGACATGATATTTTGTGTGAGCGTTCCAGTCTTGTCGGAGCAAATAACAGTCACACTACCCAAAGTTTCCACAGCAGGAAGGGCGCGGATAATGGCATTTTTTTTCGCCATGTTCGACACAGCCCAAGCATATGTCATGGTGACAATGGCTTCAAGACCTTCAGGAATCATGGCAACGGCACAGACCAAAGATGTGGAGAGAGCATCGATGGGGGATTGGCCACTCAATTTCCACGCGACCATAAAAGTAATGAAGGCAGTGATGAGAATGAAAACAGCCAACCAAGTGGACACGCGATCAATCTGTTCCAGAACATTCGACTTCTTTTCTTCAACTTGACTGACAAGAGCATTAATAGTTCCAATTTCAGTCATATCTCCCGATGCAACAACGATACCAGTACCGGATCCTTGGGAGACCAAAGTGGCACTGAAGCACATATTGCAGCGATCACCGAGAGGGGTCTGCATGGGATTTCCTTCGACGACAATGGCATCGACTTGTTTTTCAATGGGGACGGATTCACCTGTCAAAGCAGCTTCAGCGCATGCGAGCTGGCCAACCTTGCACATACGAATATCGGCGGGGACACGATCTCCCAAAGAAAGCTTGACAATATCACCAGGGACCAGAAATTGGGCAGGCACCTTGATTTCTTTTGAATCACGGATCACAACAGCATCACTTGAAAGCATATTCTTGAGGGCTTCGGCGGCCTTTTCAGCCGAACCTTCCTGGATAATACCAATGGCTGTGTTAAGACTGTGGTTTGTCGAAGGAAAGACAATTTTGCAAATTGGTAAGCGAGTTGCTAGTAAAAACAGTACCAAAAATAATGAAGTCCCCAGCTAAATTACGTGTAAACAGAGGAGGATTGCACTGGCATACACATGTAAATCTGCCATCCAATATTTTCGCAAGAAGCGACGAGAAACCAGCAAGAAACCCAAAACCATACCCAAGCAAAAGCATCCTAAACAAACATGTATAATACAGTACTACTCCAGTAGTGAATTTGTACTTACGTAATGACAAACAAAATCAAACCAACTTGAATCCAATTGGTCAAAATAACTTGAGAATTTTCGGCTGTTGCAGCACGAACAGCGGAAATGACAGCCACAAAGACAAGGACACCGACCAAGACATTGGCCACCTGCTTATAGATACGCTGCAAAAGGGTCACCTTTTCCTTCTCGGACAACCTGTTTTCACCGTACTTTTCCAAGCGGTTTGCGGCATCCGCTGTGGAAAGACCGTTCTTCAAAAGACTAGCATCTTTTCCAAGCTCCTTGTAGACGGCCTCCAAATCCATGGCGTGCCATGGTGTGGTGCTTTTGGGCACCTCGGCTTCAGCCTTCTTCTTAGCCATCTTGCTGTTGTTGTTGTTGTAAATGCCTTTCGACTACTAACTAATGAACTACCAAAAAAGAAAGAAAGTAACTCGAGGAATACACAAGCTACCTTTTCGCTAAATTGTGAGAAACTATATCAGCTAACTGTCCTACGAACAGAGTTTTGTGTTTTGGACAACCAAAATTACACTCAACTCTCTCTACTAAGGAAAATTAATGAATGTGCAGTATCAAAGACAGAAGAAAGAAAATTCCTTCGCTATCTACTGAACTACAGTTGGATATTTTTGTTGGTTGTTGTTGATGCGTTCGGGGTATCTTCGTTCGAAACATTCCTCGGCCCAAAAAGGAGGAAGAAAGAAACTACAAATTACGCACCCCTTGCTTGCTTGGATAGAAGAAGAGAAAACGTCAGTGGCGTGAAAATGCGCCAGCCGACAACTTGAACTTGTCGTTGGTTCTACGAGATCGCAAGTACAAGGTGCGCCGACCGGTTAATCGCTTCCTAAAAATATCAACACGTCATAGAACCGTCATCTTGCAAAATCGCCTAATCTCCGAGGATGCAGTGCCGATGATACTTTGTAATTAGCTTAAGTACGGTTTGAATGGGAATGAAGTTCGTTTGGACTTAGCGAAAAGTGGCGGGGTAGGCTTATAAATTATAATCGTTAAGCCGAACTAGACTACTCCCGGAAGCCGTCTACTATTCCCAAAGCCTAACTGCTCCCGTGCAGATTTATGCTAATTAGGGTCGCTGACTCTGCCGATTTGTATGTGCCGTTTGAGCGGGAGTTTGAATTTTCGAATCTAGACTGCCAATGGAACTTCGAATCCTAACGGAGTTTTCGAGCTGCTACGTCGTAGCTTCGAAATGAATGGCTCAAAGATTCCCCGACAGGTGATGCCAAATCTTGGATGATGCTTCCGAGTGCGTAGGAAAGAAACAAAAAGAGGACCGCGACGATAGTGCTGTACGTAGTAGAAGCGTTGTATGTGTCTCAACCTCCTTCAACCCTCTCAGCACTTTCCCTCTCCCTCCAGTTCTGCCAATAGCTAATCTTGGATTGCTGGTTGAGTTTTGTTCCATGGGAACCACTTACCCAGTGAGATCTTTTTGAGAGCTTTTGTGTGAAATCCATAGGACAGAATCTTGTTCCACAATGGCTCTACCCTTGGGTTCCCTTTCCTGCGACCAACAGGGCACCGGCATGCTGTCAATCTGTCTCTTCTTCGCAACCTTCACTGCCCCAAACAGATGTGCCCATAAATGATTGATCAGAGCGAATGATCCATTGACAAATTTGACAAAAGCACCAAAGGCGAGGCATGTGGCCTCCTGCCAGACACAACTTCACATGACTCAGTTGAGCCCCACCGCGACAAATGATCCGTTATGAAATGGGATGCCAACAATCAGTGGAGTCTAGTTGGTGCCCATCCATCCTTTCCATTCCATGCTCATGCTACAGCAACACGGGCCAAGGTCACAGGTGCAAGTTGTGAGCACATCAACACGCAGCTTGTTGTTTGTCCAAGCATGTCATAGCCATGGCAATTTCAGGTTAGTGTCATCTTTGAAGAAGGCCACCAAGTGGGATTTTTTGGGATTGCAGTGAGTCATTTCCATGGAACAAAACAAAACCAGCAAACAAAAAGTGCCCTTGTTGAATCAATGAGAAATGAGAGCAAAAAAATGTCAACAATTTGTCGTGGTTGAACCCTGCAAATGTGAGAAACAATGTGTCTAGCAATCTCAGCCCAACATGTGACTTGAACGAGTCAAGAGCAGCAAGTCAGGTTCTAAACCTTTGCAAAATGTCGAAGATGATGAATTGGGGATTTGCAATTAATGTGACAGACATCATTGCTGTAGAACATGAAGCGTTTTGCAACATGAACATGTGCTCAAACACAGAAACATTCCGCACACAAAGTGGCAGACACTCGTGATCAAGACAACAATGATGGTCTTGCAAACACACATGATGTGTTGGCCGTGCAAGCATGCCTCTGTCTTGGGCGAAGTTGCATGTGTCAAAACTATGAATAAGAAGCAAATCACAAAATTGCACTACGCTAAAAGCTACAGGCCTTTTGAGTTGTTTGTAAATGAAAATTATAAGCTTTAGAATGAAGCTAA
>ENA-ORBV01014124-ORBV01014124.1-microbial-mat-metagenome-genome-assembly--contig:-NODE-14124-length-12008-cov-6.078954_pt1 | contig 12008 bp, 8 predicted proteins | sample MGYA00237777_ERZ505514 | MGnify/ENA primary metagenome ERZ505514 (study PRJEB26160, sample SAMN06269048) | microbial mat metagenome | isolation source: Oligotrophic lake microbial mat | place... | reverse complement strand
ACCAAGATCTACACCTCTCTATTCGTCGGCAGCGTCAGATGTGTATAAGAGACAGAATAGAAGCTAAATTTAAGACTGTTAATAAGTTTAGACTCGAACGCCAATGACTAGAATGTCGTCAACCTGTTCAATATTTCCTTTCCACTTTTCAATCACATCATCCAGTATTACTTTTTGCTCTGCAAGTGTTTTATCCTGAATAGACAAAAGTAACTCTTGAAAGCGTTTTGACATAAATTTCTTCCCTTTCTCGCCTCCAAATTGATCAACAAAACCATCCGTAAACATATAAAGCGTGTCCCTTTTTTCAAGAGTAAAAAGGTTGTTTTCAAATACTTTTTTATCGTCTCCCATTTGCATTCCTCCTATGGCAAACTTATTTGCAGAAATTTCATTAATGGAACCGTTTCTTATTAAATACAATGGTCGATGAGCACCGGCATATTGCAAATCCAATCCATCAATACTTATTAATGCAATGTCCATCCCATCATGCGTTTCATTGTCTTGCTGATTTTGTTTTAATGATAATCGCACACCATCATTTAAATAATTTAAAATTTTTGCAGGTTCATAAATCTTTTTCTCGTACACTATTTCATTTAACAAAGAATAACCAATCATGCTCATAAATGCACCTGGAACACCATGCCCAGTACAATCAACACAAGCCAGAATATTTTTATTATCAATTCGTGCAAACCAATAAAAATCGCCACTCACAATGTCTCTTGGCTTAAACAAAATAAATGACTCGGGAAGCGATTTTTGAATTTCAATATCCAAAGGCAAAATTGCTTTTTGAATTCTTTTCGCATAATTAATACTGTCGGTAATATCTCTGTTCTTCTGCTCTACTAAAATATTTTTGTGCTCAATTTCTGTATAGGCAAAATGTAACTCATCTTTTTGTTTTTCAACTTTGGCTGTTCGTTCAACCACCTTTCCTTCGAGTATTTTATTCTCTTTTGCCAATTTTTTTGTTTGCCATTTTGTGTACAAAAATGAACTTATTATTAAAACGAAAACACATAAAATATAAAACCATGTCCTTCTCCAAAAGGGTGGCTCAATAATAAAATCAAAGGCTGTAACAATTCTCTCTTCCCAAACACCATCGTTATTACAAGCCTTGACTTGAAAATGATATTCACCAGGAGGTAATCCAGAATAGGTTGCTTCATTTTTTTCCGTTGCCGGACTCCAATCTTTATCGGCACCAACCAACATGTATTTATAACGAACATTTTCCGGAGCTGTAGTATTTATTCCGATGAAACTAAAAGTAAGGTGATTGTTTGTATAACTTAAAACGAGATTTTTCGGAAGTCCTGTCAAATAATCAACAGAATCAGTCAATTTAGTCCAGTCCGTTTTTTCAAAAAAAAGTTTAATCTCAGTAATATAAGTTATTGGTCTTTTTACATTAACACTATCATTTTCTGAAATGTATTTTGTCAAACCTTTTTTAGTACCAAACCATAAATTCCCTTTGTCATCTTTTATAGAAGAGTTATGTGTGCATTCTATCCCAGTAAATCCTTCGGATGCTCCATAAAAACGAAAATCAGCTTTCCCAGTATTTTCGAAAGCCTTTAAATTTAAAAAGTTTAAACCTTTGCTTGTTGCTACAATAAGATTTTGATTATCATCTAAAGTAAGTCCCACTACTCCATCATCACTTAAACCATCTTTGGTTGAAAGGGTTTTAAATTTTTTTCCTTGCCCGTCCGGCAGGCGGGCATCAAACTCACAAACACCACCACCAAAAGTACCAATCCACATATTGTTTGGTCCTTGCGTAATACTAATGACATTATTATTTGGCAAGCCTTGCTCTTTTTTATAAACTTTAAACTTTTTGCCCTGTCCGTCCGGCAGGTGTGCGTCATAAATATTTAATCCTCCATCCCAAGTTCCAATACAAATTTCTCCACTATTATTTTTAAAAAGAGTGTAGATGTAAGGACTGCTCAAACCATCTTCAGCAGAATAATTTTTAAATTTTTTACCATCGAAGCAGGATAATCCGCCCGACCAAGAAGCTGCCCAAACATTATCGTTTTCACACATAATTGAAGTAACAGGAACAGCACTCATTCCATCTTCTTTGGTATATTTTTTAAGCTTCCCATTACTATAACTAGACAATCCATTAGCATCTCCTAACCACAAAACACCTTTTTTATCTAAAGCTATTGAATAAGCGCCAAAATTTTCTAGTTGTTTATCAAATAGTTGAATCCCATCTTTTTCGTTGTATTTATAAATTCCTTTAGACGCATTTATAATCAATCCACCATTTCCATCGTTAATTACTTGTGCTACTACATCATTGCTAAAACCTTCCTTTTGAGTATAATGAATAAACCGTTCACCTTGAAACATTGTTGCGCCAAATCCCCAAGTGCTAGCCCAAATATTTCCTTCTCTATCCTTAGTAATAGTAAGAATAATGTCGCCCGCCAAACCATTTTTTGAACTTATTTTTGTATAAGTGTTTTTTGCTTTGTTATATTTCACCATACCGTTGTTAGTAGTGGCAAACCATAAATTTCCTTTTCCATCATCCATCATCATATAATTCAATCCCTTGTCGATGTATTCAGAAAAAGTTGTAGAAAAAACAAAACTTCCGTCTTTCTTTCTTGTAAGTTTTGTCATCCCTTTGAAAGAAGAAAACCAAATATTTCCTTCGGCATCTTCATTTGTGCACATTAAAGTATGATAACTCAACCCACTTTTGTCAGTAATTTGTTTTACTGTTTCCTTCTTAACTTCTTTTTTAGATTCGAAATAATAGACACCCTTTTCCCATACTGATACCCACACAACGCCTTTACTATCTTCAAAAATTGACATGATTGGAACTTCAGGAAATCCATCTTTTTCTATGTAATGTTTTACATGTTTTCCATCATAACTATACAAACCATTGTCAGCACCAAACCAAATAACACCCGATTTACTTTGAATAATGGTGTAAATTTTTTCATTTATTTTGGTCGTACTATCTTTTAAAATACTGAATTTTTTTTCGTGCCCGTCAGGCAGGCTGGCATCGAATTTACAAACACCTGCGCCCATTGTTCCTAACCACAAATTGCCTTCATTGTCTTCTATCATCGGGCGAATAATATTATTTGGCAAACCCTCTTTTTCAGTATAGTTTATAAATTTTTTCCCGTCAAACTTGCTTAATCCGCCACCATAAGTAGAAAACCACATATAACCTTTAGAATCTTGTAAAATAGAAGACACTTGAGAATGCGCTAAACCATCCTGAACATTGTATTGTTTAAAATTGTATTGCTGAGCAAAACTGTTCAGGTAGCCAACAATAAAAAAGAGGAAGAGAAAAGAGGTTTTGTTTCTAGTGTTCATTCTATGTAAAAATAGAAAAAACATCGAACAATCGAATTTCTCGATATTTTTTTGTAAATTTGGGTTACTACTATATTTAGTGACGAAATGAAACACTTTGTCAAATTATTTTTCTTTTCTACTTTTTTGTTTTTTTCATTTGTAAAAAATGGAAAAGCTCAAACATTTCTTAATGGCGATTTTGAGATCAACACAGCTGGTGTAGACCAAATCAACTTGGGGAATGCGGCTTTCAACGTATTTATGTCGAACACCATAGCATTTGGTTCCTTTGGTGACATGGACATTATTTCATCCGCTACCTATTGTGGTTTAGCACAAAATGGTTTGTGGTACGTTGCTTTCACAGGATCGGGAACAGATGCCATCACAATGCAATTATCAGCACCATTAACAGTTGGTACAAATTATACAATTTCTTATTGGGACAGAGGATGCTATGGAACTTTTGCAACAACTTCTCCTGCTGTTGAAATTGGATTATCCACCGTTGCAGGAGCTTTTGGAACACCGGTATATCTTGCTCCACTTCCAACAAATGGTGTTTGGGTGAATCGAACATTTACATTTGCAGCCCCTGTAGCAGGTGCTTTTATAACTGTTCAACTTCCTGCGGGTGGTTTGAGCGACTGGACACAAGTTGATAATTTCACTTTTGTAACTACTACTCCTACTCCTCCTGTTACTAATTTTAGCACCTCCGATAACAATATTTGTGCAGGCGATTGTACTTCCTTTACAGATTTGAGTACGAACACTCCTACCAGCTGGAGCTGGACTTTCACAGGAGGAACACCTGCAACATCTACATCACAAAATCCTAGTTCTGTTTGTTATGCAGCATCAGGTTCTTATGCTGTTACACTTACATCAACAAATGCATCCGGATCTAACACACTAACTCAAACAAGTTATATTACTGTAAATCCAATTGATGTAGCTACATTCAATTATACGCCTTCTTCTTTTTGTCAAAGTGGCACCAACCCAACACCAACAATAACAGGAACTACAGGCGGAATATTCACATCTACAGCTGGTTTGTCTATTACTCCTGGTAGTGGAACAATTAATTTAGCTGCTAGTACTCCGGGAACTTATACTGTTACTTATAGCACATCAGGAGCTTGTCCGGCAACTTCTACAGCATCTGTAACCATTAGCCCAATAGCAGTTGCAACATTTAATTATGCTGGTCCATATTGCCAAAATGCACTTGACCCTTCACCCACTTTTGGTGCAGGAGCAACGGCAGGAACATTCACTTCAACGGCAGGCTTGACAATTAATGCTACAACAGGCGTTGTTGATTTAAGTGCAAGCACACCTGGAACATATACTGTTACAAACTTTGTGAATGCTGCAGGAGCTTGTCCACCTGCTACTGCAACAACGACAATCACCATTAATGCTTTACCTGTTCCAACTATCACAGGAACTACTTCCATTTGTTCAGGAGCAACAACCATTTTAACAGCAAGTGGCGGAACAACTTATTTATGGAATACCGGCTCTGCTCTTTCAACTGCTAGTGTTAGTCCACTTGTCACAACAACTTATACCGTTACTGCAAACAACGGAGGATGTACCGCAACAGCAACACAAATAATAACTGTAAATCCACCGTCTACAAGTACAGCAAGCTCAACCATTTGTCAAGGCAGTTCTTATACACTTCCTTCCGGAACAATTGTATCAACAGCAGGAACTTATAATGATACATTGAACACAAGTTCTGGATGTGATAGCGTTGTTACCACTACTTTAACAGTAACTCCAGCACCTGTTGGAACACTAAACGCAAACATTTGTGCAGGACAAACTTATACGCTTCCTTCAGGAGTTGTAGTTGGAAACCCGGGAACTTATAGTGATACGGTTTCTACTTCCGGAGGCTGTGATAGTATCATCAATGTAAATGTGAATGTTATGACAGTAACGGCATTTGCCGGATTAGACGATATTATAGCTTATGGAAGCAGTACAAATTTGACAGCTTCCGGAGGAGTTAGTTATTCATGGTCGCCATCAACAGGATTGAGCAGCACAACAACTGCAAATACAACAGCATCACCTTTAACAACAACCAGCTATACGGTTACCGTTACTGGTGGAAATGGTTGTACTGCTTCTGATGTGGTAACTATTTTTGTTGATCTTCCTCCTTGTGGCGGTGCTTCTGTAGATCTGAAAACACTTATTCCAAATGCATTTTCACCTAATGATGATGGAATAAATGATGGCTTATGTATTCCAAAAAACCCTTGTATTGTTAAACTCACCTTATCGATTTATGATCGTTGGGGAGAAAAAGTTTATGAAAGCTCATCGCTTGATCAATGCTGGGATGGACTTTACAGAGGAAAAAAATTAGACTCCGCTGTTTTTGCATATTATTTTACAGTCGTTTTTGTTGACGGAACAAAAGGAGAAGGAAAAGGAAATATTTCATTGGTAAGATAATGAGCATAAAAATTTACATACGTTTTTCAACTATCGCATTCTTGTTTTGCAATATAACAGTTGCTCAGGATAGTCATTTCTCTCAATACGATCATTCTCCATTAACTATAAATCCTGCTTTAACGGCAGTGGATAAAAACCTGCACATTGTTGCTCACCACAAAGAACAATGGAGATCATTAAAGGGCTACAGAACAGATGAGCTTTCTTTTGAAATGCGGTTTGACCCTACCAGTTGGATCAAAGTAAAAAACAGGACTGCTGTATACAAAAAGAAAAAGCAAAAAGGATTAGCACTTGGAGTGAGTTTATTTTCAGATAAAGCCGGAGATGGAAATATGAAAAGAATATCCGGAACCTTCGCATTAGCTTATCATTTGCTATTGGACGAAAACAATAGAATTTCTGCAGGTGTTTTAGCTTCAAGTAAACGAAGCAGTATAGATCCAAGTGGATTAAGATTTAACAGTCAATATGATTATGCAGGAGTTTATGATCAGTTCTCTCTATCAGGCGAAACTTATCAAACAAGCTCGATAAGCTATAATGATTATTCAGCAGGTATTTGTTATAGTTTCGGATCAGAGAACAAATACATGGAATCAAATGATAACAAATCGCTGAAAGTAGGGGTTGCTTTTGATCACCTTTCCCGTCCTGAACAATCATATATCTCAACCATACATTCGAAAAGTTACATGAAATACACCTTACATGCTCAAACCTTGTTAGGTATAAAAAATTCTTCCGTCAGTGTGGGAGCATCTGTTATCTCTATGTTTCAGGGGCCTCAGAGTGAAGTTACGATGGGAATGCTTTTGAAATACAGAATGAAAGATGAATCTAAATATACGGGAATTAAAAAAGGAGCGGCAGTTTCCTTAGGTTGTTCTTACAGATTCAGAGATGCTTTGATCCCTTATTTACAATATGAATTAGCTCGATATGCGATAGGGATCAGTTACGATGTAAACTTATCAGGATTAAAAAAGGCTACAACCGGCCGTGGTGGTATTGAAGTAACCTTACGATTCTTTAATCCTGTTCCTTATCTGTTTCAAAAGAAAGCAGGCGCTAGTTTTCTATAGTCGGGGAACTAGGTCACAAAACCAAAATCCTTTAGTAGTATTTGAATCACCATCTGAATTTTTTATTTCCAGAGGTTTATAAATTTTATCTCCAATTGAAAATAATATTGGAAATTTAAATAATGGTCCATCGTAACAGAATGTATGATATTCTCCATTCTCTCCGCAAGGATCAACCGTATTTGGAAGTTGAGCAACAAACTCCATATTTATCTCCTCTCCTACTTTATCCTCTTTTAAATAAGCATCGTTCACGCAACATGTTATGGTTTTAAAACCAAGTTCTATAAATTCTGTAATTAGTTCAGAAGTGTTTTTTTTCCACAAAGGAAATTCTGCTTTCAATCCTACTTTCGATAAATTAGTTTCACGGTATGTTCTTAAATCTTCTAAAAATATATCTCCGAAAATAACTTTGGTAACACCTTGCTCTTTATATTTTAAAAGTAACGACTCCATTTCTTTTTCATATTCTGCATTGGTTCCCTCGGTTACGAACATCTTTATTAAAGGTAAACGAATGGATGCTGCTTGTGAATCGAGCAGCTCTTCACGAACTCCATGCATAGAAACACGCTTAAAAGTTCTATTAAGAGTGGTGAGTAAAGCAACAACTTCATACTTCTCTTCTTGCAACACTTTGTATAGTGCTAGAGCGGAATCTTTTCCTCCGCTCCAGCAAAAAATACATTTTTCTTTCATTAAACTATTTTAATAGGTTTTTTATTTTCATCGATAGCAACAAAGGTGAAATCACCTGTAATTGCCTTTTCGCGTAAATCAGAATACATTTGTTCTACAAATATTTCCACTCTTACTTTTAAACTAGTACTTCCCAGATAGCTAACCTTCCCAATCAATTCAACGATACTTCCACCCGGGATTGGTTTTTTAAAATCAATTTTATCGCTTGATACCGTAACCATTTTCATGCGACTAAATCGTGTTGCAGTTATAAAAGCCACTTCATCCATCATGTGCATGGCTGTTCCACCAAACAATGTATCATAATGATTTGTTGTATTCGGGAAAACAGCTTTAAAAATATGCGTTTCCGAACTTTTAATTCGTTCTTCTAAATTCTTCATTATTTGAAAAAGAAATTACCAGGAATTACACCAACTGCAAAGCTATCAACCAATGTTGCAGAAGCATTGTAACGAATTACTTTTCCATTGCTAGAAAAATCAACAGCATCAGAACCATAAAAATAATCGTTGGTTGGATCAACACCTAATCCATAAAAACTTCTGTTAATGATTGCTGTTCCGGATAAAACAGATGCTGCATAAGAATGAGCATAAACTCCACCACTATACGAATAATACAATGTTGTTTTTGCATTGTTAGTTACCAAACTAGATGGTTGTGAAAATGTAGAAGCAAATGGCAATGTTAAATCAACGGTAGCAGTAGCTGTATCAATTCTCACTAATTTAGCTGGACTGATCAAAAAAGTATATGTAGGATCCCATTGTCCACTGCACAGCACCCAAATTTTGCCGTTGGCATCCATTTTAATACTCTTTGGATTTGCTCCAACGTAAATATTTGTAGTTACTGCATTTGTATTTGAATTGATAACAGTTACAACACTATCATTATCAAATCCGCCTCCGCAAGCAACATATACTTTAGAACCAGCCAAAACCATTCCTTCGGCACCTTTTCCAGTTGTAATGGTTCCTGTAATAGTTTTAGTTGAGAGATCCACCACTTTAATTGCACCTGCAACTCCGCCTGCTCCCCATTCGGAAACATATCCTTTTCCAGAATTAATTCCTAAAAAATAACGTGGATAGGTAAACCCTGATATTGTTCCGGCAGTTGCAAAAGAAGTTCCATCCGCTACTTCTACTTTCCCGGCATTGTTTACAACGATGTATGCTTTGCTATTAAATAGTTCCATTGATTGAACAATGTTCCCTAATGGATAACCATTTTTAGCTTCAAAAATATCATTAGAAACGGCACCTGTACTTCTGTTATAAAAATTAATAGTTCCGGTACCACTTCCAAACGTACCTTCGTTTGTTACAAAAATACCTGAAGCATAAGATGTTCCAGCAGTTCCGCCACCCAAAGCTGGTTCCGGATCATCTTTTTTGCAACTTGAAAAAGTAATTGCAACTGTCAATACACTCAGATAAAATAATTGTTTTGTTTTCATTTTTTTATTGATTTATAGTTGATTTTTGATTCGATTGATTAAAGATTAATGAAAGTCCTACTTGATAATTTAATAATGGCATTGCTCGATAAGCCAATACCTGATAGGTTTCCTGCCATACATTATTTAATTGAGCAAATATTTTTATTTTAGAAGTGGGCAAAGAAAAGGCTTGAGCAACCGAAATATTTCCAAATGTATAAGGTTTTAAATATTTTGTATTGTCAGAAAGTGTGTACCGATAACCTGTATATACTTGAACATAAGTAAAAGATGTTCCTTTGTAACTAACAGTCATATTTCCTTGAGCATTTTGTATTGGAACATAAATCAACTGTTTCCCTAGTGACTCGTCCCCCGGAGTTGCAGCCTTTTCATTAGTCGATAAAACATAGTTATAAAAACCTCCCAATTGAAAATGAAATTTATTTTTTGAAATATTTATTTTCAATTTATATTCTAATCCACGCGACCAAACTTGCAATACATTTTCGGGCGACCAAATACCATAATTGTTCGGCAACCAAATAATCCAATTATCGATGTTTCGATTAAAAGCTGTAGCGCTTAACTCCCACGAGATATGTTTTGCGGCATACAAATGTTCCAAACTAGCTTCTTCACTCCAACCTGTCTCCGGCTGCAGAGTAGGGTTACCGCCTTGCGCCCAATACAAATCGTTAAATGTTGGAATTCGATAATGCTTCGCGGCATTTGCTTTGATAAAAAAGTATTTCAAAAATTTTCCTCTAACACCAATTGATGGACAAAATGGAATGGCTTTATTTTCTAAAAACTCCTGTCGTGCACTCAATACAGCGTTCCACGAATTATTTTTAGTATGAATTTTATAACTTGCAAAAACAGCAACTCTATTTTGGTGTGGATTACTTATAAAGTCTTCTGTGCTTGCTTCGCTGTATGTATTGTTCACACCAACATTTAGAAGATCAAACTTTGAAATACTAAATCTTGTTTCTGCTTCAGAAATAAAAACCTTTGTTCTACTTTTTGTATCGATATCAATTGACGAATCTGCAAAAAATAAGTATTCATCAAAATATGCGGCTCTAACAAACGTGTTTACTTTTTCACCTTTTCTTTGCCATTCAGAAGTAAAACGAAACAATTCATCTTTTTGATTCGACACATTTATATTTTGTGTCATAGATGGAGGAATATTTCTATCGTTGAATTGATACCAGAAATGCGTATTAATTTTTTGCTTTTTATTAATTTGAAAATAATTTTCTTGTAGTAGTCCGTATTCCTTTAGTTCTGCATTGCTCTGCTTTTGTTCGGGTTTACCATATTGAGCTGTATTGATGAAAGGGAAATCGTTTTTAGCATCGTGATTAAACAATTTAATTGAAGTAATGAATCGTTTTTTACTAATCTCTAAACTAGCTTGCTGTTGCTTGTCGGAAAAACTACCGAAAGAAGTGTTTGTAGAAACAGTAATTCCTCTATTGTATTCAGCGGAACTGTTTAAATGAATGCTTCCTCCAACAGCTCCAGTTCCCCACAATGCTCCTGCTCCACCATATTGGATTTTCACATTACTCATGAAATTTGCAGGAATTAACGACAAGTCGATTAAGCCATTCATTGGGCTTTGTAAATTAAACCCGTTCCACAAAACGGATGTATGACTTGCTCCAGAACCTCTAAAAGAGCTTGTAGCCAGACTTCCTAAGCCATACGACTTAATAAACAATTGACTTTCGTTTGTAAGAATATCGGCAAGATTTGAAGAAGAATAACGATTTAGAAACGTGCTGTCAAACGATTCTGTTTTATTGGAGTTGGCAAAAAGATTTAAACGCGAAGACGACACCTCCACTGTTTTCAATTGTTTCGAGGAGTCGACATGAACTTCTTGCGCATATCCCGAAAAGGATTGCACAGCAAGCAATAGCATACAATTGATCTTAATAAAATTCATTACAAACGATTTAGCAAAAGCTTAATCATTGATAACAAACGGTAAAATTGTAAGGATAGAAAAATGTGAAATTATTCGTCTATTCTTCGCCTTTTCTCCGAAAGCTACAAATGTTATTTACTTTTTGGCAGGTCTCCTGACTCACTCTAGTGTACCTTCCCGTTGGCCTAAGCTAACAGTGGTTTGCAGAACACATTTTCCTTTCGGAAAGAGTTTACAGTTGCGGGAACAGTCCTTGATTTTAACAAGGTTCCCTTTTAATCCGGATAGTATCATCCGAAACCAAAAGCGATGCAAATGTAAAAAATAATTGCTACGAATAACGAATTGTTACGAAATTAGGTACTATTTAATTTTCGAGTATTTAAAATGCAAGCAAATTACTATAGTACTTAATTAAAAATACCTTTGCATAAAATTATGGACCACAACTTTATATACATCGCTTATAATAAACCTGCAGGAATTGTTTGTACTACAGAAAAAGTAGAAGGCAATATTATTGCAGCAGTTGGACACAAAGAAAACATTCTTCCGGTTGGACGATTGGATAAAGAATCAGAAGGATTGATTTTGTTAACTAACAATGGAGCTATCATCAATAAAATTATTCATCCTGATTTTGAACATGAGAAAGAATATGTTGTGACATTAAATCTTCCATTACGAAATCAGTTTTTAAAACAAATGGCGGAAGGAGTAAATATTGGAGATGGCTCTATAACAAAACCATGTAAAATAAAAGCAGAACCAAATACAAAAAGAGTTTTTAGAATTGTCCTAAAACAAGGCTTAAACCGCCAGATTAGAAGAATGTGTAATGCACTCGATTATCAGGTGATAAAGTTGCAGAGAGTGCGAATTTTGAACATTAAATTAGAAAAATTAAAAGCTGTCTCTTATACACATCTGACGCTGCCGACGAATAGAGAGGTGTAGATCTCGGTGGTCGCCGTAT
>ENA-ORBV01014120-ORBV01014120.1-microbial-mat-metagenome-genome-assembly--contig:-NODE-14120-length-12010-cov-4.465767_pt1 | contig 12010 bp, 15 predicted proteins | sample MGYA00237777_ERZ505514 | MGnify/ENA primary metagenome ERZ505514 (study PRJEB26160, sample SAMN06269048) | microbial mat metagenome | isolation source: Oligotrophic lake microbial mat | place... | reverse complement strand
CCGCGGCCCGCCGTCGTCGCCACCAACGTCTACGTCAAGGCGCTGGAAGCGTCGCCTTCGGACGCGACTCCGGTCCTTGAGCCGACGCTTGCTGGCAAGCCATGGCCCTGAAGGACGGCGTTGTAGACATCGATCGCATTGAGGGTTTGGTCATAAAAGCCCGGCTTGAAGCGACCGGTGCTACCGGCGATCGCGTGGAAGACGCCGGATGAGCTGTGGTTCCAGCCGTACTCGGTGCCGATGACGACGGTGGTGTTGTCGAGCAGTGTGCGACCGCCAGTCTCCATCACGGCGTCCAACTTTTGCAGGAAGTAGGCCAGGTTTTGCATCGCCAGGTGCTGGTAGAGGCGCGCGTGGTGCGGCTGGTTGCCGTGGAAGTAGGCGTCGTGCTGCGACGTGCCGGGAAAGTCAGTGGACTGCCCCAGCGCGCTGTAGGTGCCCTTCAGGTTCAGATGCCCACCAGCCGACTCGAACATGAGGTTGCCGTAGCGTACGAGATCGCAGGTGAGGCCTACTGCGAAGAGATCGGCGTGAAGGTGAAAAACTTGCTCCAGATCTTGCCAGGCGATCTCGGGCGCGCCGTCGCCCGTGCCATAAGTGAACTGATCGTAGTCGGCGATGGGCGGGTCACTCGGCTTGCTTGGGAACAGGCACGCTGCGCCGGGCTGCCCACCCATGACGATATCGTCGGATGGCGCCAACTGGCGTTCCATCTCGCGAATGCTTTGCAGGTGCAGCTCGAGCTTTTGCTTCGAGGCTTGACCCAGGTAAGAGTTGGCACCTGTGAGTCTCTGGTATTGTGAGAGCACGGTATCCAGCGCGCTCCTTCGCAGGTGCCTCTCGCGGGTGAGCGCAGGGTCAGGCGCCGTTGGCAAGCCGCCCGGCGGTGTTGCGGAACCGAACAGCGCGTCGAACACGGCTGACGGCCGCTTGATGGGGCTACGGGCGGTACCGTCTGGATTGTAAACGCGCAGGGCCTGCGCATCGCACGCGCCGCGGCGCCACCACAAACCGGATGCCAAGGTGGAGGCGGTAGGATCGCTAGCTTGGCGCACCAGCTGATCGATCGAGGCGCCGCCCGCTCGGTTCTCGTTCGGATTCTTTTCCCCGACGAACACCACGGGTGAGTTCTCGCAGTGCGCGCCGCCGTCACCCTGATTCATATTCACGTTCGTGAAGAACGCCATCTTCGACTGCAGTGACTCGAAGGGAGCGAGCGGGCCCGTGAACTTCTCCGCAGTCCACGCTGGATCCAGCCCGAGCCCGAAGAACAGCGTGACCACGCGCGCGGGAGCGTCGCCCGGCGCGCCCTCTGCCAAACTCGGTTTCATCTCCTCGAGCAGCGGCAACCCGATGGCGATCGTGCCAGCTCCACGGAGAAAGGTGCGTCTATCGAGCCCTTGCTTGGCCATGCTTACTCCGCCTTCAGCTCACGAAAAAGAGGGTGCGAAGCGATGACGGCGAGCATCGCGGGGTAGGTGCCGCCCTGCGCGCTGAGCTGGGCGAAGAGCTCCGCAGCTAATAGCTCGGAATGGCCCTCGAGACGCCGACCGAGCGCAAACTGCAGATGTTGCCTGGCCAGACAAGCGCCTACGGCAGGTGACTGAGACAGGAGCTTCATGTAGTCATCCACTCCTTGATAGGGAGCGTTCTCTCCGGCCTCGGTGAACCGACCGGGGACCCAGCCATCCGTCGTTAGCGTATTGCCGAACTGATCCTGCGCGCGAAAGCGTCCCTGAAAGTCGAACTGCTCGAGCCCATAAGCCAGCGGGTCGAACGTCTGATGACACGCGCCGCACTCCGGTCGCTTCAGACGCACCTCGGCGATTTGCCGAGTCGACGAGGTCGGGGGCTGCTCCGCCACGAACTCATCGATCATGCCCTGCAGGCTGGTCGGCGGGCTGGGAGTTTCGAGACAGAAGAGCTGAGATTGCAGATACAAGCCGCGCGCAACGATCGCGCCGCCATCTGCGTTGGTCATCCCGGCCAGGAAGCCCGGCTGGGTCAACAAGCCTCCGCGCCCGGCGAAGGCCGCTAGTCCGTACTCCAAAATTCCGTCGCCCGCGGGAGTGAGCCCGTAGTTTTGAGCTAACGTCGGGGTCAAGAAGGCGCTTTTCGCAGTCAGCATCTCCAGCAGCGACGCTCGCTTTTTCCAGACGAAGTCGTCGTAAAAGGCCAGCAATGAGCTGACGAGCTCGGCGCGAAGCTCGTTGTCTGGCAAGCTCTCGAGCCTGGCCCAGTCAGTGAGGAAGCGCTGAGTGGGGCGGCGCGAACGCTCGGTGTCCTGCAACATGCGCGTGAGCTCGGTCCCGACGCCCGCAGCGTGGTCCAACGAGCCGGCCTCTGCCGCCAGATACAGAGCCGGGTCTGGCGCCGAGCCCCACAGCATGTACGACAGGCGAGTCGCCATTTCGTAACCGACGACAGCTCGCACCTGTCCGGCGGCTACCCCCGAGGCCGCGGCGGTCTCGCGTTCCAGCCGGTAGAGAAACTGCGGAGACTGCAGCATGGCTTCCAGCACCACTCGCGCAGCTTCGACGAAGGTCGTACCCTCCGTGACAGCCGCCTGAAAGAGCGCCGTGAACGCCGCGTTCTCGTCGGCGTCCAGCGGCCTTCGGAACACGAGCTTGCCGATGCCCGTCACGAAGCGGGTCTGACATTCTGAACTAGTCTCGGTGCAACCAGCCTGCGCCCCCAGCAGCCCTGCGTCGATGCGCCGTGCGACCGCACGCGCGACGCTTGCGTACCCCAGCACATGCTCCGGCGAGACCGTTTGGCTGGTGGCGGTGTTCACGAAGCCCTCCAGCGGGCGATCCAAGGGCAACGGTGCGAGCTCTTCGGCGGTTGGCTCGACGCCTAGAACATCGCCCAACGTGTCTGCGACCTCGTCGCGCGTGAGCCGCCGTACGAGCGGCGTCGTCAATTCGACCGCCGCGGAACCTAGCGGAGTATCGGTGCTCGACCCGGTAGAGCCGCCCGCCGCAAAACTTCCGGCTCCGGCTGTTCCGCTGCCCGCCCCCGCGGTGCCGCTAGGGTCGGCGGAGCAGGCACCGAGCAGCGCGAGCATGCCCGTACCGAAAAAGCGACCTGCGGTGGTAGCGAGTTTCATGGATAGTTCAGGCGTGCTCGGGATCGTGTGCCTCGACCAGTGGCTACCAGTCGCCTGCCGCCAACGGCACCAGGCACTTTCTTTCACGCAAGAATTTGCCACGTACCCTGTCGGCGCCGGCTATTCTCCCGAGCGTTGATGACATTGCCGGTCGTTGCCATCGTTGCTGAAGGCGATGCTTTGCCCGCCGAAGCCAGGCCCGCCATCGTCGCGAGTTGCGCCAAAGCCCTGGGTGAATCGCTTTGCGTCGAGCAAGGCACTTCGCTCGCGCCGGCTGCGCGTTATCTGGCGGTCGTGATGCTGGGAGCTCGGGGCAAGCTGCGGGTCAACCTGCGTTTGCGCTCCGACAACCAAAAGCAGGGGCACGGCGACAGAGAGCTGGTGTTTTCCAGCGGGGATCTCGGCCCCGAGCATTGGAATTCCACCGGATTGGTGGTGGCGGCGTTGGTAGCAGACGCGGAGCAAGCGGTGGCGACCCAGCCGACCCCGCTGCCCAGAAAGGCGGAAGTGAGCCCGCCAGCCACCGGGAATGTGTGGGCGCGCGTAGGCTTAACGGTCGTGGCTTCGCCCGGCTTCGATTTCGATCCCTGGCGGCTGGGCCCAACTTTGCGCGTCTCCTTCGGCTTCGGGCGCGAAGTGCTGTATCCCGTGCTCACCAGTCGCTGGCTGACTGCGAGCGGCCAAGTGCGCTCCGACGTCGTCAGCGGTGCTGCGGGGGTAGGCTGGCGAGTGATCCAACTCGCGGACCGCCTCGAGCTGGACTTGGAGCTCGCCGGCGTGGTGGATACGCTGCTGGTGTCGGCGCCCTCGCAAGGCAGCACTGAACAAAGTTTTCAGGTTCGCTACGGCGCGCGTCTGGGAGTGTCTTCGAGCCTGCGGCTCAGCGGCGTTCTTCACGCCTTCGGCGGGGTCGAAGCGACCTGGCTCGGAAACCGTGCCATCCTCGAGCTAGATGGCAAGCGGCTCGGCGCTGAGCCACGCTACCTGCCTGGGTTCGAGGTAGGACTTCGCCTCACCTTCTGAAAGCCAACGGAATTTTAGAAGTGCCTGATCTTCCTGACGCCAGACGACTGTCGCCCGTGGCCGCTACCGCGCATGCCCTGGTGGAAGATCCGCGAGCAGTCGGGGCAAGCGTGCTTGCGATGCCTGCTTCGGATTCTAAGATCGTCGAAGGGCTGCGTTCGGGGGAGGAATGGGCCGCAGACGCACTTTACGAACGGGTCCATGACGTCGTGACTCAGACGCTGCGTCGCGTCCTCGGTCCGGGCGATCAAGAGTTGACCGACGTGGTGCAAGAGGTCTTCGAGCGCCTGATCGTCAGCTTGAGCGAGGCGCGCTTGGACGAGGCCGGCAAGCTGCGCGCTTGGGCTGCTGCAGTCGCCACGCACATCGGAGTCGATCTGTTGCGCTCGCGGGCGCGCCGACGTCGCTTGTTTAGCTTTCACGACGGCTGGGCCGAAAACTTGTCGGGCGGCGGCCCGAGCTTGGAACGGCGGCTGGAGGCGCGCGCCGAAATGGAGCGCGTGCGCGGCGTGCTTTCGCGCATGCCTGCCTCCAGAGTGGAAACGTTGATCCTGCACGACGTGCTGGGCCACAGCTTGGAAGAGATCGCTACGCTCACTCACGTGAGCGGCGCGGCGGCCCAATCGCGCCTGGTGCGGGGGCGCAAGGAGCTGGAGCGTCGCTTGAACCTCGAACGAACGAGTGGAGGCAGCCGATGAACGACTCGGAATCACGCGCTGCGTTGTCCAGCCTCTCGGGCCCATTGCCCGTGGCAGATATCCAGGACCTGGAGACACAGCACGAGCGCATCCGCCCGGCGCTCCGGAAGTTCGTACGCGGGCTACCGGCGCGCCGGCGAAGGCAGCGCTTGCTGCGCGGCGCCGCTTGGTGTGGAGGCAGCGTCCTGAGCGCCAGCCTCGTGCTTTCGCTATGGGCCTTCCGGACCGAGGACGCGGAGCCTTCCACCGTCGCCCACGGCACACTCGCCCCACTACAGAGCTCAGGTCGAGAGCTGATCACGCTTGCGGGGGAAACGGCCGCGCTCCGCACTCGGCACGGCGCGCAGGTCACGCTAGCAGGCGCCAGCCGAGTCGATGCGATCACCGCAGACGAGCACCACGATCAGGTGGTGCTGGCTCGCGGCTCCGTGCACGTGCAGGTACCGAGCCTGGGCGCGGGCAAGACATTCTCCGTGCGGACCCCGGATGCCCTGGTGACCGTCCATGGAACGACGTTTCAGGTGAGCGTGTCTGGTGCTGCTGGAAGCACGCAGACTTGCGTGCAGGTAACCGAGGGCGTGGTGTCCGTCGTGCGTGGAGGGGCCCCGGTCCTCTTGCGAGCGGGGGGCCAGTTCAACTGCGCCGAAAGCGCGACGCCGAAAGCGAGCCCTGCTGCGGCGCCTGCCGAGGACGGCTCGCTGCCCAAGTCGGCCGAACGCGCAGCCGAGCGAGCCAGCCCGCGCGAACCTGCTTCGTCCACGAACCAGACGCACGCAGCTTCGGCTGGCGCGAGCGCGGCTGGCGCGAGCGCGGACGCCACCCTGGGCGAACAGAATCGTTTGCTGGCTGCGGCTCTTCAAGCCGAGCGTGCAGGGAACTACGCCGAGGCGCGGGGCCTTCTGCGTGAGCTGCTCGCGCGCTATCCGAGCTCGGCGCTCGTGCCCGACGCTCAGCGCTCCCTAGAGCGCGTGCAGCGTAGGCTTCCCTGAGAGGCGGCATGCTCTCCTGGCCGCCTCCCCGCCTCAGCGCATGGTTGCGCGCTGGTTTGCTGAGCTGTTCCGCGTGCCTGGGTTGCGGAGAAGACGTGTTGCGGCTGGGTGCTGGTCCCGAGCCGGCGACGGTGGGCAGAGTGGATAACATCTTGCTGCGCGAAGCCGCCACGGGCGCGCTGCTCGGCGACCTCGCGGACGGCGTGGCGCTCAGCATCGCCGCCCTGGCGTCGCCGCAGGTCAGTCTGGAGGCGGTCGTATCGGGGCCCGTGGCTAGCGTTGAATTCGTCGTAGATGGCAAAGCCAACGTCGAAGTGGTCGTCCCCTTCACGTACCCCGGCGACACGAACGGTGTTCTCAACGGCTTTGCCGCCGCAGTCGGCGCGCACGCCGTTGCCGCGACGCCCTTCTCCTTGGAGGGCGCCAAGGGCGAGCGGGGCGCGACTGTTACGCGGTCGTTCACCTTCGTCGAGTAGTCAGCGTCGGGCGCCTCCGGCGCTTGCAGACGAGCGATGCGGGTGGGGGCGGGAGCGGGAGCGTGCCGCGCCGGTCGTCGCTCGCGTTCGCTCGCGCCGAGCCTGGACCCGGCACGCGCGAGCAAGCCTGTCGACGGGCAGGCGAGCAGGTCAGCGCGCCGGAACAGGAAAGTCGCCATGCTTCGGATTTACGGTGTCGTGCTGGAGGTGCTGGAGAAGCTACAGCCTGCGCTCAAACGCATCGAGGTGAGGGACCGGGACCTCGGTCGCCAATTGCGGCGCTGCAGCTCGTCAGTCGCTCTCAACCTTGCGGAGGGTATGTACAGCCGCAATCATCTGCGGCCCGAAGCGGCGTAGGTCTCGCTTTTGCGCGGCTATGTTTTGGAGGCCCCTACTTCACATCGCCGCCGCCGAAGTCGTCCCAATACAGTCCGGAGGGTCCGCTGATCCCGTTCACTCCGATACGACCTGTTCGGTAAGGAAAGGCGCTGACGTCATAGGTGGCAACCACTGTTCCATTGGCGAACACCTCCACGGTACCGTCGGCGTGCGCTCGGCCGCCAAACGTATCGCCCGGCCGCAACACCAGCGAAGTCCTTTGGAGATCGTGGAACGCGCCGTCGTAACAGTAGGCAATTCGCGTTTGTAGCTCTAGCGGCGAGTACAGGACCTCAATCAGCTCGCAGCTCGACGAGCCTTGCGCCTTGAGCACCACATTGATCTCACCGGCGCCTTCGTCGAAACGAGCTAGCGTGGCAAAGGCTTCTTGCTCTTCACCGAACGGAGTCGCCCACAGCGTCGCCGCGTAACAGGTTTCGTAGGCTAACTGCTCTTCGCGCAGTGCGTAGTCCTGGGAAGCGCCGACCCAAGAGAGGCCCAGCCCCGGTCCCGTTCGATTGAAGTCGTCGAGTATCCCGGTCGCCGGGAAGCCCGTGGAAGCTACGCCGCCGATGGATGTCATACCAGCGCCGCCGCTGATGTTGCCTGCGCCCCCACCGAATACTCCGCCAGCGCCGCCCACCAGCATACCGACCCCGCCCATACCTCCACGGGTCGAGTTGCCGCTCACGCCGCCGCCGGCACCGTCGTCCGGCCGAGCGCCGCCGGAGCTCGCGGCGCCGCAGCCGGCGCCGCTGCACGGCTCATCGCGGCCCGCGCTGAACTCCGCTCCTGAGCACGCGACCGTCGCCAAGAGTAAAGTGGCCACGCGCCGCGAGCTCGGCGCCGCGCGCCCCCGTGCCGGCTGCCTGATCGTAAGCATATTGGGCCGATCCTAGCCCGACCGCGCCCGCTCGTCGACCGGCCCCCCGCTCCGGTGTCGGCTGTTGTCGGACGCATCGCTCGCTCCAGTTCGCGGGACTTGAACGGAGCGGACTCGGCAGGGGCAGCCTCCAGGCGCGCGTTCAGCAGGAGCCGGCGGCTCGTCGGGTTCGCAGGGCTCCTCTGCCGGTTCCGTGCCGTTCGGATATACGCCGCTTCGTCGCCTGACTCGACGCGAGATCAAAAGCACGTTGGCCGACGCCTTTGCGAGTTTGAGCTTCGAGTTGGATCCGGCGACCCTTCCGCTCGACGAGCACGTCGCCTCATACGGATTGGGTGTTCTCAATCATATGGAAGGCGTACAAGGCAAGCGGCGCCTCTGTTACGCTTCACAAGCCGCAGGCATCGACGTCGTCAACGATCCGCTTCGCGCCTTCGACGACCTCTTGGCTGGTGTATCGGCGGACGGCGGTGAATCCGCGACTGAGGACCTCAAACGGCGGCTGGGGCTCAGGGGTAGTCGTGAGTCACCGGATCCGACGTTTCCTCAATCGAATTGACAGTCAAATGGCCAAGCTGCGAGTGCCATGGTTGCTTGGCGTCCGGATTGAGGACGCTTAGCTGCTCGATCGGCTGGGCCAGGTGGGAGGCTGGGTGCTCGTACATGGCCGGCAGGGCGACCTCGAGTGGCTCGTTCGGAAGCCTTCGGCCGTTGCAGGCGCTGCCAGGCATCCGGACGCCCGCACCGCAGTTGTTCGAAAGGTAGCAGCGCTCGCTTTGCACCCGATGCGTGATCTTGCCCCCGCCCACGACGACGATCGACTTGGTGTAGCTAATCGCGAAGGTGCGTTGCAGCATGTGCAAGGAATCTGGAGCGGAGTTCATGAAGTAGTGGCGCGCCTCGACACCGGCATTGTCGAAGACCGTTAGCTTCCAGACAACGAGGTCGGATGGCAGGTTCACGCCATCTCGATAGAAGGTATCGACGGGTCTTTCGTCCGTGGGTTCGGTTGCCCCCCGATCTCGCGTGCCGTCGACGCGTAGTGCCTCACGGACGCGATCGCGTTGAACGTGAATGTTACCTTGTAGTGTTGGCCCGGAGAGCCCCCGATCGGAAAAGTTTCCAGAGTCCAGGCGCCGATATCGTTGTAGTCGCGCTCATGCTTGCGGCAAGTTCCGACGATCGTGAGGCACTCGTTCCCGGACGCCGCCGCGCAGCCCGTGAGAAACCACGAGCTCTTCCACTGGGAACCAAAGTCGCTGCGCTCGCCCGCAATGTCATCGATGCACGGGCCTTCCTTGCCGGTGCAGCTGGCGTCCGCGCCGGCACTCGAACCGCCGCCCGACGTGCTGGTGGCTCCGCCCAGGGGCGCGCCGCCCGCAGCAGCGGAGCCGCCGTTGAAAGCACCGAGATCTTGGCCTGCCTGCCCCGCCTGCCCGCCCCGCGACTTGTCGGCGCTCGCGTCGGAGTTGCCCTGGGTCTGCCCACAGGCGAGCACAGCCATCATAACGAAGAGCGTATGCCCAACGCGACGCGCTCCCCGATCTACCCTGCGCTCCATGCAGTAGCAGTATCACGTTTTGTGTGGGGCGGGGTCTGAAGGACGCTCGCAAGCGGCAGAGACGTCTTGAACGGGCTCGCGGGTGACGGCTGCGCGCATACCGAGCAAAGGTAGCCATCCTAAGTAGCGTACGGCCCAAACCCCACACCAAATGCGACTCCAGTAGTCACATTGGCGAGCGCTCCGCGAGCGAGCGCTCGCATAAATTGCGCCTACCCGTTGCACCGTAGCCGAAGTGGTTGGAGAGAGACGCTGCCTGCAGCTCCTCTCGATCCAGATCGCTGGCTACGTCCTGCTCCGTCAGCTCTGCGTCTCCCAGCAGTACCCGCGGCCCGCCCACGAGAGCGCTGCGCTGCGCACCTTCACCCCTACGGCAACTTGTCTCGAGCGGGGCAGGACGCCGCGTACCCATCGCGCGCCGACGACTCGTTCCGGAGGCGCTTGCTGCCGACATTCCCTAGTGATCGCGAGACAGAAAACGCAATTCGCAATGTGGAATAGGGGTTGCACCGGCATAGGGCCGTAATCCGCAATCCGAAGGAACCGGTGATGACCCTACCCAAATTAGCCTTTGCTTCAGTAGTTCTACTTTCCGGCCTGGTTTTGCCTAGCACCGGCCATGCACGTCTAGAAAGCTGTGGCGGCATCTTCTTGGAGGGAGATGCAAGTTGCCAATTCGTGCGTGAGCAGGAATGCGAAACTCAATGCGAGGTCACATCGGTCGAGACCGCTTGCGTCGCGACGCTGCATTCCGAGTGTGAAACCGAGTGCACCGAAACCTCGGAAATGGAATGCACGCCGACCTGCACGCCGGTTTGCACGGAGGAGTGCACGGTCGAGAAAACTCCGCCCAACTCGAAAGGCATGTGCCGCTCCGAGTGCGCCAAAGACTGCAACGACAAATGCGCCACCGCTGAAAACAATGGCCGTTGCCACTCCTCTTGCTCGCATAACTGCAACGACAAATGTGACAACAATTGTCGCGAAGACGATAACGAAGAGGTGTGCGAAACCAAGTGTGACAAGGTCTGTACCGACAGTTGCGTAGCCAAGGCCACACGCGAGTGCCAGGACACCTGTCAGAGCACCAGCTTCGAGAGCTGCGAGACCAGCGTCGTTGAAACCTGCCGCACGGACTGCCGAGATAAAGGCGGAGCCATCTTCTGCAATGGGCAATTCGTGAACGCGAGCAATCTCGACGACTGCTCAGCCGAGTTGAAAGCAGAGATCTCGATCAGCGTCGACGTCAGCGTGGACCTCGTAGCCGACGTGGATATCGATACCAACAGCGACGGTAACGGCCAGGCAGCGACGTGCAGTTATGCCCCCGCACGTGGTCAGTCTTCGGGCGGAATCCCGCTTGCCATGTTGGCCGCTTCTGCCCTCGCGGTCGCCTTCCGCCGCCGCGCGCGCGCGTAAGTCGTCCTTACTTCCGGCTTGCGTCGGCTGATTCCCAACGCGGTCCGGCTCCCGAGTTTTCTCCGGGGGTCTGGGCCGCGGAGGGAACTGAGCTTTCATCACATTTCGGCGGCTGGCTAAAGGTTAGGGTTAGGAAAGGCTCACCGGATCCGAAATTGCTGCATCGACCATCGACCACGCGATCGACTGTCCCCGCAAGCCGGCGGTCGGGGCTCTCCCGCCGCTCAGCTCGGCCGATCCGGACGCTGGCTGGCGCGCTTTCGCGCTACGGTTGCGGCGTATGCGTCCGCCAAGAGACAAGCGAGAGAAGAAGTCGAAGGAGCCCAAGCAGCCCCCGTCGCGGTTTGCGCCCGCCGCGTTTCTCTCGGGGTCGTCCGAAACGGTACAGCACCTTTGCGACGAGCTTGCGGCGCTGGCGGCCAAACGCTTCAACGACTTGACCGGCACGACTTGGGAACGAGTCGGCACTGCAATCGCCAGCCAGCTGCGCGCCGCGGGCCATGACCTCATGAGCTTCGACGAAGCTGCGGACCTTCAGGAATGGCAAGCCACCTGGCATCACCCCCGCGGAACGTTTTCGCTCCTGCTCTCGTTTCGAGCTCCTAGCCAAGTCGAAGTGACCTGGAAGAGCGACGACGCAACGTATACCGCGCGCGCGTCCTAGTCGGGCAGCCAAAGGGGGCCGACTGCGACTTTCCGTAGCGTTGAGCCTAACGGTGTCATGTTTTGGGCTGGGGGCAGGCGGCTCAGTTGCAGCGGTTACTCACGCAGGTGGGCGGCCGCGGTGGCGGGCAAGAAGGGATCGGAACCGGACCGCAGCGGGCGCAGCTCCCTTCCGCAAAGTCGCTCAGGTTCCGTTTGGCGTCGGCGACGACGGCCTGGGGCAAGGGGTAGCCGCATGTCGCAGCGCAGCGGTTGCCTTCGAAGAGCACGCCGCAATCCGAGTCTCGTCACATCGGACCCTCGACACGGCCTTCGCCGAAGACGCTCACCCTTGGATCGAAGCAATCCTGGCGCAGCGCTGGTCGTCGCGATCTTGCGCCGCTTCGAATACATCCGGCTTTCGCTGTTCCGCAGCGTCACGCAGCGCTCCGACGAGCGCCGCGACGGGCCCTGGAAGACGTTGATGAGCGACTGCTTCTTCGCGCTCATCACGACCACCGCCACCGAGCCTTCGCGGCCACCAAAACCAGTCTGCTGAAAGGAGACGACCGAGCCCCAGGGCCGAAGCCCGCAACCGATACCGAAATATCCGGCTCCGCGCCGAGTCCGAGAAAGGCCCCGCGCCAGCGCGGCCCAGCATCTGCGTTGCCCGAAGCCCCTCCCTCGGCCGCTCCCGATCCCGCAGCCGAACCCCTTCCCGGGGCCACGCCCGCGCGGGGCCCAGACAACGGATCAAGCCTGCGCCTTGGCCTCCGTAGCTTCCGATCTGCACCTGGCTCCGCCACAGGAGCTTCTGCAATCAAGCTGCGCC
>ENA-ORBV01014119-ORBV01014119.1-microbial-mat-metagenome-genome-assembly--contig:-NODE-14119-length-12010-cov-5.601190_pt1 | contig 12010 bp, 10 predicted proteins | sample MGYA00237777_ERZ505514 | MGnify/ENA primary metagenome ERZ505514 (study PRJEB26160, sample SAMN06269048) | microbial mat metagenome | isolation source: Oligotrophic lake microbial mat | place... | reverse complement strand
AGACAGTGCCGGAGCGGCGAGCCCCAGCACAGGCGCGACAATCAGCACAGGCGCGACAATCAGCACCGACCCGGCAAGGAACACCCGAAGCCATGACAACCCGGTGAATCGGGGTTCAGTAGCGACGTTGTCGGCGCGCATTGTCACTACTTGCTGTCGCTGCTTGACGATGCTGGGCTGTGAGCGCCCGCATTGGCCAGCGCAGTGCGGCGGGTGATCACGCTGACCGCCAGCGCAATGGCACCGAGCAACAGACCGGCACCACCGAGCGCGCGCCCGAGCGTGTCCGTCGCACCGATCGGTGCCGAGATAGCGACGACCTCTTCAGCGCTAATCCCCTCCGCCGTTACTCCATCACTGTGGTTGTGGTCGTCACCGGCAGCGGGGGAGTGTCCGTCAGCGGCGCTCGCGGCCGTCAGTACCACTGACGGAACGTCGTCGCCTTCCCAAACAACAGTTGCGCCGGTCGGGCTGGTCTGCGTTGTGCGGAACTCCACGACATCGCCCGGCTGGCCTTCTGGCAGTTGAAGGGACAGTTCGAAGGTGTCGCGCTGATCGGTTGGCAAGCCAGCACCAATCGCCGTGTAGACGACCTCAGCGACGCGTTCGCCATCGAGAATCTTCGTGATGGTCCAGTTGGGGTTAACGGTCGGGGTGACGCCGGCGATGATTTCGGGGATCTCGATCGTCACAATCGAGGTCGACTCCTCTTCGACACCGTGCGGCACGCTGATCGTGACGATGGTGTACGAACCGACAGCGGTCGAGCTTGCGCTCGCCGAGACGTGGGCGCTCGCGCTCAACGGAGCGGCCAGAGCGAGGGAGGCGCCGGCGAGCACAGCGAGCGAAGTGCCGAGGATGGTTCGGCGGTGCGTGTTCATGAATCAGTGTCCTTGACTGTTGTGGCCGCATGGCGCGGCTGGGTTTGGTCGTGCAGTTCTGCGAGTGCAGCGGGCGAGTGCCCGTAACCGGAAGAGATCCGGCAGTGATGTGCCGCTCTAGCGGCTGGCGTGCACGAGCGGAGGCCCGCGGTAGCGCAGGATCGATAACACGTGGCCGGGCTCGGGGGCGACATGCTGGGCGCCACCAGCGGTCACGAAGCGCGGCGTGGCGATTGAGACTGCAGTGACAGCCACTGTGACTCGGAGAACGAGAAGGGACGCCGTCGTCGCAAGCGACCAGAACGCGCGCTCAGCGTAACGGAACACCACGATCGTGATGACGGCGGCAACGGCGTGGGCGAACCACATGTTTGCGTGGGCGGCTGAGGTGCCAGTGGCATTCATTGAAGCGGATGCCGCGTGGCTATGCCCAAGCGCTGCGGGTGCGCTCAGCGAACCGAACACGCCGTGGAAGAGCGCCTGCGTGATCGCGACCGACAGGCTGAGCCGCACAACGGAGAGGGTTCGCCCGGCGAGAAGCACACAGGCGCTGATCGACACCGCGAGTGAGACGACGATGGCAAATACAGACGGAGCTACGCCGCCCGCGATGGCGTGCGAGAAAGCAGCGATCACGGTGGCAACGGTGGCGGCGCTTGCGCCACGCGCGACTCGCGCCCACCTCGACCGCATTCCTCACCTCACCGTAGTTCTTCGTCTGAAAACAATCCTGCCACACGCGTCTGGGCGGTCGATGGCGCACGGCGCGCCGTTGCAGTTGTGCACAGCGTGCCATCACCGGCTGTTTTCGCGGGTTAGGCTCGGTAGCACGCATCCGCGCAGAGGAGGAACGGGGACATGGCACGCATCGGAGAGAGCGCCGACCTGCTCAAGTGTTCCTTCTGCGGCAAGAGCCAGAAGCAAGTGCAGCAGCTCATTGCCGGCCCAGGCGTCTACATCTGTGACGAGTGTGTCGAACTGTGCAACGAGATCATCGAGGAGCGTCTCGCCGAAGCGGGCGAAGAGACCACGAGCGAGTTCGATCTGCCGAAGCCGCGCGAGATTTACGCCTTCCTTGAGGAGTACGTCATCGGCCAGGAGCACGCGAAGCGTGCGCTCTCGGTTGCCGTCTACAACCACTACAAGCGCATTCGCGCCCGCAATACCCTGACCGCCGCAGACGCACTCATTGACGACGTCGAGATCGCCAAGTCGAACATCCTCCTCATCGGCCCGACGGGCTGCGGCAAGACCTATCTCGCGCAGACTCTCGCCAAGCGCCTGAATGTTCCGTTCGCTGTTGCGGATGCCACGGCACTGACTGAGGCAGGCTACGTCGGTGAAGACGTTGAGAACATCCTGCTCAAGCTCATTCAGGCAGCAGACTACGACGTCAAGCGCGCCGAGACCGGCATCATCTACATCGACGAGATCGACAAGATCGCCCGCAAGGCCGAGAACCCATCGATTACCCGGGATGTCTCTGGTGAGGGCGTGCAGCAAGCACTGTTAAAGATTCTGGAAGGCACCGTCGCATCTGTTCCGCCGCAGGGTGGCCGCAAGCATCCGCATCAGGAGTTCATTCAGGTCGACACGACCAACGTGCTCTTCATCGTCGCAGGGGCATTCGCCGGGCTCGACGAGATCATCTCGCAGCGTTCGGGCAAAAAGGGCATCGGCTTCGGGGCGCCGCTGCACAGCAAGGGCGACGACGTGAACCTCTTCAGCGAAGTGCTCCCGGAGGACCTGCACAAGTTCGGGCTGATTCCGGAATTCATCGGGCGACTGCCAGTCGTTACCACCGTGACGCCGCTCGACCAGGTCGCGCTCATGGACATCCTCACCAAGCCGAAGAATGCACTCGTGCGCCAGTATCAGCGCATGTTCGAGATTGACGGCGTTGAACTCGATTTCGAGCCGGATGCACTCGAGGCCATCGCCGATCTCGCCGTCTTGCGGCAGACCGGGGCCCGCGGTTTGCGCGCGATCATGGAAGAAGTGCTCGGCCCAATCATGTTCGACGTGCCATCCGACGACCAAGTCGCGCGCGTCATCGTCACGCGCGAGTCGGTGCTCGAGAACGCCGCGCCGACAATCGTGCCGCACAAGCTCCCGCGCCAGGTCGAGAAGTCCGCCTAGCCATTCATCGACGTCGCGCGCCCTAGGCTTACCTAATCGGCACCGCATCCATCTTTCAGCCCATTTCGGCGGGGTTTGTTGCTGCGATCTCGGGGTTTGCGACCTCGTTCGCGCTTGTCATTGCTGGTTTCTCGGCGGTCGGTGCGACGGATGCGCAAGCGGCCTCAGGCTTGCTTGCCGTCTGTCTCTCGATTGCGGTGGTGAGCACCGTTAGCGCGCTCTGGTTGCGCATCCCGCTCGCGATCGCGTGGTCGACACCGGGAGCCGCCGTCCTCCTCGCTGCAGCTGGCAACGGCATCGCGTTCTCAGACGCGGTCGGCGCCTTTCTGGTGAGCGCTGTATTGGTCGTGCTCAGCGGGCTCTGGCCAGCACTGGGTCGAGCGATCGTGGGCATTCCGAAGCCGCTTGCGAGCGCGTTGCTCGCCGGGGTGCTCTTTCCGATTTGCCTCGCGCCGATTGAAGCCGTCGCGACCCTTCCGCTCTTGGCAGCTCCGATCGTGATCGTCTGGCTCGTGCTGTACCGGCTTGCGCCGCGCTGGGCCGTGCCGGCGGCGATGCTCGTTGCGGTGATCGCGGTGCTCATCTCGGCGGGCACCGACTGGCTTGGTCAGGCGAGTATTGCGCCGCAACTCGCGTTTGTCACTCCGAGCTTTGATCTGTTTACGGTGCTGAGCCTCGGCTTGCCGTTGTTCATTGTGACGATGGCTGGCCAAAATGTGCCGGGGTTCGTCGTGCTTTCGAACAACGGCTACCAACCGCCCGCGCGTTTCGCCCTCGTTGGTACCGGGCTCGGGTCCCTTGGCGCGGGGCTGTTCGGTGGGCACGCGATTAACATGGGAGCAATCACTGCCGCCATTATGGCGGGGCCAGAATCGCATCCGGACCCCGACCGCCGGTGGATCGCGACCCTGACCAACGGGCTGCTGTACATCCCGCTTGGACTCGCCGCTGGCGTTGCTGTCGCGCTCGTGAGCGCGGCGCCCGCGATCCTCATCACCGCCGTTGCGGGTCTCGCTGTGCTCGGCGCGCTCATTACGAGTGTCGTGAACGCGCTCGAGGAGCCAGCTCACCGCGTTGCAGCGATCGTCACTTTTTTGATCGTGGCATCCGGGATCGTCGTCGCCGGAATCGGGTCCGCGTTCTGGGGATTATTGGCCGGCGGCATTGTGTTTGTCTGGCTCGGCTGGCGTCGCAAGCCGGCCTTGCCTGCGGCTCATGACGCCGAGTGATCAGGCCTGCACACCCAGCTAGTTGAGACCGCGCCGATCCAGTAGCGGCTGGATGTCTGCGTCGCGGCCGCGGAAGTGACGGAACGCCTCGAGCGGGTCCTTCGAACCACCGACGCCGAGAAGCCGCTCGCGGAACCGGTCGCCGTTCTCGCGCGTGAGGCCACCGTTCTCCTTGAACCATTCCACGGTGTCGGCGTCGAGCACTTCGCTCCAGATGTACGAGTAGTAGCCAGCGTCGTAGCCGCCCGAAAAGGTGTGGGCAAAGTAGGTGCTGGAGTACCGGGTGGGCACTGCGGGGTTGCTGAGGCCCGCGGCATCCAGCGCAGCCGTTTCGAAAGCGGCGACGTCCCCAACGACCGTGCCAGCCGACAGCGCGTGCCAAGCCTGATCGAGCAGTGCCGCGGCAAGGTACTCGCTCGTCAGGAATCCTTCGTTGAAGGCGCTCGAGGCCTGAATCTTGTCGACGAACTCCTGGGGCATCGGTTCACCGGTGCGGTGGTGGATCCCGTAATTGGCCAGCACTTCTGGCCACAGCATCCACATTTCGTTGACCTGACTCGGAAACTCGACGAAATCGCGATAGGTGTTGGTGCCGGCGAACTTGGGGTACTCCACTCGTGCAAATAGTCCGTGCAAGGCGTGGCCGAACTCGTGAAAGAAGGTGTTCACTTCGTTATAGGTCAAGAGCGTTGGTTCGCCAGCGGCAGGCTTCGGCACGTTCAGATTGTTGGTGACAATGACCGGATGCTCGAGCAGCGCCGATTGCGAGATGAGCGAGTTCATCCACGCGCCGCCGTGCTTCGAGTCGCGCGTGTAGAGGTCGAGCGTGAACAAGCCGACCGCGGATCCGTCTTCGTTCAGAACCTCAAAGACACGCACCTCTGGGTGGTACGCGACGATGTCACTGCGTTCGGTGAAGGTCACCCCGTACAGTTTCGTCGCCGCGAAGAAGACCCCATTTTGCAGCACCGTCTCGGCCTCGAAGTACGGCCGCATGGCCGCCTCGTCGACTTCGTACTTCGCCGCCCGCACCTTCTCGCTGAAGAACGCCCAGTCGTGCGCTTCAATCGGATGCCCCGCAATGGCTTCAAGGTCCAGCTGCTCTTCGCGCGCGTTCTTCGCCGCCGGCGTTGCCAGTCGCGCGAGCAGCTCGGCAACATTCGCGGGATTCTTTGCCGTTTCGTCGGCGATGACCCATGCCGCGTGCGAGTCGAACCCGAGGAGCGCTGCACGCTCGGCCCGCAGCTTGGTGATCTCGAGCACGAGCTGGCTGTTATCCCACTCGCCGCCCCGGCTCCCGCGGGCGCGCGAGGCCGCCATGATGCGGGCGCGCACGTCGCGGTTCTTCAGCGATGAGAGAAACGGATGCCCGGTCGGCAGTACGAGCGTGATGAGGTACTTGCCATCGAGCCCGCGATCCTTGGCGGCCTCGGCAGCGGCGGAGATCTCTCCCGGCTCGAGTCCATCAAGCTCAGTCACATCCTCGATCACCACAGCCAAATCATTGGTGTCGGCAAGCAGGTTCTTTTCGAAGCGCGTCGTCAGGGTGGACAATCGCTGGTTGTAGTCTCGAAGCTTCTCTTTCTCGGTTTCGTCAAGGCCAGCGCCAGCGGCAGTGAATTCGATGTAGTAGCGCTCAACCAGATACTTCGACTCGGAGTCAAGGTCCAACTCGGCCAAGGAATCGTGAATAGTCTTGATACGCCGGTACAGCTCGGCATCGAGCTTGATAGCGTCAGAGTGCGCCGCGAGCTTCGGAGCGATTTCTTCCTCCAGTTCGTCGGTGAAGTCGTTGCTATCGGCCGATGATTTGTTGAAGAACACTGTGGCGACTCGATCGAGGATTTGCCCACTTCGTTCGAGCGGAATCATCGTGTTCTCAAAGCTCGGCACGTCGCGACGCCGGGTGATGTTTTGCACCTCTGCGAGTTGCTCGGCCATCCCCTGATCGAACGCTGGGCGGTAGTGCTCGTCCGAGATGTCGGCGAACGGCGGCATACCGTACGGGAGGGTACTTGGCTCAAAGAATGGGTTGGTCACTCTTCGAGCTTATTCACCTCAGTCGGTCACAGCGTCCGGCCCGTGCACAGCGACTGTTCCGTCGTGACCAACTCGGATGCTCGTCCCATCGTCAAGCTCGACCACGGGTCGACCCTCGAGCCACGTGAGCGTCCACGACCAGCCGACCGTGTCGACATCAGCCAGCTCGACCTCAACCTCGGCGATGGCGGCGAGCACCGGTTCAGCCAATTTCGTCGGAGGCGCAGATCCAACGCGCCAACGTGCACCAAGTTGCATCAGGTCTCCTGTTCGTACGTCACCCACGTGGTGCGGTTCGCCACGCGGTCGTAAATGCGCTGCGCAGCAAGGTTGTCAGCCGCCGTGATCCACCGAAGTGTGCCACCGCCGGCAGCCGCGGCACGCTCGGTGACGGCTTGGATGAGCGCGGTGGCGTAGCCGCCATTGCGCGCGTCCGGGTCTACGAACAGATCATCGAGGTGCCAAGCGGGGCCGGCAGTGAAGGTATCGACAGTGCGTCGGTAGTGAGCGAAGCCGATCACGGGCGTGGCGACGCCACCGGCTCGGTCAGCAGCCGCGGCGTTGCTCGCCTTGTCGCCCGGGTCGGCCACCGCGACAACGGCGCTCACGGGCGCCGCGGCATCCATCAACCAAGCCCAGACGCCGTCGATGACGTGCGGTTCAAACGCGGTCTCGTAGAACACGCCGTAGGCCAGAAACAGTTGCTCCCATGACGAGCGGTCAGTCGGCAGGATGTTGCGGATCATTCTGGTACCTCCGCGAGCACAATGTTGCGCACCTCGATCGTTTCGGCCTCAACGAACTCGACCGTCGCAATTCGGCCAACGGCCTTGAGGTCGTCAAGCGCTTGCGCGAGCAGTGCTGGGCCAGCGATGGTCGCAGAGATGACATCGGTCTTCTGGGATGCCTTGGCGTCCGTCTTCGCGCGACGGATGCCGATGAGCGCTTCACCCACTGCTTCGAGTAGGCCGCTCGGTGCGGCATCGACACCAACGTCTACCGCGGTCGGCCAGGGTGCGGTGTGAATCGACCCCTGGTGGGTCCAACTCCACACCTCTTCGGTCGCAAACGGCAAGGTGGGGGCAAAGAGACGAAGGAACACATCGATTGCCGTGCGGAGCGCGGTCGCGGCACTCGCCCCAGCCTCGGCGGACCCGGCACCGTATGCGCGCTCTTTGACAAGCTCGAGGTAGTCGTCGCAGAACGTCCAGAAGAACTGCTCGGTTATTTCTAGGGCGCGCGCGTGATCGAAGTTCTCGAATGCATCGGTGGCGGTCGTGACAACCGTCGCGAGCTTCGCGAGCATGTCGAGGTCGAGCGGATCGGTCACTGCCTGAGCCACAGCACCCGCCGCGCTACCCTCCGTGCCGCCCCCGGGTAACGGCTCCGGAAACGAGTACACGAACTTTGCCGCGTTGAGTACTTTGATCGCGAGCCTGCGCCCGATCTTGATCTGCTTCGGGTTCTGGGGGTCGAACGCGGCATCCGTTCCAAGGCGACTCGATGCTGCCCAGTAGCGCACAGCATCCGAGCCATGTTCGTCGAGCATGCCCTTCGGGGTAACGACGTTGCCCTTGGATTTCGACATCTTCTTACGGTCAGGGTCAACAATGAAGCCCGAGATTCCAGCGTTCTGCCAAGGAATTTGACCGTGTTCGAGTTCGGCACGCAACACACTCGAGAACAGCCAAGTGCGGATGATGTCCTGACCCTGACTGCGCAACGAGTAGGGAAAGACGAGGTCGAAGAGTTCGGGATCGGTGACCCAACCGCCAGCGATCTGCGGGGTCAGGCTCGAGGTCGCCCAGGTATCCATGATGTCGAGTTCGCCGACGAAGCGGATCCCACGGTCAGCCTCAGCGAACCCGGGTGGGACGTCGCTCGACGGGTCAATCGGCAGACTCGACTCTGCAGGCACGAGCACCGCACCACGTTCGCCACCGGCATTGAGTTCGTACCACACCGGAATCGGTACGCCAAAGAATCGCTGACGCGAGATCAGCCAGTCGCCGGTGAGCCCGCCGACCCAGTTTTCGTAGCGAACGCGCATGTGGCTTGGGTGGAAGTCGATTTGCGTTCCTGCTTCGAGCAGTCGACCGCGCAGCTGCTCGTCGCGCGCACCGTTGGTGATGTACCACTGCAGCGTCGAGATGATCTCGAGCGGCTTATCGCCCTTTTCGAAGAACTTCACCTGATGGGTGATCGGTTTCGGTTCGCCGATGAGTTCACCGCTCTCGCGCAGCAGTTCGGCGACAGCAGCCTTGGCCGAGAACACCGTCTTACCAGCAAGCGCGGCGTACGCGGACTTGGCGGCATCCGAGGCGATCACGGTCGGCGGCTCGGCGATGATTCTGCCGTCAGCGCCAATGATGGTGCGGTTCGGCAGATCGAGTTCGCGCCACCAAACGACGTCGGTCACGTCGCCGAAGGTACAGATCATCGCAATACCGGAGCCCTTGTCCTGCTGCGCGAGGTGGTGCGCGAGAATCGGCACCTCGACGCCAAACAAAGGCGTTGTGACGGTTGTGCCGAACAGAGGCTTGTAGCGCTCGTCATCCGGATGCGCGACCAGGGCGACACACGCAGCGAGCAGTTCCGGTCGGGTCGTTTCAATTTCGACGTCGCCGTGCCCGTCTGTGCGGTGGAAGGCGACGCGGTGGTAAGCCGCTGGCTGCTCCTTGTCTTCGAGCTCGGCTTGAGCCACCGCGGTACGGAAGGTGATGTCCCACAGGGTCGGCGCATCCGCTTGGTATGCCTCGCCGCGCTCAAGATTGCGCAAGAAGGCCCGCTGGGCGGTCGCTTGGGCGTGGTCGCCGATCGTGCGGTAGGTCAGGGACCAGTCGACGCTGAGGCCGAGTTGGCGCCACAGGTCCTCGAACTGCTTCTCATCTTCGGCTGTGAGCTTCTCGCACAGCTCGACGAAGTTGCGGCGCGAGACCGGGAGTTGGTCGGCCGCTTTGCCGCTCGTGCCCTCGCCGCCCTGCTGGGCGGGAACGAAGGTCGGATCGTATGGGAGGCTTGGGTCGCACCTCACGCCGTAGTAGTTCTGAACGCGCCGCTCAGTGGGCAGGCCGTTGTCGTCCCAGCCCATCGGATAGAAGATGCTCTTGCCGCGCATCCGCTGGAACCGCGTTACCAGATCCATGTGCGTGTAGCTGAACACGTGGCCGATGTGCAGGCTGCCGGAGGCGGTCGGCGGGGGAGTGTCGACCGAGAACACCCTCGTCTTGCCAGCCGCGGTGGCTGCCTCGCGATCGAACCGGTAGGTCCCCTCGGATTCCCACGCTGCGCCCCACTTCTCCTCAAGGCCTTCGAGGGCGGGCTTCTCGGGAATGGCGTGGGCCATGGGCGTACTCCGGTTCGCTATGTGCGGCACCGAGTATGAACGACCGCGGTGGGTGCCGCGCCCGAATGGTGCCTGAGTGTGAGGTAGCGCAATTCTACCGGCGAGTCACCGAACGACCCGGTCAGTCTTCCGTTATCACGATGGTCTTGCTCTTCACCGTGCCATCCGAGGCCTCAACAGTGATCGTGTACTTCTGCTGGTTGCTTGGCTGTCCGCACTGATAGTCGAAGTCGAAGGTGTAGTTCAGTGGGAACTCCGAGAACGGCTCGTTCTTCGCGTTATCGGTGCCGACCCCAAACCACAGCGTCTCACCGACCGCGGCCCAGCTGAACGTCACGGGCACAGAAGATGATCCGCCGCAGTCGACGGATGTGTCTGATGCTGTGAACGCGGAGATCGGGCTGGGTGGTGGTGGTGGTGGTGGAGGTGCCGGGTCAGGTGTCGGCGTTGGGGTCGGCGTTGGTGTCGGAGTCGGGCTAGACGCAGTGGGGGTTGGCGAGGGGCTCGATGCGGTCGGAGTGGGACTTGGCAGGGGTACCGGTGCTGCCCCGCGCGTCAGTAGCAGGATCAGTGTGATCAGCACCGCAAGCAACAACGCTCCTAGGATCGACAGCAAGATCACCATGGTGCGCTTCGACTTGCCATCTGCGGCGGCCGTTGCGGCATTGCCTGGCGGCGGCATGACCTCGGTCGGCGCATCCGGTTGCTCGAATCGCTCGGTCGGTGTGTTGTCGCTCATGTGACCCTCTTCCAGATGAGGCGCAGAACCGGAGTAGCCCCGGGGCGATGGATAGCCTAGGGCTTCGCTCAGCGCCCCGATAGTAGGCGAATCAGAGGACCTTCACGCCTACGGTTGCAGCCGATCCACCACCCAGTCGCCGTTGGCTGTCGCAGTGAACCGAATCCGGTCGTGGAGCCGAGACGTGCGGCCCTGCCAGAACTCGATCCGCTCTGGCATCACACGAAACCCGCCCCAGTTATCGGGCCTCGGCACTTCCGTGCCTTCTGGGTAGCGTTCCTCGAGGTCGCGCACTCGTGCCTCAAGTTGTTCTCGGTCGGCTATCGGCTGTGACTGGTGGCTGGCCGTGGCGGCGATTTTGGCGCCGTGCGGCCGGCGTTGGAAGTACTCGTCGCTCACCGCAGCCACGGTCGGGCTCGCAATCCCGTAGACCAGCACTTGTCGGTGCTGGCGGTACCACGGGAACACGATCGAGACATTCGGGTTGGCGAGAAGCGCCCGTCCCTTGCGTGATTCGTAGTCGGTGAAGAACTCGAAGCCGTCCGGGTAGATGCCTCGCAACAGCACCGTGCGACTGCTCGGCTTTCCGTCTGGGTCGATCGTTGATAGCACCATCGCGTTCGGTTCGTAGATCTCTTCTGCCTCGGCGCGCGCCAACCATGTTGCAAACTCCACGAACGGGTCAGCATCGACATCCGATTCGGTGAGACTGACTGCCCCATAGTCGGTGTGCGTCTGAAGCGAGCGGATGGCAGCGGTTTCTTCGTCAAGAGAACTCATGTTGCCATTGTCGTCGGTTCGCATGAGTGCTTGCCCTAGTCTCGCGGCCGTGCGAGTTCGGCCACAAGGGGACTCTTGGAGTGCAGCAGCCGGGGCGCCTGGTCTGCGTCCACCGATTGCGGGGGCTTCAACCAGTACGTAGCGTCATCCCGAGTGACCTGCCAATGATTGTTGTGAAGCAGCATGTGATGATGTCGGCACAGCAGGACGCCGTCGCGAACATCAGTTAAGCCGTGGTCTCGCTCCCACTCATTGATGTGGTGGGCTTCACAGTGTGACGGGGGCTTCGCGCAGGCGGGGAAGACGCATCCACCGTCTCGCACGGCGAGGGCGATGCGCTGCAGTTCAGTAAACAGTCGCTGGGTGCGCCCCAGGTCGATCACCTGATGCTTGCGATCGAACTTGACGCCGATGATTCCGGCATTGCAGATGTGGCGATCAACGGTTTCGCGCGAGATCGGCTGCGGGTCACCTTCGAGGAAGCCATGTCCCGCGCGGTTGGCTGAGCGGACCGGGTTGGTTGAGATGAAGGGGTCGGTTGAGCTGACGGTGTCGGCCGACCAGACCGGGAGACCCAGCGTCGTTTCGGTCACAATCACGCGCACTGCGGGGCGGAGGCTGCCGAACAGGGTGCCGGGGTCGGCGTCAGTTGCGAGACGGACCATGTCGACGAGCGCGTCGGCGAGCAGCTGGTCGTTCGTTCGGGGGTCGTCGATCACCGCCTGCGCTTCTGCCTGAGCCGCGGCATCCACGAACCTGACGCCTCGCCGAGGAGCGATGACCGCGTCGAGCGCGCTGAAGACCAGCTGGCCACTCTCTGGATCGAGCAGGAACGACCCCTGATACATGCCGTCGT
>ENA-ORBV01014117-ORBV01014117.1-microbial-mat-metagenome-genome-assembly--contig:-NODE-14117-length-12013-cov-5.682976_pt1 | contig 12013 bp, 12 predicted proteins | sample MGYA00237777_ERZ505514 | MGnify/ENA primary metagenome ERZ505514 (study PRJEB26160, sample SAMN06269048) | microbial mat metagenome | isolation source: Oligotrophic lake microbial mat | place... | reverse complement strand
TTATTCAATTGTTGCTCGACGATCCCGCATCCGTGGGGGTGCACGTCGGCGCGGGGATTCGCTACGAACGGGGAAAGGATTTCATTGGAGATCCGGAATCCGGCAGGCTGAAGCTGGTAGCGGAGGGGCGACTGTACGAAACCCAAAAATACGTGCGAGGCATGCGCGTTGTAGAGGATGTCTTCCGCTGCGCGCGCCGCTTCGTTTCAACGCACAGGCTGACGGTATCGAGTGGCACGATGCTGCAAGCACTGGAGCTGGGGCTGCCAGTCCTAGTGCCGGATGGCGGGCTGATCGGCTACCGGACGAAGCAATTCGGCTTGGGTCTGACCTATAGGTACGGCGACAGTCAGGATCTGTTGGAGAAGTGGTGCTCTTTTAGAAGCGCCCCATTGGATTCCTATCGCGAGCCGATAGAGCGCTTCATGCAAAAATTTGGTCAGACCTCCATCGAAGCTCTTTTTATTCAGACCTTGTTGCGTTGTTAGGTCGATGAAAAATAATGTGTTGGGCAAATTTTCGATCTGTCCCATCTCTTTATAGCAAATGAGTCTCCTGCGCCGGAATAGTCGGCCTATTATCGTTGCAGCGGAACGCCAGCTGTCGTGCAAAGCTTCACGCGATTTGCGGATAGACCACGCATTTCACAGTTGACCAATAATCACCCAAGGGTTTTCCATGAACAACGCTGCGCCCCCACACTCAATGTCTGAAACGTTCAAACGGTTTCTGAGAAAACTTAGGAATTTCTGGTTTCACGACCTAAGGAATGAGCTCAAGGGTAGTGTCGTTGAGCTCTCCAGTTTGGGACGCATACCATACCAACGGCATAGAAACATCGATGCTTTTGAAATCAATAGAATGCAAGAAGATCCCATCTATTTGAATCGGTATGGTTACAAGGTCTTCTCGGAAGCTGACGAGGACGGTATTATCGCGGAAATATTCAAAAGAATTGGCGTCACAAACAAGAAGTTCGTGGACTTCGGAGCGGGTGATGGTCTACAGTCAAACTCTCATTTTCTGTTGCACCAAGGGTGGAGCGGGGTTTGGATTGAAGGAAGCCAGAAGCAATGCAGAAATATATCTGAGTCGTTTCTAAGACCAATAGCGGAAGGACGCCTGTTGGTCATCCAAGCTCTTGTATCAGCTGAAAACATAAACAGTCTCATCGGGAGTAGTGGGGGGGTAAATGGCGAGATAGACTTCCTTAGCGTTGACATCGACGGCAACGACTACTGGGTATGGAGGGCGATAAAATGTATTTCCCCACGGGTCGTGATAATTGAGTACAACGCAAAGTTCCCCCCAACCTTTGAATGGATAATGAGGTACGACGAAAATCATGCTTGGAGAGGCGATGACGAGCACGGTGCGTCACTAAAAGCGCTTGAGGTATTGGGAACAGAGCTTGGCTATCAGCTTGTTGGAACCAGCACAAATGGCGTCAATGCTTTCTTTGTGAAGAAATCGCTCGCACTGGACTATTTCCCTCTGCCCGCCACAGCGGAAAACCTATTCCACTCGTGGGGCGGCATGGGGATCATGCCATATGTGAGCGGCCACCCCGCAAGGAAATACATAGGCGTATGAGGGCTCCGCCTCCTTTTGTGGCAGCCAACTTGAGCCTTTAATAGCTCCTCGTCGTCTTCGAGTGCGGATTAATGACTTCGATCAGCTCGGTGCTCACAGAAACATTGGATTTAGGGTTGCCTCCGATTTCTAATTTCCTGATCAAGCTGCGGTCTCGCGTGGTGCAATACAAAGCATTAGCGTATCGCTTTTGGTTTCAATGCGTTGGAAATCGGCGTGCCTCTCCAATAATCAATGGGCGCGTTCTTCAAACTCTTCGCGAAGCGGTGCTGCCGCTGCTTGAATACCAAGAGTCCGTGTGCAACGCCGGAATGCTGTCCACGAAGGATGGCTGGATTTGTGTCGCAAAAAATCAGCGATTTAGTCTTGCTCATGAATTGAAACGCCGAGCGCCTTGGAGCCGACAGCCGCCTCAAATAATGGATGACTCGAAGCTTCTCTACGGTTTGCGTTTTGATAGCCACTGGAAACTGCAAAGTTGCAAGCGGCTAAATGTTCTCGTCGATGGACGCAAGACAATGCCTTCCGATGGGGTAGAGGATGTCCGACTCTTTATTTTTGGCAACGGCATATGGGCATATGCAACAGGAAGCGGAAATCGGCGCTCCGCCTGGCCATTGATTGGTAGCCTCAGCGAGGAGGGGTTGGAGCTCAGATCTGTCGTCGCGCCGTACAACCCGCCCCAAAAGAACTGGATGCCATTCGTCCTCGACGGCATAATCTTTTTGGAGTATTCGATACGCCCGCACACCGTGCTTCAATTTGACCCCAAGTCCTCGCGTTGTGAGTTTTCAGGAACCTCCAGTGTTGAGCATCCCGGATTCGAGGATCTTGAGCTCCATGGGGGCGCGCCTGCTATTCGCCTAAACGATGAGTTTTTCCTGGGTGTTGGTAACTCACAGCGTAGATTCTGGTATCAGGAGCGCTACTATGCACCCGTCTTCTATATATTTGAGGCTGCGCCACCGTTCGCCATCGTTAGGATGTCACAGCCTGTGCGATTGTTGAGCCGGCGGGAACGGGTGCAGTATGTCTGCGGCATGATCCTTAGCCCTGATCGCCAGACGCTGACCATCTCGTATGGAATCGCAGATCACGAAAATTGTTTCGTCGCAATACCCCTCAGCGATGTATTGAAGCTCGCTGGCGCGAATGACTTGTTTGACAAGGCCTACTAATGTTCAACCTGAAATCCCGCCTTACGCGCGTCATGCCTGACGCCATTAAGATATTATTAGAGAGACGAGATGAGGCCGCGAGCGACCGGAGGCGGCTGGCCGATAGTGCCGCGCTGGGGGTGCTCGATGAGCGGCTTCGGTCCTGTCACGAGCTGGGCCAATACCTCGAGTATGCGCGGGAAGTTTTTTCGCTCATTCAGATCCCCGAAGAGATCTTGGGGCTGATGCGATTGCTGCAGCGAGAGCAACCTAAAGTGGCTGGGGAGATCGGCACATTTCGCTGCGGCAACCTGTTCTTGATGCGGCACACGATCCCTTCCATCCATACCTTGATCGGCATAGATCAAATCCTTAGGCGAAAGGAGTTGTTTCGTCGCTTAAGCGCCTCTCATCCCCGAGCCCACCTCATTGAAGGCGGCTCGCGTGCACGCGGGACGATCGGCGCAGTTTCCAAGGCGCTAAACGGCAACAAGTTTGATTTCCTAATGATAGATGGTGATCACACCTATGAGGGAGTGAAGGCGGATTTCCTGCACTATCGTCAGTTCGTGCGGGAAGGAGGGCTGATTGCCTTCCATGACATCGTCCCCGATCTGACAACCCGAATGAAGAGCCCGACGCGTCTGTCAAAATGCTACTCCGGTGGTGTGCCGATCTTCTGGAACGAAATCAGAGATCGGTTTGCGTGCGAGGAATTCGTTGCGGACAGAGAGCAGGATGGCTTCGGTATCGGCGTAATAACTTACTCATCGTCGATTGATCTAAACACGTAGCATTATTCACAAAGAATTTTGACGTGAGTCAGACCGGTTCAATTCAGTATGGCTAAAAAAGCAGTGCTAATTGTTGAACGTGCGCAACGTGGGAAGTACGGCGCTGGCCAGTGGAAAGATATCGAGGGATTTTGTGAACTCGCTAGGAGGGTTGGCATGCCCCTCGATCTGGTGGAATGCGAAGCGCAGGAGTTTGATGGTGTGGTTGGGCGTTGTGAGTCGCTGGCGGCTACCCACATTATCGTTTACTACAGCTTTCATCCAGAGTTGGTGGTCTCTCTTCGAAGAGCATTGCCGTTAGCGAAGCTGTTTGTAAGGACCGTAAACGCGGAAGCGTTTCAGCACTGGCAAAGGGCTAGGGTTGGATTTGTCCCAAGCTATGCGAATCTTCGCAAAATCTATGGAGCGTTTAGGCTTGGCTGGCGCGATGCGATGTGCAAGCGGCATGCCCACGTGCTGCTGGGAATAAGTGAATGGGACAATCGGATTTACTGGCGTCGTTTACCGGGGCAAGCGGAAATCGTGGATGTTCCTTACCAATGTCCATGGCCGCACATCCGGCCCCAAGTGACGCCGATGGACTGGGCTATTCGACGGAATGAAATCGTGTGCCTTGCTGGAGGGCGCGATCCGATTGGCAGGACGATGGTTGAAGGTTTCAGTCGCATGGCTAACGCGCTTGGTGGGTCGAGTGCGTTCATCGGTTGGAAGTTTAGCCTTTCCCCCGGGCTACTCGGAGGGGAAGAGGTGCCAGATATCTCCGCAAAGGTGGAACGGATGACGGCGCTGCTAGAGCCTTGGGATCTGCTTTGCTCCGTAAAGGTGTTGGCGGTGCTTACGCCTTTAGGATACGGGTCGAAGACTACGATCATTGATGCACTTGCTGCTGGTTGCCACGTCCTTGTTCATCCCGTCTTAGCAAGGCGGCTGCCGCCCAATTTGCGACAAGCATGCATCGAATATTCTGACAAGTGCGCGCCGAACCGGGAAACCCTTGCGAATGCCTTAGCAGCGCAGCCGACTAACTCGGCAATCCCGACACTCAGGAACAACGCCGAGTCTGGGCTGAAGCGTGCATTTGGCATCGGTCAAGAGAATGAGCATGCTTGATATGGACGCAGTATCACACAAGAGGCCCGCAATGTTTTCAAAACTGTTGAGCAAAGCAAGTCTGTACTGGCGGTTTGCTTTCGTCGACCTACCTAGAAAGTATCGTCAGAAGTACACTCTGCTTTATCCGCACGGCTTACTACCGATTGTTGCGAAGAAATATCCCGAACTAGGAAACGTCAAGGTGTTCGTGGAAAGCGGAACCTTCAAAGGTAAGACCGCCATGGTCGAGAGCCAGTACTTTAGAGACGTTCATACTATCGAATTGAGTCCGGATCTGTACCTCGCAAATCTGCCGGTTTTTCAGGAGCGCTTTCCCAATATCTTCGCTTACGAAGGCGACTCTGCAAGGGTGCTGCAGGATTTGGTGATAACTATCAAAGAGCCCTGCCTGTTTTTTCTCGACGCGCATTGGAGCGGAGATCACCGGGTCGATTGGAAGAAGTCCGAGTGGCAAGGGTATGGCACGGACACGGCATTCCGGGGAGACACCTGGCCGCCCTCGGCGGAGCAGCAGTGCCCCCTAGTCGATGAAGCGCGGGTCATCGGGGAATCGTTCAAGTTTCCGAGCATCGTGGTCATCGACGACTGGTCGGTTGTAGGTACGAGAGACCACGCGTTTGCCGGAGAGGACTGGGGGTCTATTTCGCTTGATCGGATTTTGGACGCACTGGGGCGCCAGCGCGTGCTGGAGTCCTTTGAGACGGAGTACGCAGGTAAGCGTCGAATGAACATCGTCCTTTCTGGTTGCGAGTGAATATTCCCGCAAGAATTCGAAGGCTCCGACAGTGGCTCGGTGTTTTCTGTTTCGACTGGAGCCGGTATCGGGAGTACATACTCGACGACGGGCACAAGTGGATCCAAATTTGCAACAGGAATGAGCGCCTGGAAGCGGGCCCCGATGGCTTGGGGGCAATGTGCCTTTGGCAATGGTCTACCCCGCTGCATGCGCCTTCGATGATGCCTTCATTGGGTCGTCAACTGATGCAGCGGGCGCTTTTGGACTATCCAATAACGATGAGGCCACGTCCTACCGACCGAGGGGCGGATGCCGTGCCCGAAGTGTCGTTCATCATCGGACACCGCGGAACAGAGAGGTTGCCGAACCTCTTGGCCACCCTTGATAGCATCGCGGCCCAGGAAGGGCCGGCGTTCGAATGCTTAGTGGTGGAGCAGGCAGACGTTCCGGAGATCCCTGACCATTTGCCTTCGTGGGTGCAGTATCACTTTTGCCAATCGCAAACCAAAGGTGCCCTATATAACCGGTCATTAGCGTTCAATGTTGGCGCGCGCAACGCCAAAGGCAAACTACTGGTTGTGCATGACAACGACATGCCGGTGCCAACCTGCTATGCCAAAGAGATGGTGGCGCGCTGGAACGCTGGCGCTAAGGTCATCAACCTCAAGCGCTTCATCTTCTATCTCAACGAACGCGACTCCAAAGCCATCATGGAATCGCGCCGTATCTGTCGCGGACTCATTCCTGACATGGTCCTTCAGAACCTCACCGGTGGGGGAAGCTTGGGAGTGGATTCAGACTGGTACTTTGCGGTGGGCGGTCACGATGAGGGATTCGTCGGCTGGGGCGGGGAAGACGTTGAGTTCTGGGACCGTGCCACAAGCGAAGGTGGTCTCTATGGCTATGCCATGATGCCAATTGTGCATCTCTGGCACAGGCCTCAGCCTGACAAGACCGGACAGAAGGACTCGAACGCAATGCGCCGGCTAGAAGCGGTTTCGCAGTTGCCAGTTGCACAGCGTATTGAGAATCTTAGAGCTAATCAATTCCCAGATATTGGCTAACTGTCTGCTCACGACGGATCTTGGGAGTCGAGTCACTTGGCTCTTAAACAGTGACTCGCATCAACAATATTTACCCCCATTTCTTTCTGGTGACTTGATATTTTGAAACGCACCCCACTGGTTTCGGTCGTAATGAGCGTCTACAACGACGCTACTCGTGTTGAGGGGAGCGTGGCGAGCGTGCTCGCTCAGACATTTCGTGATCTTGAGGTAATTATAGTTAACGATGGATCAACCGATGAAACCGGCGGGGCTCTCGACCGCATTGCCAGAACAGATGCTCGCATCAAGGTTATTCATCAAGAAAATGTCGGTCTAACTCTCTCGCTTAAAAGGGCATGTGCCCTTGCCCGCGGAAAGTACATTGTTCGTCATGACTCTGGGGATCACTCAGATCATGGCCGCTTCGCTGAGCAGATTGATTTGCTCGAATCAAGGCCGGGTGTGGTTCTAACCAGTTGCGGTACAAGTTTTCTTGCGCCGGGCGGCGAGCATGTGTTTGAAGTGGCGCCTGCCGGAGACCAGCTCCATGAGGGCTTGTCGGAGCCGAAGGTTAACGCTCTTCGCGGGCCGTCTCATCATGGATCTTGCACGTTTCGACGCGACGATTATGAAAGCGTCGGTGGCTACCGAGTTGAATTCAAGGCTGCTCAAGACATTGATCTGTGGCTGCGTCTCTCTGAACGTGGCCAATGTTTGGGTACGAATACCGTTCGCTACTCCGCGGTCATTGACCCCGGTGGAATCAGTTCGCTGAATGGGGCGAGACAGCGCGCATATTCTGAAGCTGCGCTACGCTGCGCCAAGCTACGCCGCGACGGGCAGTCGGACAAGCCTGAGCTAGTCGCTATCGCAACTTGGAAGCCGCTGCGAGTGGTGCAGACGCCGCAGCAAAAGGCAGCCTTCAACTATTTTGTTGGGAACTGCCTACTGGCAAGCGATCGAGCTGCGGCACGTTCTTACTTGTTACAGGCGGTTGAACTTAATCCCTTCCACGTTCGAGCCTGGTTAGGCATTGTGAGGACGCTCGTTTGAAACCTCCCGCGTATGACTCTAGTTGGCCCAGTGATGTCAAGGCGCTATACAAGCACGATACAGAAGAGATTTGGGATCCCTCGATTGCGCCGCACATCGCCAATCAATATCGCAATCAGCTGGAGATCTATCGCAGATTCGCCGACGGCGGCTCCAAGAAAATTCTGGATGTCGGCTGTGCTCAAGGCACCTTGGCGCTGATGCTTGCCGAAGCCGGACATCAGGTAACGGCGGTTGACCTCAGGCCTCAGTTCCTGGAGTACGCCAGGAGTCGCTACTCACATGGCGATATTAAGTTCTTGGCACTGGACGTTCTTAAAAACGATATTCCGGGCGAGTACAACTTGGTGTTCGCCAATCAGATTATTGAACACATCGTCTATCCGGTTGAGCTGTGTCGAAAGCTGTTTGGCGCTCTGAGTCCAGCGGGGCGATTGGTGGTTACAACCCCGAGTTGGCATTACGTCAAGAGCCACCTGCCTTCGTTTTCCGAACTGGGCGATGTTAGCAATTGGGAGCATCTTCAGAACACCGCTGACGGCGATGGCCACTTCTATGCATACAAGATGCAGGAGTTGGCGCAGGCTTTCATCGACGCAGGTTTTTCTGAGGTCTCGGTACGCCCCTTCGAAACTCCAGCAATATCAGGTCATATGAAAGTGCGCTACGCTCACCGCTTTGTGCCTTACGCGATGTTGCGTGCAGCGGAGCGTCTAGCTTTATCTATTCCCAGGGTCCGAACGGCGTTTTCGCATCAATTGCTTTGCACGGGTATCAGACCTGGATGAGTGGTGTGTTTGAAGAGCTGCCTCTTGGGCTACGCGAACTCTTGTCGCTGGCGATGGATCGATCCCGCGCAGCGATGTTCCGGTTGCGTGGTGGAGGTCGCGCCGGCGCGAAAACACGAATAGGATTAAGTTTTCAGTGCCCCGTAAAATTGGTGCGTATGTTCTCATGAGTACCAGTTCTGCCGCCGCCGACGCTGCTACTGAGACTAGCTCGGAATTAAGTTCTGAGGTTTTTTCACTGACTAATCGGCGCTCTTTGGAGGACGGCAATAGGCTGCATAGCTGTGGCAAAGAGCTGCGTTGGGAGACAAGGTTTTGACCATTGTCGCCGCCGAGTCGGCACGCATGATTGAACCTGTAGACGAAGGGCGTTTACGTCGAGGGGTCTCAATCGTAATCCCTACCTATCGAAGGGAACAGGTTTTGCTTGATTCACTCTACTCCCTGTTGGCGCTCAATCCAGCGCCAGACGAGATCATCGTCGTTGATCAGACCTCGCATCATCTGGATGAGACAGAAGCACACTTGGGGCGGCTGCATGAAACGGAGTGCATTCGATGGATCCGGTTGCCAGAGCCTTCGATAACTCACGCTATGAATGTTGGACTCAACGAGGCGCGTTGCCAGACAGTTCTTTTTTTGGATGACGACATAGTTCCAGATGCTGGGCTAGTCTTAGAACATGCGATCGCACAGGAACATGCTCCGTTAGTCGCGGGACAAGTGCTGCAGCCAGGCGAGAGTCCCCTCAAGCTCGGGTCGGGCGAGCATTTTCGCTTCAACAGCACCGATGCTGGTTGGACCGACGAGTTTATCGGCTGTAATTTCTCAGTCAACCGCGATCGGGCGATCAGCATCGGCGGTTTTGATGAAAACTTCGTCGGTGCGGCGTATCGGTATGAAGCGGATTTCGCTTACCGATTCGCGTCGGCGTTCAACAAGGTTTGGTTTGAGCCGAAGGCTAAACTACGCCATCTGCGAGCTTCTAGTGGAGGAACACGTGCCCATGGACATCATTTGCGCACGATGAGTCCTAGTCACAGCGTAGGCGCCTACTACTATCTTCTGCGCACGCGCAATTCGGGTTGGTGGATGCAATTGATCTGGCGACCGCTGCGGGCCGTGCGGTCGCGTCATCACTTGCGTCGGCCTTGGTGGATTCCCCTGACGCTTCTGGCCGAGCTGCGTGGGTTTTTGTTCGCTCTGCGGCTGCTTCGCGGTGGTCCGAAGTTGATAGCGCCGCTTTCAATGGGTCGTTCGTGAAAATCAATTTAAAAGCAATTATTAAATGGGCCTACCTCGAACACACTGATCTGGGAAATGTTACCGGTAGGCTTTTCTATTTAAGTACGCTAATTTCCACATTTAAGTTGTGCGCTAGCCCCTCAATTGCGTTGGACGAAATTTGAATAATTTAGGCATTTTGGGAGCGATCAGACCGTGCAGCATAAGTTATGGCTTCGGCAATGTCGGATTATGAGGCGGCAGCCTAACTAATGCGCGTTGCTATGGTCAGCACGCATCCGATTCAGTATCAAGTGCCATGGTTGCGAATGTTGGGGGAAAAGCCCGGTATCGATCTGCATGTCTACTTCGCCATGGTTCCAGATGCAGCCGAGCAAGGGCGCGAGTTTGGCGTCGCCTTCCAGTGGGATATGCCGCTGCTTGAGGGCTATCGCTATACAGTGCTTGAGAACAGTGCCACGCGTCCCAGCCTCACGCACTTTTCGGGCTGTGACACACCTAGCATCGTGGGTGAGATACGCCGCCAAAAGTTTGATGCGGTGATCGTCAATGGCTGGGGCAGTAAGACTGCGCTGCAGGTGTTGTGGGCCTGTCGGCACCTTGGCATTCCCTGCATTGTGCGCGGGGAAGCCAATGGGCTGCGCCGACGGGCAGCGTGGAAGCGCTGGGCGCACCGCGTGTTGGTCAAACAGTATGCTGCCTGCCTTTCCATCGGGCAGCAGAATAGGCGCTATTACGAAAGCCTTGGTGTGCCATCGGCATTCATTTTCGATACGCCCTATTGCGTTGAGAACCAGCGCTTTTCAGGCGCAGCTGCGGCGTTGCACGCCGAGTGGTCCAAGCCCGAACTCAGGCGCAGTTTAGGATTGGCAGAGCATGCGACCACCTTTCTCTTTTCCGGCAAGTTCGTCGACAAGAAGCACCCTGATGATGCGATAGAAGCCTTGCGGAGCTTGTTCGAACGGGGCGCGCGCAATCTGCAGCTGCTGATGGTAGGGGATGGCCCGTTGCGTCCCGAGTTGCAGCGGGCGGCAGAAGGCTTGCCAATAGTTTTTGCAGGATTTCTGAATCAATCGCAAATCGTCCGCGCCTACGCAGCAAGCGATTGTCTGGTGCTACCTTCCGACGCTGGCGAGACGTGGGGCTTGGTGGTGAACGAGGCGATGGCCTGTGGACTGCCGGCCATCGTCAGCGATCAGGTGGGCTGCGCGGTTGATCTGGTTCGACCCGAAGAAACCGGTGCCATCTATCCTTGCCGAGACGTGGGTCGCCTTGCGGCGTGCATGAAGGAGGCGACCAAAGCCCCCGAACAGTGGGCGGAATATGGTAAAGCGGCGAAGGCTCGAATCGAGTCAGGCTACGCCTTCGAACGGGTTGTTTTGGGCGTGCTTGCCGCTCTGGAACGGGCGGCAATGAGAAAGTTGACCCGTGCAAGCTGACCGGACCGTTCATCGAGTCGGGCTGTTTCAATGCTCGGCTGCTGGCCGCCGCCAGCTTGTGGCATCCGGGCATTACACTGAGTCGGCATTTCGGGAAACAAGGTTCTCGTCGGTATTGCCAGGTCGCGGCTACGAAGGCAAGTTCCAGCCACCGCCCACGGTTGGGGGTTGCTTCAGCGCCGCGTGGAATCCATTGTTGGGGATCCACGCTGCACCACAGCCGATGCCGGTCTGCCTGTTCCACGTGGCCTCGTCCCGCCGCTAGCCATCGGACGCCCATTCGTCATGTTTCTCACCATCGCTATTCTGCTAACCGCTGCCGCCAGTATGGTGGGCCTCTTCAACTGGCGCCTGGGGCTGCTGCTCCTTATCGCTCTGGCCGCAGTGCAGGACCCGCTTCGAAAGCTCGTACCCGGCACCCCGGGCTGGATGGCCCTGATGACGGCGCCGGTCTTCTTGGCGTCAGCCTTGGCGTCGATGGTGACCGTGCGCGCCTGGTGGCTCGATTTCGCCCGTCAATGCCCGCGCATTGCCTTGCCCATCACCCTGCTGGTTCTGTTGAGCCTGCCATCGGCGGTTGTTTCAGCCACCTATGGCGAGGGCTCCTGGATGCTCACCATTCTGGGTGCGTTCTCGTATTCCGTCATCTTCATGGCGGTGATCTGTGGCTTCCACTTTGCCCGCCGCGGGATCGACATCAGGACTCTGCTGTCGACCTATTGTGTGATCCACGGTGCCTTCTTGATCGGCTCCTATCTCGAGTACTTCCAGCTCTTTGATCATTGGTTGATCCTGAGTGACAAGGCCCTAGGCTTCCAATGGGTCCGGCATCAGTTTGGCTATGTGGTGACCTTTATCGCCGGCTTCTATCGAAGTGGCGACGTCATGGGTTGGCACGCCGCGGCCGTGGCATGCCTGTCGATCACCCTCTCGCTGAATGCAAAGGACCGGTCTCGCTGGCTGTGGATCGGTTTGGCCGCGTTCGCCACTGGTGCCTTGCTGCTCTGCGGACGCAGAAAGATGGTGTACATGCTGCCCGTTTTTCTGCT
>ENA-ORBV01014116-ORBV01014116.1-microbial-mat-metagenome-genome-assembly--contig:-NODE-14116-length-12013-cov-6.479390_pt1 | contig 12013 bp, 8 predicted proteins | sample MGYA00237777_ERZ505514 | MGnify/ENA primary metagenome ERZ505514 (study PRJEB26160, sample SAMN06269048) | microbial mat metagenome | isolation source: Oligotrophic lake microbial mat | place... | reverse complement strand
CTAATAATCTAGCTAGCTAGCTACTAGCTAGCTAGTTACCTAGTACCAGGTAGTAGCTGCTAGCTAGACTTGTTTAGCAAAACGGAACTAGTAGTAGCTAATAGCTACCAGTGGTAGCCAGAAAGCACTGTTACTGCTCTGGGTTGGTTGAGGCATGTGAGACTCAATGCTTCTTTTAGTTCTTGCAGTTGTGATTGATTCCTTGGTGCATGTCCTCTTGGTTGTCGGTGTGAAACTCATTGCTTCCGCATTTGAAGAGTTTCACAGTTTTCATTCAGTTGGGTTCAGCATCTTGCTCCGACAAAACTTGATTGTCCACTGGACAATCTGTCCTCGAGAAATTCAAATGCTAACTCAAGCACTGTCACTGACTGTTTTGCGACAAAAGAGATAAAAATGGCATTGGTGTTCCAACCCCAAAACTGCCAAGGAAGAAATGTTTTAACTGATCAAAGACAGATGCATTGGTGACAATTCCCTAAAAATGAATTTGTTGAAGTTCAGTTTCTTCGTTACCAGCAGTTTGATGAGGTTGCAATCAAATCAGATCATGGGTTTGAGCTTGAGTGGAAGCCAGGAGGTGGACTTAGCTTTCTGCTCTCCTCCAGTTTTTTGTAATCCTGTTGAGGGTAAGAGCGTGTCTCCCTGGGGTCAACCCTAACCCTAACAGAACCGGTGCTAACCGGCGCCCGTAACCGGTGCTAACCGGTGCTAACCGGTGCTAACTGGTGCCCTCATTCGTAACAGTCACATAGCTGATTTGTACAGTGCAACAGAACACAAATGCAACTTATATCGGTGTGATTTGGCCGTTATGATTGAAGAATTCCTTCCGAGAACCGTCATTGATGCCAACAAAGCTAATGTGTTGACACACATTTGAACGGGCGAGCAAGCCTACACAATTTGCTAAATGTCAAAACGTAACCGTGAAAGTACAAGCACTGTTTCACACGCAGTAAAACGCCGGGTTTTCATTTGAATTTCACTCTCAAACTCTCTTACTCACTCAGCTATCTCTGTGCTGTAGGGAGACAGAATCTGCTATCTTCTCAGCGCTCGCACACATGCTCCACGTCATGTCCCCACCTTTCAGCAATAATGAATGCCTCCAACAGCGGCGCCGCACAAACGACAAGCAAGTTGATGCAGACGGTACTACTAGCTAGCTATTACGAGTACCTTCCTACCAGGTATTTGAAGAGCGAAGATTGGCCTGAAGAGTCTAACAATATCCTAGGTGTGGCCGCTAGATGCAGCAACGTTACAGAAGCTCGTAAGCACCGAAGAAGAAGCTTTGTAAAAAATGCACCTCCGCTTGATTGGCGCGCTTTGGGTGATGTCAATTTCCTTCGTGGCATGTTTTCTTCCGCGTGCTAATACTCCTTCGTCGCCATGGGGAAAATCCACTGTTGCGCAATTTGCCGAGAGTAGTGGTTCCGAAAAAGGGCCTTCTCTTGGCTATACGTTGAAAGAACGAAACCCCTACGATGTCCACGTGTACTACAGCACACCTCAAGAGAAGGAGGAAGCTATGAGGCTACGAGAGCAAATGCAGGCCCAATTTTCGTCTTGGATGAGATTCTACCCACCGAAGGATCGGCCGATTGGCCCCCATCCCGTTCCCATGTGGGAAGCAGATTTTGGGAGCTATGAGAACCGCCATCGTTTGTCGGAAATTTGTGACTTTTTAGAACAAGAACGAGGCGAATCATTGTCCATCTTGATCCATCCACATTCCACGGATACAGATTACCAAGACCACACCCGAAATGCAATATGGTTTGGAACCAAACAAGACCTGCGTTTGGGAGGATGGCCACAATAACATGGACGCCAATGGGATGAGAAATATTGTACAGAAATAGAAAGAAAGGTTGCCAGGAAAAAGATCACGATGCGAAATCCAGTAGATGCCGTAGTTTCCCCATGTTCCAAGTCGTTAGACGAGGATGCGCGCTAGCGATCTCATGATATCGAGGTCAGAATCCCACTACTAGCTAGCTAGCAACCTGTTCTTATTCTTGATTGGCCTTTGACCTTCTGCAGCTTCGCAGGCTGGGACAGGTCACCTTAGCCTTGCCGTAAGAGTCAGGAGATCCTGACACAATTATACAATCCTGACTGCGATTTTCTTCCAGTTGTGCTTGTATAGTTTATGGTAGCACTTTGTAACTAGCGCAAGTGACATGTTGCATTTTTTATAAGGGTCACACTGGTCTAGATAGCCATGCAAACTACTGAACTCCCATGGGTTTAGCTAGCAGCTATTGTGGAGGCTGCATAGCAGTAGCAAAGTATCGGCTGAGGGTGTTTTTTTGTAAACTCTTTTCAAATTTTTGGTAGATGCTGCAACTGACGAAAAGGCGAGATAGAGGGTCTGTTCTTGGCCCCCATCGCAGTTCATGCGATGGATACTTTTTTTAGGCGCAATCTCAAGGCGTAGCTTTTAGTGTAGTGAGCAATGTCCGTGGTAAAATCAATGTAATTATTTTCTTGGCACTACAATGTATTACACGCATGTGTATCTCTCGTCATTTCCGGCTCCCGGCACAATACATTTAATTAACATATATATTGTCGCTTCTCTCTCCCGTGTCTAGATCCACACGTAAATGACGAGCATGTAAATGTTTGCTAACGCCACAGTCGCAATCATCACACAGAAACCTGGGTAGAGGAAATTCAGGAAGGAGATTTCGAAACCACGAGAAGTAGCGATACCAGCGGTGACGATATTTGCACTGGCGCCTAACAATGTGCCATTACCACCTAGGCAAGCGCCAAAAGAGAGTGCCCAGGCAAGAGTCTTAATGGGAAGTGTATCCGGCAACTCAGCCGCTAGAATTCTCACGACTGGGATCATAGTAGCAGTGTACTGTGGGTGGCGTGGAAAGGCAACTCCATGTCAGAAGGCACAAAATTCGAGGATGAAGAAACAATCTTAACCCCGGGGGGGACGTACCGGAATGTTATCTAGGAAGGCAGACGTGATTGCGCTCACCCAGATGATCAACGTAATCGCAACGGTAAGTTGCTTGTCTTCTTCCTGGGTTTTAATGTAATTGGCCAATACTTCACCAATTAGTTCAAGCAAACCAAGGGCAGCACAAACCTCCACAAGGACAAAAAGACCCCCAAAGAAAAGCAGTGTGTCCCATTCAACCTGAATTCAAGAGTAATACGAATGTTAGCCCATGCACAAATCCCACTTATTCAAGTCCAAGATGAAACTTACGTGGTTGCGAAGAGCGTCCTGCACATCATGTGGATTTGTAAAGGCAATGGTAATGAAAGCGCCGATTAAGGAGATCCAAGACGTGTCCTTGTGGTGGAGCGGATGGAGGAAGAAAATAAGAATAACAAAGAACGCCACCGTGCCAGCAATCATTAGCCGCGGTTCGTCATAGACCTGATAAGTCCTCTTCAATTTGGATACATCAAGCTCCGGCATCTTAGTAGACGTCAAATAGTACCGGTAGATGTACACTACCACCGCGATGGACACAGGGATACCAAATATGAAAATAAAAGGGGCAACCTGTTTTGTACCAGGCAGGATAAGTGTGCGAATGAGATTCAGAATCGGTTTGGAATGCCGGTGACATGGATGTATAAAGAAACTTACCTCGACAATAAAGTCCACAAACCCAATTTCATCAAAGGCGCTGCCGATGATGATGTTTGGGGGGTCACCTAGTAGGCAAATTAACGTGAATAGCCATTAGATATCACGCCTTGAAGAGCGAGAACAAAGAAGGAAGCGTTTCGACTTACCAATCAACGTCGCAGTACCGCCGACATTACTCAGAAGCACTTCAGCGATGAGATAAGGTCTAGGGTCAACACCGAGAATGCTCGCCATATCAATCGTCACCGGCGCTAGTAACAACATTGTTGTCACGTTGTCCAAGAACGCACTTGCCACGGCAGTAAGCAGACAAAGGAGGACAAGAAGCCTGACGAATGAACCCTTTGAAGCGACCAGCAAGCGAACCGATATCCACTCGAACACCCCTGTGTGCGATAGCTCTCCAACAATCACCTAAACAACCATTTGCAAGCGGAGAGATAAGGACACGAAAGCGCACAAAAAATTCATTCATCGCTTAAGAAGGCCCGTACAAAGACTTACCATCATTCCAAAAAGCAAACCAAGCGTACTCCATTCCATGTGAAGCATGAGCGTTCGGACACTCTCCGTCTCGCCCTAACAACGATTCAAAGTCGACAATCAAAGGTTGAGGTGAAGACGCCTAAGCAAATGATTCCCAGACAAGAGTCGCAGGATCTTACCATGTGAATCAAAAAGAAAAAGAAAAGCGCCACCATAGAACCAAAGATAGCCACCAATGTCCTATGGATTGTTTCCAGAAGAATAAAAAGATAAACCATTACCATGATGAGCGCAGCAATCAGCTCGCTGTACTTGGCAAGAGCGGTCATCGTAGTCGCGTGGAGAGTGAAGCTCAGCACTGTGTTGTTGTTTGTGTAAGCGCTTAGTTCAAATTCAACTACCTCGGTGTCATCGGTGGAGAATACATTGATGATGTGCTCCTCCTCAGGATTATCAAATCCAACTTCGATTGTGGATACGAAGTACTCGGCAGTGTTGTTACCCGCTGGACCGAAAGTCGCCGTGGCCTTCACTTCCCCGCTCTCGACGCCTACAATTTCGGCATTCAAAAGAGTGTGAAGATTGTCATTCGGATGAATCATGATGACAAGTTGAATATATTCACCCTGCTTGAAGGAGGATTTTCCTTCAGGAAAGAAACTCTTTTCAGTCGTGTTTCCATAGCAGGGTGTGGTGCAATGAGTCTGAGTCATGTCAGTGTCTTCGTAAACACTAAACACATTGATCAAGTGATCTTCGTGGGGATGGTCCCAGTTTTCATCAATTTCGAGATTCTCCTCGAAAAAAATGTGCTCCTCGCTATCTGGCGGTCCTAATGTCAGCGTTTTCTTCGTATGGCCTGATTCAGTCCCGAAAATCTGGACAAGTGTATGAGCTTTATCGTCTGGGTTGGGATCGAGACGAAAGTACATTTTCACGAACTGGCCTTGCTCAAAATGCCCATGTGCACGAAAATAATTTTGCGACTCGTGGTGGCCAAGGCATTGAGTAGAACAAGCAAGTCCAACTGGCCCAAATACAGCGTATGCCTCGTCAACTTCAGTATGCCATCCGAGAACAACTGCTGTAAAAGCAATCATGATGCATACCAAAATTCCTGTTTTGATAAAGTCCTTCCGCCCCGCTTTTTTGATGTCTGGCTCGATAGGTGAGAGCTTCATCCCCAAATCTTCTGCCTTCTGCATCAATTCCTCGGCGGTAATTTCCTTTCCGACCTTGTCGCCATCTGAACCTTCTTGTTCGATAGCTCCTGGCCCGGCTTCCTCTGGAGGCATCCTCTCTAAACCAAGCGCATGTTGCAGCTTCTCAGTGTCACCATCGACTTCTTCTTGTATGTGTCTGACACTTTCCACAATATGTTTCAATTCATAATCCGCCGAGATGGATGTATCAGTTGCCAGCTCGTCTAATTTCTTCTTCAATTTTTGCTGGCCTTCCAGCTGCAACTCCAAATACTCTCTGACCTCGTCATCAAGTGCGGCTCCGCCACCTCCGCCTCCACCATGGCCTCCACCACCGCCGCCTTTAAGCTTCATTGGCTTGGAAAATTGGAGAGGCTTGAACAGCTTGACAGGTTTCTCGGCCTTATCCACGGCTTCTCCGGCTACCGCTCCATCTTCCGCTGGCAGGACTTCTCCTCCGTCTCCTACTAGAGGTGGTTCTGTGGGGGTAGTTGCCGGCTCCACAAGAGGCGCAAAGAAATCTTCTTCTTCTTCCTCCGGCGCGAACAAATCCAATGACACCTGCTTACGCTTGATAATGTTTGCCATCAACGAACTCTGCTTCTTGCGATGGGACCTCGGGCCTGGCGACTGACTACGACCCCCCGTGACTCCTCCCGAGCTTTGGCGCACTCGTCCAGAACCTCCAATGAAGTCGTCTCCATCACCAAAAAAATCATTACGCCTCGGATCTCCTCCCAGGGGCATACTGACCACTTTTTTGCGACGCACAATGGGACCCATCAACTCTCCACCACTGGCACCACCACCGCCGACACTAGGACGGGTAGTGATTCCAGACAAAACGCCATCTTCGGGGATTCCCGAAAAGAAATGGCCACCAGGTTGGTCCCTGTCAATGGGACGCAAGGAGACACTTCGAGCGCGACGTTTGGGTTTTGGAGCTGCATCATCCGGTACTTGGTTGCCCTCCTCGGTTTTGGTAATAATGCCGTCGTCAGCCATGGTATGGTATGGTATGGTGTTCAACTTATTTCTTCAAATGCGTTTAATTTCAATAAAATGAATCAATGTCTTGATTTTTTTTCTTTCTTTGTTTCTTGTTTTTGTTGTTGTGAATACAGAAATTAGATTTCAATTAGTTATTCCCGTGCTTCACTATTCGACAGTGATCTCTTCCACTATAGTAACTATGAGACTATTCCTATGGTTGAAAATAAGATTAGTTCTCAGTTGCTGGGGTTGTTACTCCCGTGCTTGACGCCCTACTAGTCTTTGGGAACTTCTCTCGTTGTGCCGTGAAAAAAATTGTGCGAACCATGAGAGAGAAGAGGCGTCTACATCCATTCAAAAATGCAGTGCAACAACGGGAAGAGAAAGATCCGATTGGTTTCTTCCAAATGCATTGGTGGAAGAAAAGGTGATGGTGATCCCGATCCGAACCGATGCGACACAGTTGCCAGAAGGAAAGACGCAGGCCTCTCCGCAACTGCAAATGACACTGAAGCAAACTGTACTTTCCAAAGAATCTAGTACTCGGAGAGTCGGAGTTGGCTCATCCATCACTCATATACTAAACGTACAGTACCGGGTGCGACATCAAAGTGTTCCGGGTACTAATTAGTACTCCGAGTACGACATTTACTTGGCTACTAGGCTTCGCAAACGCAACAAAAAGTCCCACACTGGTACGGAACAAAGGAACCAGACAGAGAGAGATAGAGAATCTATCTTGCACCCCCACTCCAACACCACTACTAGCTAGCTAGCACCACTCAAATAGCTACTAGAGCACAGCCTTACCAGGCTAGGCAGCATTGCATTACAGTAGTAGCACTTGTACATGTTAAGGTTGCATGTCTGCAAGTAAGCAGCCATGTTGTTAAGGAATGTCACGCATGAAGAATGTCTCCCCCATCGTCATTTCCAAAACTCCTTCGTCTTGATGCCATCATTGACTGTCTTCGGAAATTCAAAACACTGCCAAATTCATATAGTAAAAGTTGAAGTTTTGTTAGGTTTTGGCATGCACATGTTTAGTCAGCATAAGATGTGAAACTTGATCACATTGACTCATTGCTTTTCATGATCATTGAGTGATCTCCGCAACACCCAAAATGGGTCAAAAAAGAGCATCCTCATCCGAGACTCACATCCAAGGCTCATGTCTAGGACTCATTCATGGAAATAATGATCATCAGTGTCACAGGACTAGTTGGTGCTAGCCTTGTTACTCACTGCTAGTGAAGAAGGTTGCCGTGATGGTGTCAGACAAACGCATGCACAACACACCGGACACATCAACTAACCATCACAACTAGAAGATGTTTTGTTCTGTTTGGTGCAACACAATCTATTGTTGTAACAATTGTCATTACATGTCTATAAAAGGCACGACGGTTCCTTCACGTAGAAGCATCGTTCATCTGAGTAGAGAGCAGATCACGCTGACGGATCTTGAGCCGAACCTCTCTCAAATGTTACATTTAATTTTAGTTCATTCTATGCTTATAATTTTCATTACAAACTACTCAAAAGGCTTGTAGCTTTTAGCGCAGTGCATCTCTGATTTGTCACTATTGGTTTCTTAGTTTCAATTGAAGACTGAATCAAGTGCATCATTGATTTGTTGGGTCCTTGAAAACTTCAGTTGCATCTTTGTTGTTCCTTGCCATAGCAACCCTAACGCAATTGTTAGTTGAACATAAATTCAGAACAAACAATGCTAACTAGCAATTGCAGAATTTTTTTTGTTTTTTTTCTACATCTTGTTTTCAGGTGCCGCCATTTGCATGAAATTCATGCAAACTTGTCCCAATTTCATTTTAAAGTTGACTCATGGTGACTGGGTAACAAAACAGTTTTTAGAATGAGACTGCTATGTGACATCTTGTTAAGCCAACGTGCAAGTGCAAGAAACTGAGTAGATGACATCAACACAGCTAACTGCAGATAGAGTAGCCAAACAGCTACCGATGACACAAAATGAGCCAAAATTAACAACACTAGCTCATCTAAGTTCAACATAAGGAATGCACCTTGGCCAACAATCATTGATTAGGAGCAACACCAGAAAGGTTAGCTGCTAAGAAACACGTTGGATTTTTCAACATGTGTCGTTGTGCGATCAAGTCAGACCCAGCAGAATTTGGCAACTAACATGCTGCCTAGCTTTTGCTTTCCTTTTTGTCCTTCCTCCCTGGTTGAAGGGTCCCAGAAGGAAAGAAAGTCCTTTTCCTTTGGGGGGGGTCACAAAAAGAACAGGAAAAGAGAAGGAAAAAGGAAAACAAAGGAACAATTTTGCTTGTTGCCCTTGCAACATAAGACAGAGTGACCTAGTGAATCACTGTTCTGACGCAATACCATTCCATGTGTCAATCAGACTGATTAGTTAATCTCCCGTCCGTTGGTTGGATCTGCCATCGCCTTGTCACGATGGCACAGTATCCATTCTGACAGTGATTACTAGTAACTCATCAGAGCATGTCCTTTCTTCAGGATATATTCAATGAACACATGCGTCGCTCGTCTTTGGGTGCACAAGTTAGGTTCATTTTCTAGCTGACTGAAGAAGCCGACACGAGGTTGCACCAATTGTCTACCGTTACACCATTTCGCAAGATTCTACCAACGAGAGACGATAGTCATAACCCACCACAACACCGGTTTCGTATTGCATAAAAATCATATATAGCTTTAGTTTAAACAAATTTGCACAGCTTTAACTGGTTCAAAACTTGTTACCTACTCGCAGCGACCACAATTATGAGCCGGGAAAGCGGTATGTTCGCAGGACAGGATTGTGTGATGGCTCCGGTCTATGGCGGATGGCACAATCAGCTGTAAAGGTTGGACCGTGTCCATCGTGGGTGGCGTGCTAGTAGTAGTGGCAGCAGCAGTAGGAGCAGTGGGACTGGTCTCGACATTTGCCGCCCCTTGCTGCTGTTTTTTCCTTCCAGGATCCGTGTGTCGTCGTTGCCGAGACGGAGTGGCTGGTTCTCCTCCTCCTCCTGGAGGCTGCTGCTTTTTGGGTCTGCTGCCCGTACTACTGACCCTTAACGAAGAAGACATTCCACGACGAGATTTGGACGATTTGGGCCGCCTTTCCTGGCGGCGATCCATCTCACCATCCTTGGTCGTCATCGCCGTCACAGTCTTGGCCCTGGATGATGGTGGTGTCTTCAACAGCGACGACGATGATGATTTTTCGTGACGAGAAACCGATCGACGACGCGATCTTGAAGGGGACTTGTTTCTTTGGTGCCTACTGACAGTCGTGGATCGCTCAGATTTTTTCGAGTTATCCTTCATGGAGTTGTCCTTCATGGAGTTATCTTTCATAGGAATGGCCGGTTCTGTACGTGTCGTGTAGACACTGCAGCAACTCTTGGTACTCGAGCGGGTGCTTGTCTTGCTGGTCCTCATCATTGATAAGGTTTTATTATGGGCTTTCTGGTTGTGATCTGAAATAACACCTTGTAAACCAGTACTAGTGGTACTGCTACGTGATGAGGATGGCTTGCGCTTTTTGGGTTCATGTGCACTTCCTTTGCTTGGCTTCGTAGTAGTATTAGTAGTATGACTACTACCAACCACCATAGGCCTGGTTGCGGACGATCGTCGTCGGCTTCTTCCAGATGAACTTGTGGAGGGAATGGCGTTGTTCTTGTCAGCATCATTATTCGCAGTGTGAGAAGACGAGCGAACCTTTTTCTTTTGGCTACTGCTGCCGCTGGAACGCTTCGATTTCTTTTTTGTACTGGTCCTTGTTCCGGATGAACGCTGCTTGGAAAGTTTTGCCTTGGGCTTGTCTGACGGCGATAGTAGAGGAGGTGGGACAGTGCTGACCACCACAGCATCACCATGTTGGTGACCCTCCTCCACCGCCGACAGGTCGACACTGGGAGATTCGGTTGCATCGTCTTGTTCTTCTTCCGCAAAATCATATTGCAATTCGTCAGCTGCACTCAGCAATGCATCTAATGACACTGACGCTGGAATGATATTCGAAAGCAAAATGGTTGCATCTTGTGCCATTTGCTCTCTGAGGACATCAGCTTTGAACAAGAGAGAAGCTTGAAAGGTTTCTACATCATCCATGCTATAATTGCTACTGAAATCATCATAGCCATCGTAGCTGTCTTCTTCGTCTGTGTACGAAGTATGCTTGTCACATTCATCATCATCATTGTAGTCCAATTCCAATGGTGATGGGGAAGTATCAAACTCTACTTCGTCGGCGCAAATCTCTTCCTCCTCTTGCTTGTTTTCTGTTTTCCTTTGGAGGACTGGTCGGCCAGCCTTTTCTCCTTGTGGTTGTTGTCCATCGACGTCGTCGTTATCCTCCAAAAGACCTTCTGCTTCTGCCATTTGCATCAAGTCCATAGAAGGCTTTCGCAAAGGACGTGGTTCTGACGCTTCTGTCTCCGCCGCTGGCACGGGAACAGTGACCACTACTTGAGGGCGCAAATCTGAAAAGGAGAGGTCACAACTTTCGTCGTGAGAGTCATGACTGCAATAACTGGTCTCATCTTGCTGGTCGTCTTGGTCGTCCGTGTCACAAAAGTAATAGTCACTCTCGTCATTGTCATCAGAAAGGAAATGGCAGGGTCCTGACAGAGACATTACTTCCGAGTCAACGGCAGCGGCATGGTTGTGGATAAGATCGGGTGCGGAACAACTTCGCGTTACATGTATCTCCGTTGGCATGGGACGTTGCTGGTCTTCCGCCGCAGTACTGGTGCGTCTTTGTTTTGGTTCCACATGCAGTTTGTCTAGCTGTTCTTGTGGTGGTGGTGGTGGTGGCTTTCGTGGTGATCCTTCCTTGCCGCCTTCTGACAAAAGATCACATGCTGCGGCCATGTGCATCAAGTCCATGGACGGTTTTCGTAGAATGGTTTTTCGTCGAGGTTTGATACTGTGACCCGACGAGTCGGCAATACTGCCATCACCTTCTAGCATGGGTGGTATCTGCACTGTCACGGGTACTTGGGGCCGAAAATCCGAAAAGGAGAGTTGACTGCCTTCGCTTTCACTGCTGCTACTACTGCTGCTACTACTACTTTTGCTACTGATGCTGCGACTACTTCGGCTGCTACTTGCCGTCGTGTCCTCGTCTGCAAGTCTGTGATTGTTGTTGTTGGCCGTCGTGGTGGCCGACTGTGCCATTGTCCGTGCAATGGACGACATCTCCGAGCACTGAGTGGAAGTGTCTTCCAGAGGAAAGGCTGGATTTTGCATGCCCAACTTGGATGGATTGACAATGCTGCTCATGACGTTCTTCATGCTCAAGGTCTTCAAGCCGGCATTCAAGCTAGCAATGCCCATGACGCTACGAGGAGAAGACGAGTTGGTAACGGAAGCCCGCTTTGTCTTACTGCTGCTACGCATAGTGTTCATTAGTGACCGCGTGGAGGATCGCCGACGATTGTTTCGTCGACTGTTGCTACCAGAGGCAATAGTTTGCGCCTGTTGGTTCTGCTCCTTCGGCTGCTTGTTGCGGTGATCAGATGAATTCATCATCTTAGATACTATTAGCTACTTGTGGTATAGTGTTGACAAATAAGCTAAAGATTGCATTCGGATTCATGAAGACCACCCTCTCACTATTTTAGTTTGCAGGTTTATGCAGCTGTGCTACTACTAGCTAGAGCTGATAGCTAGTACTACTAGTAGCTAGTAGCTACTAGCTAGT
>ENA-ORBV01014115-ORBV01014115.1-microbial-mat-metagenome-genome-assembly--contig:-NODE-14115-length-12014-cov-3.815448_pt1 | contig 12014 bp, 5 predicted proteins | sample MGYA00237777_ERZ505514 | MGnify/ENA primary metagenome ERZ505514 (study PRJEB26160, sample SAMN06269048) | microbial mat metagenome | isolation source: Oligotrophic lake microbial mat | place... | reverse complement strand
GAAGACGGCATACGATATTCGCCTTAGTCTCGTGGGCTCGGAGATGTGTATAAGAGACAGGCCTGGAGCCATCGTCAACGCCGCAGATCTGAGCTTGGCGGCAGGGCAAAACCTGACGCTACTGGGCGGCAGTGTGACCAACACCGGGCAGATTTCGGTTCCCGCTGGGCAGATTACTGTTGCCAGCGTACCGGGGCAAAATTTGGTGCGCTTAAGCCAGCCTGGAGGCGTGCTCAGTCTCGATATTCAGCCGGGCGTGAGGGGCTGGGGGCTAGGAGCGCCGAATGACCTTAACTTCACGCCGCCCTCTCTCCCCGAACTGCTGACGGGCGGTGCGGTTACCAGCGCTACGGGGCTAACGGTGAACCCCGATGGCAGCGTGGCGCTAACCGGTTCAGGCATCTCAATTCCGACTACGGCGGGGACGACTGTGATTGCGGGCGGATTAGACGTGTCATCGACGGCACCTAGTCTGTCGGCTGCTGCGGCCTTAACCGCTGCGATCAATGTGGTGGGCGATCGCGTTGCCCTGACGGGCGCTACCGTCAATGCCAACGGCATCAATGGTGGCGGCACCGTGCAAATTGGCGGCGGCTACCAGGGGCGCGGCACTGTGCCAAATAGCGATCGCACCTTTGTCAGCGCCGACTCTACAATTACGGCAGATGCGCTGCAAAGCGGCGACGGTGGCCGGGTGATCCTGTGGGCGGATGAGACTACGGCCTTTGCCGGACAGGTCAGCGCTCGGGGAGGCACTACCTTTGGCGATGGGGGCTTTGTCGAAATTTCAGGAAAAGACAATCTATCGTTTCAAGGAACGGTCGATTTGAGCGCTAGCGCTGGCAGACTGGGCAGCCTTTTGCTTGATCCCACCAACATTTTGATTAGCAATGGAGCTAGCGATCCAGCCACGGTAGCGCTGGCACTGCCCGATATTCTCTTAAGCGATTTCCCCGGTCAAGACATCACCATCAGCGTCACGTCTCTACTGTTTACCAACGCGGCCATTACTCTACAGGCCAGCAACAATATCCAGATCGCGTCAGGGCTTAACCTAAACTTTGGCGCGGGCTATGGCACGCCCAACCCGATTCAGTTCATTGCCGATGCCGACAATAGCGGCGTTGGCGACTTCATCATGGATGCGGGCGACAGTATTTTTACAAACGGTCGTGATATTTCAATTTCTGGAGCCAATATCACCGTTGGGACAATCAATACCAACGCTGGGATGTTTAGAACATTTGGAGCACCAGGAGCATCAGGAGCAATTCGACTAGAAGCCCGTAACGACATTACGGCAGGGCGTTTAGAAACCAACAGCCCGCAAGGGTTTGATGGCGGGGACGTGTTTCTCAATAGCCAGCAGGGAAACATTACGGTTACGTCGATCGATACCAGTAGTACTGAGCGCAGTGGTGGCAATGTCACGGTCTCTGCGGATCGGTTTGTGGCAACTGGAACCCTTGTTGAAAGCTCGCTCAGTATTCTCACCCGTGGCCCCAGCGGTGCGGGCAGTGTGGATATTACCCACGCGGGCGGGGCGCTCAACATTCCGTTTACCGTAGGCGGCGGTGCTGTGTCCGGCAATGGCACGGTGGGCGACATCAATACAGGCGATGGCACGTTGACTACTGGCTCATTTCCAGTCCTAATTGGGGGTGGCCTCGCTACTCTGCCAGCCGAAGCGGTAGGGATTTCAATTCGTTCGGTGAATGATGCCCCGACACTCACCGCCAATCAGCAATCGTTTCGGGTGCCGCGAACCCGGAGATTGACGACTCCGGTTGGCTCGTCGGACGTGCTGCTGCTGACGATTGCCGACGCGAATGGGGATACGACGACGGTGCGCGTGACGGCGATCGCCCCTGGGGTGACCCTCAGCCAAAACGGTGAACCCGTGCTGGCTGGCAGCGTGAGTTCAACGGAGACCCCGTTGCAGGTGACGCTGGCATCCACCATCACGCGCTCTGTCAGTGCCGCATTTACGCTAGTGGCGAATGATCCGCAGAACGGCGTTGGCGTCTTGGCCGCTTCTGAGCCTGTCTCGATTAACCTGCGGTTCCGACCACGACGGGATCGACCCAACCCGGTTGATCCCGTCGTTCCCGTCGTTCCAGTTGCACCCACTATTCCTGACGATCCGCAGATTGACTGCTGCACCCCCGACCCGCAACTGGAGCCTACGTTCAGTTCTCCTATCAGCATCGATACCCGATTTGAAGGACTCGAAGCATCATTCACCAATGAATTCACGTCCTATTTAGGGCTAGAAACTCCAGCGTCCACCACCCTTGACGAGGCGCGAGATATTGCCCGTGAGGTAGAAGCAGCCACCGGGATTAAACCTGCGTTTGTCTATCTCAACTTTGTCCCGGCTCAAAGCGACTTACTCAGCCGGGTCATCATTCCTCAAGCTACCGATCAGCTAGAGCTAGTGGTGGTCACGGCGCAGGGTGGTTTGGTGCGCCGACGGATTCCAGAGGCAACTCGCGCCAAGGTGTTTGCCGCTGCCCGTGAGTTTCGCAATCAGGTGACTAACCCGGCCAACGTGCGCAATACCAGCTATTTGGCTTCGGCGCAGCAGCTTTATGCCTGGTTTGTAGCTCCCATCCAGCCCGATTTGCAAGCCTTAGGCATCGGTAACCTGGTATTTTTACCCGAAGCAGGATTGCGATCGCTGCCCTTTGCGGCACTCCACGACGGTCAACAGTTCCTGGTGGAACAATACAGCGTTGGCATCATGCCCAGTATCAGTTTGACCGATACCCGCTATGTGGATGTGCGGAATACGCAAATGTTGGCCATGGGTATTTCTGCTAGCACTCAAGGGCAAACACCTCTGCCCGCCGTACCCACCGAACTGAATACGCTGGTGCTGAAGCTCTGGCGGGGCAGAATTTTTCTGGACGATAAAAGTACCTTGGCGAACCTGCAATCGGTGCGGGAACAGCAGCCGTTCGGCATTATTCACCTGGCGACCCATGCCGATTTCTTAGCTGGCCCGATCGACGAATCCTATATTCAGTTTTGGAACGATCGCCTGCGATTAGACCAGGTGCAGCAATTGCGCTGGAATGATCCCCCAGTAGAAATGCTGGTGCTGAGCGCTTGCCGCACCGCTCTGGGCAATGAGCAGGCCGAACTCGGGTTTGCCGGAATGGCGGTGCAAACAGGGGTGAAGACGGCGGTCGCTAGCCTCTGGTATGTCAGCGATGCGGCGACCTCGGCGCTGATGACCCGCTTTTATCAAAGCCTCAGTACAGCGCCGATTAAGGCCGAAGCGTTGCGCCAAGCTCAAATTGGCATGGCGCGGGGGACGGTGTTTGTAGACGAGAATGGCCGACTGCAAGGGCTGGGTGACCTCGATGGGTTGCCGCTACCCGCCGACAGTGTTGCCGATGTGCTCGGTCAGCCGCTGTCGCATCCTTACTATTGGGCGGCGTTTACCATGATTGGGAACCCTTGGTAATTCCGCCATTAGAGGGCATGTGTAGAGACGCGATTAATCGCGTCTCTACACGTGTCTTAGGTCAATATTTCTTCTAGCTTGTGCTGTTCCCACAGCTGTTGGTACAGGCCGGGTTGGGCTAGCAGCTCTGCATGGGTCCCGGTTTGCGAAATCCGGCCTTGATCCATGACTAAAATGCGATCGGCGAGGGCGGCAGCCGAAAGTTGATGGGTGATGAACAGCACCGTTTTGCGCTGGGTGCCTGCTTTGAGGTTGTTAAGGATTTCTGTAGCGGTTTGGTTATCAACGCTGGAGAGGGAGTCGTCCAAAATCAGCACCGGAGCATCGGTTAAGATGGCTCGCGCTAGAGCAGTGCGCTGGCGTTGCCCGCCGGAAAGGGTGATGCCGCGTTCGCCCACAATGGTTTTGTACTGCTGCGGAAAATTGAGAATTTCTGGGTGAATTTGCGATTGTTTGGCAGCACTTTCGACTTGGTCTTGCTCGGCTACCGGGTCACCGTAGCGAATGTTGTTTTTGATGGTGGTGCTAAACAGAAAGCTCTCTTGCGGGACGTAGGCGATCGCCCCCCTCAAATCTTTCAGGCGCAGTTTCGTAATATCGTAGCCATCCAAAAACACCTGCTCTGGGGCAATATCGAGCAGGCGCGGCAGGGCATTGGCCAAGGTCGATTTACCAGAGCCAATGGAACCCACTACCGCCACGGTTTCTCCTGGCTTAATCGTAAAGCTCACATCTTGGAGGGCTGGCAGATTAGCATCAGGGTAGGCATAGGACAGGTGATGCGCACTCAGCCAGCCCCGCACATCGGCTCGCAGCAGCGGAATGGCGCTGGCCGTATCGTGAATTTTGGGCTGCTCTGCCAAAATATATTCCACCCGATCGATGCTGACTTCACCGCGCTGATAGGCAGTAATGGTGAAGCCCAAGATCGCAGTCGGAAACACCAGCCGCTCTACATACAGCAACAGCGCTAGAAAATCTCCCACGGTGATCCGGCCATCGGCAATTTCGCTAGCGCCAAAGGCCAGCAGCACCAGCAGGCTAATGCTGGCCAGACCGCCCAACAGTGGAAACAGCGTCGTTCGCGTTTTTGTCAGCGTCAGGTTTGCATCTAACAGCTGCTGATTGAGCTGACTAAAGGCGCGGCGTTCATTTGCTTCTTGGGCGTAGATTTTGATTAGCGCCATGCCGCTCATGTCTTCCTGGATCAGCTTGCTGAGTTCGGCGGTTTGCTGCTGCACTTCGACCTGCTGCTGTTTTAGGCGATCGCTAAATAGGTAGACCAGAAAAAACATCGCTGGATAGATGGCGATCGCAATCAGCGTTAATCGCACATCTATGCCAAACATCACCGGCAGCGTTAGCGCATAGGCGAACAGCGTATTGGCCAAACTGAGCACCGCAAACCCCACCAAACGCCGAATATTATCGACATCGCTAGTAGCGCGGCTGATCAAATCTCCAGCCGTGTTTTCCGCAAAATAGGCCGGCTCCATCGTCAGCAAATGATTGAAAATCTTTTGCTTGAGGTCAAACTCTACCTGCCGCCCCACCCCAAACAGCAGCACCCGCGAAATCATGCGCATAAACCAGATGACAGTAGCCAGCGCCAGAATCCATAGGGCATAGGTAATCACCCGCTGGTAGCTAAAACTTTGCTGCAATTCATCAATTCCATCTCGCAGCAGCAGGGGGATAGATACCCCAGCGCTGTTGACGGCCAGTAACGCTAAAACACCTCCCCCGGTCTGCCGCCAGTGGGGACGCAAATAGGCTCCTAGCTTCTTCAGTCGAGAGTTTGCCATGGGTTACAGTTAAGTGCTTGGCTATGATGCTCAGGAGAGTTACCTCGGATCAAAGAGTTACCTGGGAGCGATTAGCCAGCCTCGTAAGAAATAATAGACCGAGGTGAGATATTCATCGACGACAGCCGTTGTCACCCGCAGCGCCTCTACATTGGGAACCAGGTACCCAATATTGGCCAGCAGGCGATCGCCATTGCCGATTTGGAACATAAAACGATCGGCGGCTTCAGGGGTAGCGCGAATGCCTGCACTCGCTAGGGTAGAAACCGCCCGACGCATATTCAGCATTGGGGCTATTGCGATAACCGTATCAACCTCTTCGCGAAATCCCCGCGTTTGCAGCAGCCGATCCACCTCGACTACGCTGCTGTAAATATCTACCCCTGAGGTTTCAATCAAGATCCGATCTGCTGGCACACCTGCCCCAATCAAAGCCGACTGTACGGCTTGGGCTGGGTCTATCTGCCCAGGGACATTTGGATCGACGTTGACTTGGCCCCCCGTGCTGGCAATCACCACAATGTCAGGATTGCCTTGCGCCACCTGCTCTTGATATAAGCGGGCGGCACTGCCGCCGTTCGGCAACTGTGGAGCTAACACCACAATTGCCCGAGTGGTTTGGGCACTTGGAGCCAGCGTTTGCTGATCCGGGATGGCACTCATCGTCGTCCGGATTGCCTGAGATGTCAGCCAGTCTGCCACAATCGGCGTACTGGAAAACAGTAATACCAGTAAAGCCGCCAACACCTGATTGCCAGCTGCTTTTTTTGTGCCATCTTTGAGGGCAATCAGCAGCAAAAAAATCGCTAATCCCAGCGGCTTCAGCGGTAGCGACAACAATCCCCAAACCGAACTTACTGTGCTGTTTGAAGGATCGAGGAACGCTAAGATCACGAAGATAAAAATCAGAATTCCACCCAACCAGGTTAGGTAGTTTCTGGGAATAAACTGACTGAACACATACCAAAGAATTGTGCCAATCAGCAGCCAGAGAAGAATTCGGGTTAGCAGTTCGAACATTGCCGTCTTGATCGCTAAGGAGTCTGAGCCGAGTCTGCCTACGTCATCATGGCACTACTCTGAAGGTAGAGGGTTTGATGAGGCTCAATATCCTCAAAAAAATTTAACTCCACAGGTCTTATACTATGCAGGTTTTGCTAGTTAATCTATTTAATATCTAATTTTTTTTAATCAAACGGCAACCGACTGGTTCTTACGGGTAGGGGCATGGCACTGCCATGCCCCTGATGCCTTGCTAGTTACAATTGATCGATTTGAGTTCTCAGCGCTTCTAGCTCAGCATCTACCGAGGCATCTTTGGGAGCCGCGCTAGCAGGCTGAGATGAGGGCAGCTGAGCCGGGGTTGAAGCACTACCGCTGAGCAGTTGCGCTTTCATGGCTTCGAGTTCAGCATCGACATCAGTACCCGACTCTAACGCCGCAAACTGACTTTCCAAGTCTGCTCCGGCTAGCTCAGCCGCCGCTTGAGAGCGGGCTTCCATCTGCAGCACCTTTTCTTCCATGCGCTCAAAGGCACCCATGGCGGTACTGGTGCCCATGCGCCCTACCGTATTTTGCAGTTGCTCTTGAGCTTTAGCCGCACTGGCTCTCGCCCGCAGCATATCTTTCTTGGTTTTTGCCTCTGAAATTTTGCCTTCGAGGGCGATTAAATTGCGCTTGAGCGTATCGACCGTGGTTACTTGTTGGTCGAGCTGCGCTTTCATTGAAGCACCGGATTCAAGCTGCACTTTTTTACGGCTCAGTGCTTCTTTGGCTAAACTCTCGTCGCCCTTTTGCAGCGCCAGCTGTGCCCGTTGCTGCCAGTTGTTCGCCTCGGTTTGAGACTGGCTATATTGTTGCTGCATCCGCTTTTGACTGGCGATCGCACTGGCAACGGCCTGACGCAACTGCATCAGGTCTTCTTGCATGTCAATCAAGGCTTGCTCCAGAATCTTTTCTGGATCTTCGGCGGCGCTCACGGCAGCGTTGAGGTTGCTCCGGACGACTCGGCTGACACGGTCAAACAATCCCATGACTTTATCTTCCCTATTCAGCAGTTGCAGGCTAGACACGTCCAGTTAACGAACTCCGGGAGCAAACGACAGCATGCCGCCTTCTACTTGGGTTGGACTTTAAGGTGGAGTCAATCTAGCAATTACCCACTATTATGCGCTATGACCCTGGACAAGGGGGTTAGCACCTGTGCTTTTTTTATAGGCGGTAAGGTTGAAAAAACGGGATGCTCACTCATGAGCACCCCGTGATTTAGATTGCGACTAAATTATGACCGTAGCTTAGAGCTGAGGAATAAACTGTTCTTTCTCAGGAACGACCGTATATTCCGCCACAATCTGACGGAACTCGTCTCCGTCAATGCTTTCCTTTTCAATCAGCAAATCGACGACCCGATCGATGGCGGCGCGGTTTTCGCGGATGATCCGGCAGGCTTCTTCGTAGCAATGTTCTACAATCGAGCGTACCTGAGCATCAATTCGGGAGGCAATTTCTTCGGAATATTCGGAGCGGGTCATCCAGTCCCGGCCTAAGAACACCTCACCCTGCTGGCTTTCGAGCGACATCGGTCCTAGGTCAGACATGCCGAACCGGGTAACCATTTGCCGCGCCATGCCCGACACCTGTTGCAGGTCGTTGCCGGCACCCGTCGTCACTTCGGCATCGCCAAAGATGACCTGCTCTGCGGCACGACCGCCCAGCGCTCCCATAATCCGCGCCAGAATCTGCGATCGCGAAATCAGCATTTGGTCTTCACTGGGGGTAAACCAAGTTAACCCCTGAGCCTGACCCCGAGGAATTAGCGTCACCTTTTGGACAGGATCGTGCTGTTTCACCAGGGTGCCAATGATGGCATGGCCGACTTCGTGGTAAGCAATCAGCCGCTTACTCTTACTGTCTACCAACGGAGTGCCTTCCATCCCCGCAACCACCCGGTCTACCGAGTCGTTGATTTCCAACATGGTGGTCTCGTCTTTACGCCGACGGGCAGTCAGAATGGCGGCTTCGTTCAGCAGGTTGGCTAGGTCAGCGCCTGTGAACCCAGGGGTACGACGGGCGATCGCCTCCAGGGAAATGTCCTTGGACAGCTTTTTGTTGCGCGAGTGTACTTCCAGCACTTCCAGGCGACCTTTAATATCGGGTGGATCGACCTGCACCTGACGGTCAAACCGACCGGGACGCAGCAGTGCCGAATCCAGCACATCTGGGCGGTTAGTGGCCGCAATGATGATGATGCCGGTGTTGCCTTCAAACCCGTCCATCTCAGTCAGCAATTGGTTTAGGGTTTGTTCCCGTTCATCGTTGCCGCCGCCAATCCCGGCACCCCGCTGCCGCCCCACGGCGTCAATTTCATCAATAAAGATGATGCAAGGCGCATTTTCTTTAGCTTTTTTGAACAGGTCGCGGACGCGAGATGCCCCCACACCCACAAACATTTCTACAAATTCAGAACCCGAAATGCTGAAGAACGGCACGCCAGCTTCTCCGGCGATCGCCTTAGCTAGCAGCGTTTTACCCGTTCCAGGCGGGCCAATTAGCAGCACACCCCTAGGAATCTTGGCTCCAACTGCCGTAAAGCGCTCAGGCTTTTTCAAAAACGTGACAACTTCCTGAAGTTCTTCTTTAGCTTCTTCAATTCCAGCGACATCATCAAACATGACGCCCGTCTTGGCTTCCATCATGAAGCGGGCGCGAGACTTGCCAAAATTCATTGCCTGCCCTGGCCCACCCGGCACATTGTTGGAGCGACGGAACAGCAGAAACAGCCCGCCAATCAGCAGCACCGGGAACAGCAGATTACCCAGCAAGCCCCAGATTGCGCCGTCATTGCGCGGTGGATGCACATCAAAGTTGATGTCATCATTTCTCAGTCTGGACACCAGTTCAGGTGCATTGCCTGGTAAATCTACCCGCAACCGCTGAAAGCGATTGTCTAGCTCTGGGTCAACCGCTTCTACGACGGCAGTGCGTCCATTCTCGTAGAAGTCAACACTGGTCACCCGACCTGCATCCAAATACTCCAGAAAACGACCATAGGTCATCCGGGTACTGGCAGTGTTTTGACCCATATCCATGGGAGAGGACGTAAAGGCACCTTGCCAAAAGAAGAATGCAACCACCACAGCGGGCAACGTCCAAAGGAGGATAACTCTCCAGGAAAGTTTCATAACTTAAGTCGCCTCTAAATAAGGAATATAGACTCGAACCGTAGACTCAACATGACTCGACATGACCCGACATTAAGGGGAATACGACTAAAGACTTGCTTTAAATAAACTCTTTGCTCCGTTTCCCGCCAAACACTAAATAAACCTAAATCTCAGAGATCTCAATCAAGCCCGCTTTAAAGGCTGTTCCCAAAGCAGTTACCAAATCAGATTTAGGATTTCTGAGAACGAATCTTAACTAAATTTAACTTAATTCGGGGGATTCGAGCAACCAACCTGCCAATCAAGGTTAGGGGGCGGGTAGCTCATCGGGCAAATCACTCGAAGAGTCAGGGGATAGATCGCTGGGTGCCGCGTCAGGTGCATTGGCAGGAGAGGCGTCCGGTAACGTGCTAGCTCCCTCAGGTGCGGTAGCTGGAGGAACGGTGGGGACAGGCGGGAGGCCAGGTGGGGGGTCAATCTCAAAAATGCGGATGATGTAGGGAAAAAACCCAGTGCTGCGATGGGAACCCACCCAGACATCGTAGGTGCCGGGGAGCCACTGTCCGGCAATACCGGGGTTGGCGCTGGTGTAGCTGTCGTTGCACCAGCTGCCGCCTGGGCCTTTAATCACCAGCGTCGTGTCTTCTGCACTTTGCACCTGAAGGCTAAGGCCATCAAATGGCTCTGTTAGGGTCAAGACGTGATCGGGCTGAGCGTCAATAAACCCCACACAGGGACCTGTTGCCGTTTCGGCTCGTTCTGCCACTTGCGCCGCCGCCAGAGAGCCACCACTAATGCCGCGCACGGTAGTGGCCAATTGATTGGGCGTGAGGGTGAGATTTTCGAACAGGGCGTTGGGACGAGCGGGCAGGATGCTGAATGAAGGGCGATCGCCAGGAACCGTCTGGGCGATCGCACTAGCTGTAGAGAAAAGTGTAGAAAACCCGCTGGCGGCTACTAGCAGCAGCGTGCCTGCAAGCACGGGGTTGGGTTTTAGCCCTGAAGTCCACATAACATTGCCCGTAAAGTTGCTTTAAGGATTGATAGTTTGGGTGCTTCACGCCCCAGCTATCAATTATTTCAGGTTATTTGGCGATCGCTAATCTAAAGTTATTGCGCGATCGCCAAGGCAGCTCGAATGCGCGGCTGGTCGAGCTGATGCTGGCTGAGCAATAGCCACGACTGGATCAAATCCGGCCCATGGAGGTCACCCGTTAGCGTCGCCCGCAGAGATTTCATCACTAATCCCTTTTTCACACTAGCCGCCTGCACCCCCTGCTGCACAATCGACTGAGCATTCTCTGCCGTAATTGGCGTACTCTCCAGCGCTGCCAAAATGCCCGTCAGCGCCGCCGCCGTGCCTACTTGCTGGAGCTGGGTCGCCGCCGCCTCAGTAAAACCGACATCGGGCACAAACAAATAGCGCGTCATCGCTACCGCATCTGCCAACGTCACCAGGCTGGGAGCAACTAAGGCCGTAATTTGCTCTAGCCAGGGGCGATCGCCCACGGCATCAAAGGCATAGCCTGCCTCTTGCCAGTAGGGAATCAGCAAATCGGTCAACGTGTCCACCGCCATGTGGTGCAAATATTGACTGTTGATCCAGTTCAGCTTATCCCAGTCAAACTTAGCGCCAGCCCGGTTCACCCGCTCAAAGCTAAACTGCTCAGCTGCTTCTTGCAATGTAAACAGCTCATTCATCCCGTCTGGCGGCGACCAGCCTAGCAAGATCATATAGTTGGCGATCGCCTCGGGCACATAGCCCATAGTTTTGAAATCCCAGATCGAAGTCACCCCGTCTCGTTTCGACAGCTTAGCCCCCGCTTCGTTCAAAATTAGCGGCGTGTGGCCAAACTGCGGCATGGTGGCACCCAGCGCCTCATACAGCAAAATCTGTTTGGGCGTGTTGCCAATATGGTCTTCGCCGCGAATGATCTGAGAGATTTGCATATCGATGTCGTCTACAACCACGACAAAGTTATAGAGCGGGAAGCCAATCTCGCCCGCATCGGCGGCGCGCGCAATCACCATGTCGCCGCCTAGGTCGCGCCCCTTCCAGCTCACCGTACCGCGCACCAGGTCATTCCAGGCAATTTCGCGATCGTCGGCAATTTTAAACCGCACCACAGCCTGCCGCCCTGCCGCCACAAACGCGGCTTCTTGCTCGGCAGTCAGATTGCGGTGGCGGTTGTCGTAGCGCGGTGCCTGACTGTTGGCTTTTTGCGCCTCACGCATGGCGTCGAGTTCTTCTGGCGTGTCGTAGGCGCGGTAGGCCAGCCCTTTGTCGAGCAGCTCTTGCACCTGCTTGCGGTATAGCTCTAGCCGCAGCGATTGATAGGAGGGGCCTTCATCCCAGGCTAAACCCAGCCACTGCAAGCCTGCCACAATATTGTCGGTATATTCGGGGCGCGATCGCTCCAAATCGGTATCTTCAATCCGCAGAATGAAGCTGCCGCCATGATGACGGGCAAATAGCCAGTTGAACACTGCGGTGCGGGCGGTGCCAATGTGGAGCAGTCCAGTGGGACTCGGTGCGATGCGAACGCGAACGGACATAGGGGGAAGGGTGAGGGA
>ENA-ORBV01014114-ORBV01014114.1-microbial-mat-metagenome-genome-assembly--contig:-NODE-14114-length-12014-cov-7.976376_pt1 | contig 12014 bp, 10 predicted proteins | sample MGYA00237777_ERZ505514 | MGnify/ENA primary metagenome ERZ505514 (study PRJEB26160, sample SAMN06269048) | microbial mat metagenome | isolation source: Oligotrophic lake microbial mat | place... | reverse complement strand
GCGTGCAGCGGCGCGTGACCAAGTACGACCTGCCCGGCAAGATCTCCCTTGGTGCTGTCACCGAGGCGTATCGGTCAGGGGAGGGGGCGGTTGCTGCTGGCAGAGGCCAAGGCCTCAGCTGGTGGTGCGCGCGCGCCGACTACGCCTACCGGGCTCCCGCCAGCGCCAGGGCCTCGCGGACGCGACGGAGGGCCTCCGGCAGGTTCCGGAGCACCAGCTCCGCCGGCAGCCTGAGGACGGTGAGCCCGAGGCGGCGCAGCTTGCGGTCCCGGCGAGCATCGGGGGCGCCGCGCCGGGCGTGGTAGCCGCCGTCTACCTCGACGACGAGCCGGGCCGAGGGCGCCAGGAAATCGACGATGAAGCGCCCGAGCGGCACCTGCCTACGAAATTGTACCCCGAGCTTTCGAGCCCGAAGCGCCTGCCAGAGGGCGTGCTCCGAAGGGGTGGGCGCCTCCCGCATGGCATGAGCGTTAGCGTGGAGCCGAAGGAGCTGCGGAGACTGCGATGGGGAAGACTTCATGGTGGCCTCAGCCCGGCGCGCGGCCGGACGAAGCCCCTCCGCGCAGGTCGCGTGACGCGCGCCGCCTCGTGGTGCTGTCGCGGCGCCCGACAGACCTGCGCGGCACGCGACGTGCGCGCTCTCGCGAGTGCGGCCGCGCGCCGGGCTGAGGCTCGGTGAATCACCAGCGACGCCCGGCAGCGATTCGTCTAGAGTGCGACTCTCGTGATGCAGAGCGCAGCGTTTCCCGAGCTGATGCCGGAGCTCACTCCGATCAGCGAGGCGCTCCGCCGCCGGCTCCCTCGTTGGGATCCGCGGGTCTGGGGCGGTCAGGAGGTGCTCGAGGTCACCGCTGCGAGGCGGACAGGCACGGGGCTTCGCCACGTCGGTCTTGCGTGGGCCCGAGCCCACGCGCAGCGACTGAGAGCCCATCAGTCCCACGCTCGAACGCAATCAGCTCGCGACGAGGCCACTCCTCCCATCCGCGCGCAGCACGCGCCAGCCGTAGAGCATCTTAAGAGACCTGCGCGTGCGAGCACGGATTTGGGAGGAGTCGGCGGCCCGCAGGCGGCAACGCCGCACTCCAACATTACAGATCCCAAATGTCGTGCCGCCGAGGACCGACGGAGGTGGGCAACTTCAGACCTCTATCGGGTAACGCGCGTAGACTACGACTACCCGGGAGGTCACGACAAGTCCACTTCCCCCTACGCGCCAGAGCTGTCGGGCCAAACTGATCCGCGAAGGCCAGTGCCCTCCGGACACCGACTGTTCGCCAAGCGCCCGCTCTGGCAATCCTACCGCTACGACTGGCTCGGCAACACTACGCGCACTGACGACGACCAGCACGCCTTTTGGGACCGCTCGCTCGGCGACATCACCAATAATTCCACTGGCAAGCCGTACCAGTTCAACGCGGCATCGCAGCCGGCCGCTGTGAGCCAGTACAGCGGCTCAATGACCGGGCCCAACACCGTCTACGACGCTGCCGGCAACCTGCTCCAGCTGCAAGTCTCGCGCGCCACCGCAAACTGCGCCCCCGGAATAGCCGTCTGCTCGTCGCGCTACTTCTACCAATGGGACGAGGTAGGACGGCTGTCGCAGGCGCGCCGCGTGGAAGGCTCCGGCCCGACTTCCTCGGGGCCTTGGCTCGACTACCTCTACGACGCGAACGACGAGCGGGTCATCAAGCAGGCCTATCAAACCTACAACGTCAACGGACAGATCGACACGAGCGCTCCCAAGCTGACGACGCTCTACATTTTCGACTCGTTGGAGGTCCGGCGCACGCCGTACGACTCCGTAACCCAGCAGTATCCGATCAACGCAAACACCGAGGTCGCGTATCTATCCGGAAACGGCATGCGGCTGGCGCGTCTCCACTACGACCCCCCCGCGAAGGGCGAACCCCGCCTAGCAACGCCAAACGAGCTGCACGCTTCTAACCTCCACGTGATGATGAACCTGCCCGACCACCTAGGGTCGAGCAGCCTGATCATAGACCACGCCACGGGCGAGCTCGTCGAAGCGCGGACTTATCAGCCGTATGGAGCGACCGAGAGCGACTATCGGCCGGAGCGCTGGAAGGGGTTTAGGGAGGACTACGGATTTACCGGCAAGGAGGAAGACGTCGAAGTAGGCCTGCAGTATTTTGGGAAGCGGTTTCTGAGTCCGTATTTGGGGAGGTGGATTAGTGCGGATCCGTTAGGGGTGCATGAGCCGGGTGATGCGGACCTGAACTTTTATGCCTACGTGCGAGGCCACGTCCTAGCGACGGTGGACCCCCTAGGTCTGCAGGAAATACCGCCCCCGCCTCATTCATGCGCAAACGCGGCAGCGGGTTGCAAGCCGCCGGCCCCGGAACCGTCGAGTCGAACCGCAACCATCATTAAGTGGGTTGGAGCAGGCGCTGCGGTTGCCGTCCTAGTAGCAGCCTCCCTAAACCCAAGGACCCGGCATACGGCCCAGCAGGCAGCGAATCGCGCAGGGCCCATAATAGCCCCGATCGAACGAAGGGCCGCGGAACTTTCGAGGGCGGCCGCACCAAGTTTGCAACGGGCCGCGGATGGGCTTGCACGCCTGGGAACGCGGCTGGCGCAGGCAGCCATGGACAAGAAAATCCCTGTCGGTGGTCACGTCGACGTTGGCGGCACGACGAACAAGCTGGCGAGTAACCTAAACCCCGTACTGAAGGACACCGGCGGCGTCACCAAGGTGCAAGCGATCCCTAATCTCGTTCGCGCCTGGGGACATCAAATCGCGGAATTTTTCGAAGCCGGTTCGGCCCAGCAAGTGTCTTCAGCGAAACTTCCTTACCATACTGTGAAGTGGGAGGAACTCGCGAAAGGTGCGTACCAAGTGCTTGGTGAAAAGGGGACCGTGTTCATGAATACTTGGGTCCAGGGGAATGCGGCTGGTCAGGAGCAAGCACGTTCGCGGTTGGTCGAGGCGTTTCGCGCAGCCGGGTTTCAAAACGTCAACGTAACGGGGAGTGGAGCAGGCGTGATTGTGAACGCCATCAAGCCGGCGGCGGAGGCTGCCTCGAAATGACAGTGGTCACTGGTGCGCACGCTACTTTTGCGACAACGCTTGGCTCCGCCGCGACCGCAACGCAAATTCTTAAACCGGGGGCAGTGCTCATCGCTGCCGCGCACACTCTGGCAAATGGGACTGCACACCACGCAGCAACTGCCTTTTCGATGGCTGATGCCATTGATGAACAGGGCTGGCCGCAGCAGATCGCTGGGAAATTGTTGAGCGTGTCCGTAGCTGAAAACCAGCGCACCCAAACAAGCCCAGAATTCACGTTCGCAGCCGTCTGCATGGATGGCTCGGTGGTTCGGGTTTGCTGGTGTGGAGATGTCAGAGTTCACCTGATAGGCCAGGGAACAGTTCGGGCTACAGTGGATCACACTGTCCAGTTCGCGCCGGACGATGAGCTTCCTCCGGGAGAACCGTCAGTCATTCGGAACGCCGTGCCGACGATGCTAACTCGCTGGATTTCCGCGAACCAGCCGAGCGCGGCCGAGACGGTGACGTGGAAGCGGCCAACTGGCGGGTCTGAGATTGTGATCTGCTCGAACGGTTATCATCGACACGACAAGCCGGGAAATCCCGTTCCTAAGCAGGAATGGATTCCGGGAATGATGGCTTCGACCGACTTTTGGATTCATTGTTGGGTGCCGAATTGACATCGTAGCCCCAGAGCAGACCCGACCCGGGATGACCTCGCGAAATCAAGCAGACCCGACCCGGGATGACCTCGCGAAATTGTGAAGCAAAGCAGACCCGACCCGGGATGACCTCGCGAAATTGTTAGGGGCCGTTTTGATATCGTACGCACCTGCAGATTTGACCTCGTAGAGATTTGGAGAAATTTCCGCACTGAGGTCGCAAAACGCGACCGAAACGGTCGCAATCCTTGGGGGTGAGTGCTCGTCCACAAAAGGCCACGACCGTCGTAGCCGGTCGATGGGCTACGACGGTCGTGGCGGTTTCGTTGACGCCGAGCCGGAGCGTGCAGGCGCGCAGCGGCGCACGGGCGCAAGTGCGTTCGGCGGAATCGGTCGTAGTGCCGCGTGGCTCTACGACCGTCGCGACCGAGCCCGCGCTCGAGCTCGCGTCAGAAGACGTCCTCCTCGACCGCCTGCGACGGCGCGAGCCGCCTGCGCCGCGCGTGCTCGAGGTCGTACTGGGCGAGCCGGTAGCGATCAAGGGCGTCGAGCAGCTGGATGGCTTGCTCTACGGCGCGGTCAGCGAGGTGGTCGATGGGCAGGACGGGTTCGGTGCGGGTCTTCAGGTCGAGCTCGATGCGGGGGTGCGCGGCGCAGAGGGCGACGAGCGTGGTTTCCAGCACGCTCGTGAGCACTTCGACGGTGGCGAGCTGCGGCCTTCGACGCAGCAGTTGCGAGTCGAGGGTCATAGTGCAGCTCCTGCGGCGCCTTTCGTGCCATTTCTGCCCTCCAGCGCAGCGCCATCTGGAAACGCGGCTTCATAGTGGCGCCAGTGGGGTTGGAGCAGGATGCGGTTGACGTGCTTGAGGTCGACGGTTTTGGTGCGGTCGCGCACGGCGTCGAGTAGTGCGGCGAGACAGAGGTTTTTTGCGCGGCGTAGGCCGCCCTCGGCCGAGCGGACGATGAGGCTGAGCGCGTCGTCGGTGAAGGTGCTGTGGGCGAGCGCCACCTTGTCCAGCTCGCTGCGGATGAAGTCCGCCAGCGTATCCGGAGCCAGCTTTTGCAGCAAGACCGAGTAGGTGACGCGGCTCTTGATGTCCTCGTTGACCGTCAAGGACAGGCGGCTCAAAAGCTCGGGCTGCGCGACGAGCACCAGACAGTGGTTCTTGGGGAAGTCCTCGAAAAGCAGGCGGATTTTGCGCAGCGCCGCGACGTCCATCAGGTGCGCGTCGTCGATGACGGGCGCCAGCATCTTGCTGGCGGCGTTGAGGCGTCGCGCTTCTTCGATGAGCCGGCGTTCGCAGCGCACGTCGACCCCGTCCGTCTCTATCTGAAAGGCCTCACACAGAATGCGCAGCGTGCTGTGGTAGGTGTGCAGCGTGCGGTTGACGATCGGCGCGATGAGGCGCTTGGGATCGTATTGACAGAGCGCTTGCTTGATCACGCTCTTGCCCGTCCCGGGCTCGCCGACGACGACGCACAGGCCGCCTTGCTGGCAGTGCACGCGCAGCGTGTCGAGCACCTCCCGCTGCTGCGGCAAAAGCGTGAGATTCGTCGAAGAAAACGGGTCCTGCGAAAGACCAAAGTGCGCGCGGATCATGACGCCACCTCGCTCTTCTTCGAGGGCTTTCGGTCGTTGGCGACGAAGTCGACCGGTCGCGCTTCGCCCATCCGTTCGCCCTTGTAGTACACGATGGCGCGGTCGAAGTGCAAGCGATCGAAGCGCACCCGCACTTTGCGATTTCGGAGGTCGCGCGGCGCTTCGAAGCGGGTGTTCTTCAGCGAGAAGGTGTTGTCGGCGAGTACGCTGCGCTCTTGCTCGACGAAGAACAGCTCATCATTGACTTCGCTCGGTGACAGGAACCGGATGCGATTGAGGTCGAGGCCGAAGCGGTCGATGGGCTTCATGCCGAGCGAGCCGTGGTCTCGCTGGTGGTATTCGTCCTCCAGCCAGGCCGTGAAAGCGCGATTGAGCGCTTCGAGGCTCGACAGGTCGAGCTTTTGCGTGAGGAAACATTCGCGGACCGTCCTGAAAAATCTCTCGATTTTTCCCTTCGCAGCCCCGTCGCGCACCGGCGTGTGGCACAGGATGGTGCCGAGACGCTGGCAGACTTGTGAGATTTCGAGCGACGAATAGTTCTGGCCGTTGTCGACATAGAGACACTCGCAAAGCCCGCGCTTGTACAGGGCGGTCTTGAAGGCCTTGAGCAGCGCCTCGGTGTTGTCATTGGCGAAAAATTCGCCGTGGCAGATGACGCGGCTGGCGTCGTCCAAAAATGCGATGAGCTTGGCCTGCACCTTGCCGGCACCCTGCTGCACGTAGGGCCCGACCATCGTATCGGCTTGCCACAGCTCGTTGGCGTGCGCCTTGGCGAAGGCCAAACGGCGCTTGCTCTCGACCTCCGCGTCGGGCTTGAGCAGCTCGTTGGCCTTGACCACGCGACGTAAAGTGTTGGGCGCGATGCGCTCGCGCTGCAGCAAGCCCTTCTCGATGCAGGCCCGATAGAACGCCGTCACATTGTGCGCGCCGCGGAAGCTGCCCCGCACCTGCTCGATGGCCTCCAGCACCTCTTCCGGCGTCATCTTGCGCGTCTTGCCCTTGTCCGAACGCTCCTTCGCGAGCACCGTCGTCGTGCCGTCCTTCTTGTAGCGGCTGTACCAGGTCTGGATGGTGCGCCACGTGAATCGAAAGCGCCGCCCGTCCTCGTCGACGAAGGGCTGCTCGCTGACGTGGCGGATGCGCGCCACGACGGTCTCGCCGGGCGCCGCTTCGATGGCGCCGAGCACGCGCATCTTCAAGTAACTGCTGACTCGTTGCATGAATGGTCCTCTGTTCCTTTCGCGGCGCAACCTGCGCCTGCCGCGAAGCGATAGGTCGGACCCGATTCGGACCCCGATTGGCGTCTGGTGTTGTCGCGTGCCGACGCCCGGGCTGCGCTCCGTGCGCTACGACGTCACTGTGGCGCAGAGAGGGCGACATCTCGCCGCCCGATGCGTCCACCTACCGTGCCAAGAGGCCTTGCTGTAGCCGGATTTGCAGCGCCGAAAATGGGTCGGCTTCGCTCTCGCACACCACGAGGCGCGCGTGCTGCATCAGCTGCGCGAGCGGCTCGCGCGCCGTGCTCTCGGGCGGCGGGGCAGTGCGGCACAGTCGACTCCGCAGCGTGCTCTGCGCCGAGCAAAGCCGCCGCCAGAGCCGGTACCCGCTCGACAGCGACAGCGCTCCCTGCGCCTCACGCAGCCACGCCGCCCGGCGCGTCAGCCCGCCCAGCACCGCCGTGGCGAAGCAAAATAGCGTCAGCGTGCGCACCACGAAGCCCGAAAGCACCGTCGAGAGCAGGACCGAAAACGTCCGCCCGCAGCCGGGGCGCTGGCCGCGATTCGAGCAGAAAACCCGCCGGCCCCGCACCACCTCCACCGAATCGCGCTCCCGGTAACCACGCAAGAAGCCGTGCCCGATCAACGCACCCGTCCGCCGGCAGTGCGGGCACGGCGACAGCTTGAAATCGAACAGCAGGCTCCCGAGACCCGTTTCGTCTCTGACGAAGCGCGGTAGGGCGAGCAGCGATGCCAGGGCCGGCCGCCCTATCGGCGCCCGGCGCCACCGTCAAAGCTTCCCCTGAAACTGTGCCGAATTAACGCTGTCGGCAACGCGGTAAGCTGCGAGGTCAGTTCGGGCGACAAGGCGCGAAAGCTACGACTGGAGGGCGGCTTTCAACAGCTGGTCGTCAACGCGACGACAGGGGCGGTCGCGCAGCGACTAGGCTATGATGAGTTCGGGCGCGTCCTCGAAGACACTACGCCGGGCTTCCAGCCCTTCGGCTTCGCGGGCGGCCTGTACGACTCCGACACCGGCCTCGTACGCTTCGGCGCGAGGGACTATGATCCGGAGCTTGGGCGCTGGTTGAGTAAGGATCCGATACTCTTCGAAGGGGATGGGCCGAACCTGTACGCTTACGTGCGCAACGATCCGGTGAACCAAATCGACAGCTCTGGCGAAGGAGTTGTCGATTGTGTCGATGCGGTCAAGGACTACCTGAAGTGCCAGGAAAAGCTGGACGGTCGAGCGGACGAGAACGTGTGCAAAGGTCCTGATCGGGGTCATGACAAGGCCATCGAGCAACTCCAGAATCGCTGCGAGAAGGCCAAGGAGAAGGTAAAGCGTCATTGCGCAGAGGCAGCCCGAGACTTGGGTCTTCTCGCCTTGGCCGGCGGGATCCTGTTTGCACCGTATTTGGCCGGCGGTATCGTCGCTGCGCCTGCTGCCGCAGCTTTTTAAGCCCTACTAGCAATGGCACTGACGCAGCAGAAGCGTAATGAGTTACGGCGCCGACAAGGCTTCGTTGCAACGATCGAGGGATACTTCGAGCGCGATGATCTAGATGAACCAACGGTGATCGAGGAGAAGTTTGCCAAGGCTCTTCGAACGAGTCTCTGGGTGGCAATGGAGAGCGAGCAGACTTTTCGTCGTCTACGGGTTTCTCGCAGAGGCCTTTCTCGGACCAGCGAAGTTGACTACCTGTGCGACAGCATTCAGGCAGCGCTGGAAGATTTTGATGATGTGAAGGCAATGGCTCGCGTGCTGCGCGGCGCGAAGTTGCCCGGTCCCCGCATTGGCGGCGTTTCACTGCGGAGCCTTCTGATGACGCACAAAGAATTGCTAAGAAAGCTTTCCTTGCGTAGGGAAGGGTTTGTTAGTCGCATGAGCACGCTCGTTTCGCTGAATCAGATCGAGCTGATCTTCTTCTCTCACATGTGGTGACCGAAGCGATCAACTCGCCTTGCGCTTGAACTGCTCGACGATCGCGGAGACGACATCGAGTACCTTCTGCTGCTGACGCCGCGGGAGTTTTTGCACTTCCTCGAACAGCCGCCGTGCTTGACTGGCTGGCAGGGCGCGGCGTCCGGTTGGAGCCTGGACGTCGAGTAGCTCTTCGATGCGCACGCCGAGTACGTCGGCCAGCTTGGGCAGGACATCGGAGCGGGGCGGTTTTTCGGTGCGCTCCCAGAAGGCGATGTTGGCTTGGGGCTCCCCGATGAGGCGAGCGAGCTCGGCCTGGCTGAAGCCGGCGGCCTTACGGAGTGCGACGAGGCGAGCCGCTTGCGGCGGGCGCGCCTTTTTGAGCTTTCGGCCCATACGCTGAGTGTACGGGTCGAGATCGGGAAGGCAGGTTTGGTCGTGGTGTTGCATCCATCCAATAAGTAGTATACCACTTACAAGTGAGCAGCAAGCCAAACGACTGGCCGCGGTGACTTTTCGCTTGACGGCCATTTTCAAGGAGCGACGCGGATGGCTCGGATCCCAGAAGCAGAAATCGAGCGACTAAAGGCGGAGATTTCGCTGGAGCGGCTGGCGGAAGCGCGCGGCGTGCAGCTGAAGCGGCACGGGGCCGACCTGATGGGTCTTTGTCCCTTCCACGACGATCGCACGCCGTCGCTCGTGGTCAGCCCGGAGAAAAACCTCTGGCACTGTTTGGGTGCGTGCCAGGCGGGGGGGACGGTGATCGATTGGGTGATGCGAGCGGAGGGGATTTCGTTTCGGCACGCGGTCGAGCTGCTGCGCGAGGGACTTCCCTGTTTAGCTGCCCCTGCTGCAGCGCCAGCGAAGCGGGGACGACAGACAGGCAAGGTGGCGAAGCACTCGACGGTAACGAAACTCGACGCGCCCGTGGAGCAGCAAGCGGCCGATGAGCGCGTGCTTGAGCGCGTCGTCGGCTACTACCACGAGACGCTGAAGGAAAGCCCCGAAGCACTCGAGTATTTGGCGTCGCGGGGACTACGCAGCACCGAGATGATCGAGCGCTTTCGGTTGGGTTTTGCGAACCGCACCCTCGGTTACCGGCTGCCGCACAAGAATCGGAACGCCGGCGCCGAGCTGCGCGGCCAGCTTGAGAGGCTGGGGATTTACCGAGAGAGCGGGCATGAGCATTTCAACGGCTCGCTCGTGATCCCGATTTTCGACGAACAGGGGCGAGTGACGGAGATGTACGGGCGGAAGGTGACGCCGAAGCTGCGGCCGGGAACGCCGCTGCATTTGTACATGCCGGGTCCGCATCGAGGTGTCTGGAACATCGAAGCTTTCCAGGCGAGCCGGGAGATCATTTTGTGCGAGGCGCTGATCGACGCTCTGACGTTTTGGTGCGCGGGTTTTCGGAACGTGACCGCCGCGTACGGCGTCGAGGGATTTACGGAAGATCACTGGCAGGCGCTCGAGCGCTACGGGACGGAGCGCGTTTACCTCGCTTACGATCGGGACGAGGCGGGCGACCGGGCGGCGGAGAAGCTCGGGACCGAGCTGATGGCGCGCGGCATCGAGTGTTTTCGGGTGCAGTTTCCGCGCGGCATGGACGCGAACGCCTTTTCGCTGAAGGTGACGCCGGCGGTGCAGAGCCTGGGCCTGGTGCTGCGGCAAGCGGTGTGGATGGGCAAGGGCGTGGCGCCGGTGAGAACGGAAGTGCCGGCTGAAGTGACCGAGCAGGCAACGGTGCCGGCGGATGCTGCAGGGAGCGAGCCCGAACAAGAATTGCAGACCGAGGCGATGCCTACCCCCGCGCCGCCACCGGTTGCGAACGAACCTCCAACGCCCCCTGCTACGCCTGCGCCCGCACCGCTACCAGTGGCGCCACCGCCGCCCACGCCGGCACGGCGCCCCAGCGCGGCTGAGATTTCCTCTTTAGCCGCCGAGCTTGGCGCTGCGGTCGTGACGGCGCCTTTGGTCTCGCTGCCGGCGCCGAAGTCGGCATCATCTGCGGCCGAGCCGCGGAGCAGCGGCGACGAGCTGACTTTTCAATTTGGGGATCGGCGCTGGCGGATCCGAGGGTTTTCAAAAAACACGAGCGCAGAGCAGCTGAAGATCAATGCGCTGGTGTCGCGGGAGGGCGGCGGTTTTCACGTGGACAACCTGGAGCTGTACTCGGCGCGGCAGCGCGGGGTGTTTCAGAAACTGGCGGCGGACGAGCTGGGTGTCGAAGAGAATTTGATCAAGCGGGACCTGGGCGAGCTGCTGTTGAAGCTCGAGACGCGGCAGGAGGAGACGCTCAGGGCAGCGCTCGAGCCGAAGAAGCCGGAGGTGGTGCTGACGGAGGTGGAGCAGGAGGCGGCGCTCGAGCTGCTGAAAGACCCGCGGCTGGTGGAGCGGATTTTGGAGGATTTCGAGCGCTCCGGGGTCGTGGGCGAGCGCATGAACAAACTCGCCTGCTACCTGGGTGCGACGAGTCGGAAGCTCGACAGGCCGCTGGCGGTGATCATCCAAAGCTCGAGCGCGGCGGGCAAGTCGTCGTTGATGGACGCCGTGCTGGCGTTGATGCCGGACGAGGAGTGCATCCAGTACTCGGCGATGACGGGGCAGTCGCTTTTCTACATGGGTGACAAGCAGCTCGAGCACAAGATTTTGGCGATCGTCGAGGAGCAGGGAGCGGAGCGGGCAGCGTACGCGCTGAAGCTTTTGCAGAGCGAGGGCGAGCTCACGATCGCGTCGACGGGCAAAGATCCAACGACGGGGCGGCTGGTGACGGAAGAGTACCGGGTGACGGGCCCGGTGATGATCTTCTTGACCACGACGGCGATCGAGGTCGACGAAGAGCTTCTGAACCGCTGCCTGATCCTGAGCGTGGACGAAGGCCGCGAGCAGACGCGGAAGATCCATAACCGGCAGCGGGAGGCGGAGACGCTGGAGGGCCTGGTGGGCAAGCGCGAGCGTGACCGTCTCCGCACGCTGCACCAGAACGCCCAGCGCCTGCTGCGGCCGCTGTCGGTGGTGAATCCGTTTGCGCGCGAGCTTGGATTTCTGGACACGCAGACGCGAACGCGCCGGGATTTTCCGAAGTATTTGACTTTGATCCGAACAGTCACGCTGCTGCATCAGTACCAGCGCCCGGTGAAAGTGCACCGGCATCGGGGCGAAGAACTCAGGTACATCGAGGTGACGCGCGAAGACATCCGGCTTGCCAACGAGCTAACGCACGAGGTCTTGGGGCGGAGCCTGGACGAGCTGCCGCCTCAGACGCGGAGGCTGCTCGGGCTGGTGGAAAAAATGGTGCAGGAGCGGACGCAGGCAATGGGGGTCGAACGGCGCGATTTTCGCTTTAGCCGCCGCGAGGTGCGGGAGGCGATTAGCTACAGCTATGAGCAGCTGCGGGTGCACCTGGGGCGGCTGGTGGAGCTTGAGTATTTGCTCGTGCACCGCGGCGGGCGTGGGCAGAGTTTTTTCTACGAGCTTTTGTACGATGGCGGCGGCGCGAGCGGAGCGCCGCGGGTGTTTGGCCTGATCGAGCTGGGCGACGCCGCTGCGGTTACGACTCCGACTTTGGGGGGTGACCAGGGCGAGTTTGGGGGGTCATTGG
>ENA-ORBV01014113-ORBV01014113.1-microbial-mat-metagenome-genome-assembly--contig:-NODE-14113-length-12015-cov-17.737896_pt1 | contig 12015 bp, 24 predicted proteins | sample MGYA00237777_ERZ505514 | MGnify/ENA primary metagenome ERZ505514 (study PRJEB26160, sample SAMN06269048) | microbial mat metagenome | isolation source: Oligotrophic lake microbial mat | place... | reverse complement strand
ATCCCCTTAGTGGGGATTAGAGCCAATTAAGGGGAAAGTTACTTAATACATCTTAATTGGTTCCGATCACCACTAACCAAAACAAAACAAAGGAATATATGAATAAAGACATTAAAAGCAAGAATCACGCCTCCAAAGCCACCGACGCTGCCTACGCCGCCGCCTTCACCGCCGCCAAATCCGCCAAAGCCGCCAAAGCCTACGCGGACTCCGCAGCCTTCCCCACCTACGCCGCCGCCCATGCCGCTGCCAAAGCCGCTGACGCTGCCAACGCCTACGCGGACGCCTCCTACGCCGCCTACGTGGACAGACTCTCGGTATAAATAAAAACATCATCCCCTTAGTGGGGATTAGAGCCAATTAAGGGGAAAGTTACTTAATACATCTTAATTGGTTCCGATCACCACTAACTAAAATTAAAACAAAGGAATATATGAATAAAGACATTAAAAGCAAGAATCCCGCCAAAGTCACCAAAGCCGCCAAAGCCGCCTACGCCTCCGCCTACGCCGCCGCCAAAGCCGCTGACGCTGCCAACGCCGCCGCCAAAGCCGCAGCCTACGCCACCTACGCTGACGCCCATGCCGCTGCCAAAGCCGCTGACGCTGCCAACGCCGCCGCCAAAGCCGCAGCCTACGCCACCTACGATGACGCCCATGCCGCTGCCAAAGCCGCTGACGCTGCCAACGCCTACGCGGACGCCGCCTACGCCACCTACGATGACGCCCATGCCGCTGCCAAAGCCGCTGACGCTGCCAACGCCGCCGCCAAAGCCGCAGCCTTCTCCACCTACGCTGACACCCATGCCACTGCCAAAGCCGCTGACGCTGCCAACGCCTACGTGGACGCCGCCTACGCCGCCTACGTGGACAGACTCTCGGTATAAATAAAAACATCTCCTTAGTGGAGATCGGAGCCAATTAAGGGAAAAGGTAATCCCTCGTTCGTTCATTCGTTCGTTCCTGAATTCAGTCTTACTCTCTCGGCTGGTTGTCCTTTTAGGATAATCAATCAAGAGCAAGGTTGAAAAGCAGGACGAAAAGGAAAAAATACTATGGACACCACAATCACAAATTCAGCCGTTGCTTTACCAGCCGTTGTTAAGAATATTGGGGCTGGACCAGACATCGAACTACAGGCAGTTGATGGGGTAATTAGTATGATCCGTTCAACAGGCACCTTACTCAAAGGTGTGGCTGCAAAATCGGTGGCGAAAGCCCTGAATCCAGCACTTGTGGGAAAGGAATTCAACCTCCTTGCCCGTCAAGTGGAAGCTGAAAGTCGCAAGCAACTTAACAGCCTTGTGGAGACAGCAGTCAAATCCTACAATCACGGATTATCCACAGCGGCCAAGTGCAAGATTGGTTTGAACTCCAAGAAAGAGCGGATTACCTTAATATCATTGGTCACCCCTGAAAAGCCAAGTAATCCATTGGCGAGCTTCACCGAAGATCAACTCATGGCTGCAATCGCAGCACTGCAAGAGTCAAAAGCTAACAAGACGGCCATCGAAGCTTAATCAAAAACACAAGATCACCCTGCCTAACAAGCAGGGTTTTTTTGTGCCCTTTTTTTTGGCGTGTATGCGTTTGTGGTAATGCTTTTTTAACTACATGATTTGCTCAATCTCAGCCTGACCCTTTTACTAATCTCAGCCTGACCCTTTTACTAATCTCAGCCTGACCCTTTTACTAATCTCAGCCTGACCCTTTTTACTAATCTCAGCCTGACCCTTTTACTCTTCAAGGGGTAAGACATCTATTGTCTGATGGTCTTCAAGGAGCACGGGTTCGGCGGCATTCACCGATAAGCATTTAATATTCACAACAGGATGATTGGTTTGTGGTGCTTGCTTGTTTGAGTCAATGTTCATCGCTGTTTGTGCTACTCGGTTTACTTTTTCGAGCGCGGTGAAATGAGTAATAACTTCTTTAGTATTGGTTGGTTGCTCTTGTGCTGATTCGAGTATTGCTAATCCAGATTCTATACGGGATTTTAACCGCTCACGATAAACTTCGACTTGATTGTTATGCTTTTGAATCAGCCCCTTTGACACCTCCATGGCTATGGCGTTCTCTTTCTTCTGCTGATAAGCATAATACCGTTGAACCAGATCGCGGGTGCCCACAAGCTTAGAATACTGATGCATGGTCAGTTTATACTTATACCGAAGATCTCTTGGCCGGATTCCTTCAAGGTAATCTTTATCAAAAGCTGTAACATCTATATCATACTTTCTATTACCATGAATCCCTGCCGCATTTTTAGTTCCTTGTTTTTTAGGTCCCCCTTTTAATGGGGGAACTATCCCTGAGGGCTTTAAAATAACAGACTCTTGCTTGGCATTTTTAGCTGCAAGTGCTAATGCTTCCCTCTGTCGAGCACTATCTTCCATCTTTTCTTCTTCAGGGGTTGGAGCAACCTTTCTACGCTTTTTTTTGGGATTCATAATGTCAGAAATAAAGCCTATTTTATCTGATAACACAAGCTTTTTATAAGGGAGACCCCCTCGGATGGGGTAGTAGACCCCCGGTTATACCATTATATGAAAGCACACCACATTGATATAATATGCGAAAATCTGGAGCTGGAAATCCGGCAACCAGATCTTGCACAGCATAGGCGGAGTCGCCGTCTCCCCGCTGGTCTTGGTGGGGTAAAACTCACTGTCAACGGTGGGGAAATCCACTGTTGGGTGAGCAAGAAAACCGCCAGTTCTGTCCCCGACGCGATGTTGGGCAGAACGGAAAACGTCGTTGGTGTTGGTCGCCGTGAACTCCCCGCCATTGGGGAGGATGTCAGACTTCGGGAAATCCCCGAGGTTATAAGTGTTCCCACAGATGCGGAAATAATGGTTTACAAACAAGAGGTGGCTGCGAAGCAAGCGGCTCACCTTCTTAACTTTTCGGAAGAAGCATTACTTGAAGCACTCAAATCAAAACAAAGAAAGAATATATGAACATAAAAACAGCACAAAAGTTAAACAGGTTACTTGAATTGTCACGTCCATTAGCCTTATGGGAAGCCTATATAATAGGAAGAGCGGACGGCGAGATCTTTTCCAACGCACACAAGCTTGAAGAGGCAGGGAAAGAACTAGCTAAAAAGTGCCGTGCGGTGTGTGCCTCCTACACGGCGCAAGCAAGGAGAGAAGAGCTCATTGCCGCTGCTAAAGAAAGACGTACTTGTTACGTAGGCAGGGACGACTTTCAATCTGGGCTCGAACTTCATAGAAAAACTCAGGATAAAACTAATATAAACGTAAGAGAAGTACGTATTGCCCTCCCCCAATTGCAGGCAATTATTGCAGCCGACAACGCTCGGCGGCTGGCCGAGTATGAGGCGTACCGTATTGCTGTCGAGCAGGGTGTAGCCGTTCCAGAACAATATTAAAACAAAGAAAGAATATATGAACCCACAAAAATTCATGGCGGACCTGCTGGGATGGGTCAGCTTTTTTACATTAATTATATTCATCCTCGCGCTGGCAACAGCATGGGGCACCGCAGTTAGAAACTCTCAACAAGGAGATTATGTCAACATACAAACAAATAACAATGCACACTAAGTGCATCATACACGGGGGCCACCTGATATGGCATCTCCGCGGAATATGGAGGGCTTTAAATTAGGCAACGAGGGTTGCCTTGAGTGTTTGTGTTGCAATTCCGCAATTCAAATATTCAAATTCAATCCTCCTCATCAAGGGAATATTATGCGTAAAAAATTAGTACCTACACCTCCAGCTACTGTCAAAGAACCATCATCATTGCCAAGGAAACTGGCTCGGTATACCCAGAAACAATTGAAACAATTGGTAGCACACCTCGAAGCCCAGAATCAAACTTCATCAGCCCGTTATAAACAAGTTATGCAAAGGCTCGCATGACTAAACAAAAATTCATCGAGACCTACAATCCCGTTATGCGGGGTGATGGGTCTTTTATGGCATTTCAGAACAGGGATGCCCTGACTGGACCAGAACTGGTTAAAAAGATGGACTGCGGGAAGAGGATTTGGTCCATTGTATCGGGAAAAACCCTCATGCCGGGGGTAATTCCCACCGCGAAAGCCTTCGTCTACACTCGGAAGGCTTATAACGATGATTTACATGAAAATGTGGATATATAGCAAAAGGGGGTCAAAATGGTTGAAGTGATTATAAACGTGAATGCCCCGTGCCAAGCACCACTCAAGGTACGTGGGCTTCTACGCGGTCGGGAGGGGATAGATACCTCCCAAAACGTCCTAGAGCATCTCAGGACGTTTTTTGGGCCAGAAACCACCCCAATCACTGATGGGGCAGTTTCAAACCCGGCAGACGGCTCTTTAGCCTCCCTGAGATCAATTACGAGCTTGGGGGAGGATTATGAGCTCACCCCACTCGATGTCGTCTGGGATGACTGAGTGTTAAAATGGTCAGTTATCCTTCGACGGAGTTCTCTTCTCCGTTGAAGGAGACCAATTTCAGCCCTTTGGATAGGAGCCAAATGCGTATTGAGATACTCATTTGCGTCCTCTCTGGTAGGCAGAGTAAGAGCTTGATTTACAATGGAGTCCTCATCGCGGGAGGATCTCAGTGTTCTAATGCCGGATAAAGAAGCGGCTTTTGCACGAGCAATAGACAAATCACGGGCATATTGAATCCCAAGATAATCTTCCTGCTTCTTTGACCATACTGCAAATTCCTCTGGGGGGAGTTCTTTCTCCTTACGCTTAATGCGTAGGTTCAAAATTTCAGTGAGTTTCTTGTATTTTTTATCAACACGGCGTTCAAGGATCAAATCTTTGTTGGCATAGTAATAACGGTGGGATCTATTACTTTTCTTTTCCCTCTGCTCGGGGGTGATTGAAGCTCTTTTAATTTTGAGAGTTTCGGCAGGAGTGGGGAGTTTGGGGATTAAAGGAGCTTTTTTACTCTTCTTCCTTTTCTGAGCACGTTCACGGCTTTTCAAATTATACTCAGCCCGAAAGGCTGGGTCTGTTTCAAGCTTTAGTTTTCGGAGGGCGTTTAAGCCTCTGATCTTATCAAGATTGGATGCCCTATTGGCATGATTCTTCTTAAGAATATTTTCCAGATGCTCTTTTGTAACCCAACAACAGCACTTCCCAGCATGATAATATCGATCAATGATTGGGTTGTACTCTCGGGATATCCATTTGTGAGAGCGATATGGTTCCGGCCAGTCACAAGGTTTTGAAATCACTACACGCCGTCTAGCATGCCTCTTTTTTTTGATTGGATGTTCATCACTCATATTTGGGCACCTTAACTTTTTTTCAGAATAAGTCAATTTGATTTTTACACATAAGTAAATACATTCAATTAACCCAATAAAATAAGGTGTTCTCAATCCTAGATAGGTATGTCTGAACGATTTATATATACTATTTATGAGGTGTATATTATTGAAAATAAAACACTTACACAAAATATAAAGGCTATAAATTAGTGACAATCTACGATGGAGCATTAGATAAACACCTTAATTACAAGGTTTTACAAAAACCAAGACCCCCCACTAAACAAAACAGTCAAAAAGCTCCGGTCGGCGCAGGGGTCTTAGGGGTCTTGTTTCCTTTATTTACTTTCAATACTTTTTATATAGTTCATTCAGTAGGCACTCTGACTTTTGTAGTTTAGTTGAAAACACGTGACTTATGAAAGCGTTATCGTAGATTCGCATCTCTGAAATCTCATTCAGAGGGTACCTGAACTTTTATAAACCCTTGATAATTAACATACTCTGTTATTAAACTCAGAGATTCGCATGTTTTACCCCATTTTATCCAATTCTCCATAAACCCTTGATAATCAACATGGAAAGTTATTTCTCAAAATAAATACTTGTAAATAAAGCAAGTTTTTTCTCGAAAAAAGTATACCTCTCCAGTTTTTTGAGCGTTTTTTCAAAAAATGGATTGCCTCAAATTACCACTTATATACCCCCTAATTACCAATAAACACCCATTTTATAACTACTAATTTACCAAGTATCCCACGAATCAACCTTTTATTTTAACTAAATACTATACTTTAACTTTTAAACCTTGACTTTTTATTAACCAATAAACCCCAGAAAGATAGCAATAATATGAGCAAGACAGACTCGGGAACCTTGTATAACCAACCAGAAAAACTTAACAAAGGAACAAAATGAGCAAAAATAATGTAACGGTCATAATGGTAAACGGCGAGAAAAAACGGGTGACGCTTGCGAAACCTACATGGCAGGGGAAGAAAATATCAGGAACTGGTGTCACTCTTAATGGAATATATGTTGGTATCCGCTCAAAAAGAGTGGTCGTCGAAACATACTCAATTTGGACGAAGATGGATGGATCGGTAGAGGGTACACGCTACCATGAGGCAGATGGCGAAGAAATCATTCGACTCTGTACGGAATATGCCGTTGTGGCATTGGCCCTTGAAAATAATGGAATAATAGAAGTCGAAGAATTATAAAAAATGGAAAACTTGAAAAAGTAAAACCAATAAACCCCAGAAAGATAGCAATAATATGAGCAAACCCCCCATTCAACGAATTGTTATGTCTGATCACGTAACTCTTTCAGAGCGTCACCCCGATTATGGTTGTAAAACCAACAACTGGTGGTGGCTGTATGACAGCCGTGCTAGAATGAACCTCGCCATGCGAGCACCAAGCCAAGAAGCAGCCCTATTTGAAGCAGTTGAGTACTGGGCGAACAGAGCTCTAAAAGCAGAAAAAGCACACACTATTCTGAGGGATAGAGTGGATATCTTTATCGGCGGAGAATCACAGGAAGAAACCAGCCCTTTTGATTACTAACCTACTTAGAAAGGAAAAATATGAAAAATCTCACCTTGGAATTTTCCCTCTACAATAAAAACTCCCCAATTAATCAACAGCCCCTATTGCCTCTCACTTATGATTTTACAGTGGAGCGTGAGGGTGATGTGATTAAATTAGTGCTTGATAATGAGGGAAAAGTGTTGGATGCTCTCGGAAGTTGTGGGAGAACCATCTTTGAATTAACTCGGGATGAGTATGCCCGTTTCTTAAAAACCAGACTCTTCACAATAAAAAAAGGACAAAAATGATTAAAAATACAGCTACATCAGAGCCCGAACCCTTGCCCCAACCCTCGACAGGTGAGGGATTTGCTGCATCGGATTGTTCGACTGCGGACGTGGAATCGGAAACCTGTGGCGAATGCGATAGGGGCCGCGTTCCAACGTGGGACGGGGATGGAAACGAAACCGGAGACGAGCCGTGCCAACGCTGCGACGGCACAGGAGTCGTCGAACCAATCCAACCTCAGCCCAACGCCAAAGTCACCAACAAGGGGAGTAAAAATGAGTCTTGAATCCACGCCAGAAGCCCCCCGCTCCCCGCAGTTTGGTGGACTGCTTGGTTCGGCGCGGTCGCCGTGGCACCACTACGTTACGCTGCACGTCCGCAACAATGGCTGGACGCAATCATGGATGATGGTGCTGGTTTATTCGCGCACGCGGTTTGGAGCAAAAATCGAGGCTCAGAGAGATCATGCTGGATACTCTGCAATTTCGGTGGACGGGTTTCCGGTAATTCATTCAGCTAACGCCAGCGATCACGGGCTGTCTCCCGTCACGCAGGAACCACAATAACCAAATCGGCGTCCAACGGGAGACAGTTCCGTGGATCGCCTTGTTAGCGAATATATTATGAGTTGCCACACAAAAGAAACACTGGAAAACATGCTCGAAGATGTCGTCAATGAACTGGATCTATCTGACGGCATGATTGAAGAGCACGGACCGATGGGAACCCCTCCCGCTGAATTGGTGAAAATCGTATTAGCGCGAAAGGATTTAGAGATCAGTATGTTACGGCGAGGGATGGTTGATGTTTCAGCTAACATGTATAGGCAGAAATAATTCTGCCTATCTCCCAATATTTCTGCCTACCCAGAAAGAAGAAAATCGTTGTTGATGATTGGTTAGGGATGTGTTGTGAATAAACGCTTTTAAAATGACGGAGAAACAAATGCAGAATAATCAGTTTGAAGGTGGAACGGGAGATGACGGCACTAACAATATGGAAACAACACAAGACCCCCTCGGATGGGTAGCCAGACCCCCGGTTATACCATAGTGTACTCAACCAACCCCAACATTGAACAAAGGTAAAATATGAACGAAGAAAATAATGATGGAACGGAAATAGCAGGGAGTGTGACGAGCCCGGAGTGTTCGCTGAATCACATGGTTAGGCCCACGGATGACGACGATGTATGGCATCGACTAGAGGCGTTCACGGTGATGATGCGTAAAGTGAACGATGACATGAAGGCCGCTATGAAGGGAGGTGAAAAACAAGATGTCCGAGAGTCTATTCTGTTAGCTGCTTCAGGGTGTCGATTAATTCAGGAAGCTTGCTCGCAGCTTGCTGCATCCGGTAGCGATCAGATTGGCGGATGTCGCCCGGCTCAGGACTCCGAAATCTTTAATTAAACAAAACACTATGTCATCACCAGAAAATACAACATTATGGAAAACATCGAAATCAAAAACGCAGTGATCAAATCGGCAGAAATCACCATGGAAGAACGTGGAATGCTTGACTGCTGGCTCCAGCTCGACTTCGGCGGAACTGGCCAAGGATTCGGGGGCTACGCGCTGTATCTCCCAAAATCATTCAGCCATCACCAAGTCCTGAGCGTGGCTGGCCATCACCTGTTTCGCATCATGGAAATCGCTGGCGTGGAAAACTGGTCGCAACTCCAAGGTTGCACGATCCGCGTGGAAGGCTCGCGGTCGAAGATCGCGCGCATCGGTCACATCGTGAAGGACGACTGGTATTGCCCCAGCGCGGACTTCACGGCGGCTCTGGATTCTTCCGCTACCATATATTAGGTAGAAATAATCCTGCCTCGCTCACCAATTTAACCAACAAATAAAAAAGGAATATCATGAATGACCCCGAATTAGAAAAGGAAATGACAAGAATAAAAGGTGAGATAGACCATATTCATAACACAAAATTAGATTATTGGAAAAATAGATGTGAGGATAGTTCTAAAAGGATTAAGCATCTCAACAATGCCCTACAGACAGTTAGAGAGGACAGAAATAATCTGATTCAAGCTGACCAAGGGCAATGTCAGATGATTAATGATCTTCGTTATGAATTGAGAGTAGGTAAACAAACTCAACAAGACCTCCAATCAGAAATAACCCAATTAACCAAAAGAAATGAAACTCAAGCGGAGTGTATTAAGGGTTATCAAAAAGATCGTCTATCCCCTGATGATAGAAGTTACGGGAAATTAATCTCTAAGAACTCGAAACTCACTATGATAAATGCAAAACAGGGCCAACGAATTAATGAGCTCATCAAAGTCATTACGGAGACAGGAAATAATCTTGGATATATCCGAGAAGATATTCATCAACGTTTGAATACCCCCAAAGGCTAAATTATGACAACACAAATTGAAATTATCGAGAAAAAAATTGAAGAACTAAAACAAGAAGTGGAGAGGCTTAAAACGCCAGTGGTCTCCCAGCATCCGCTTTTGTATCAGTTTAAAACCGGGGATGCGTATTTTGCTCTGTGGTCAAACGGATATGTAAACAAAAATTATTGGGATAATTCCGGGGATGTGTATCTGTGGTCAAACGGATCTGTAAACAAAAAGTATTGGGATAATTCCGGGGATGGTAATGGGTGCTATAAAAACGGCAACGCATGGCAAACCAAAGAACTCGCAGAACGCTACGGGATACTCGGACATGCTGCGGTTTATCTGCGTGAAGTTGCGCGATATAATAGCAATCCAGACGGGACTTATTGGGTGCCTGATTGGAGTAAAGATGATAACCCTAAGTATTTTATGTATTTTGATTTTGGTGATAGAATATTAAAGCAAAGTGGCCAATACAAAACTAAATTCTGCCATGACTTATTCTACTTCAAGGATATGCATTTTACCCCTTCCGAAAAAGCCACAGACTCACTCAAAAAACACTTGGGGGTCTTATGAAACAGCAGGATTATGAACTGGCCAAAGAAGAGCTAACAGCCTTCTTTGAGATGCTTAAAACTAAATACCAGTGGAACAGAATAAACACTGTGTATTTGGGGCAACTAAAAGAGAAAGACTGGGAGAGTTTTCACTGGCGTATTAATATGAGTGGTCCCAGCAAACCTCAGTGTGTGTTTAAGTATTGTAGGGGGCTTGCTCATGCAAAAAAAGGCAGGCCAACTCCCCCCGATCCCGCTGAGGTAGTCGCCCGTTATGCAGATGATTTCCTAACGGCACATGAGGCTATGTCATGGAATAATTTTGCTTATGAGTTTGGATATGACTCAGACAGTCGCTCGGGGTTTGATGTATACCAAGCTTGTCTCAACGGAGTCCATCAATTGCAGGGTCTTGGGCTTACATTGGAAGAAATTACAAAATTAGCGGAGATTTCACACAGATTATGACAAAAACAATACCAATGACAATTACTCGAGGTCAAAATGATTATGAGATTGAGGTTCGGGCAACCCTTGAGAAAATTGAGGAAGTTCCCGGATCAGTAATCAATGCAGGTGGATGGTGTGTGTCAGATTATGACATCGTTTCCACCGAACTTTCAGGGATTGAAACTCTGACAGATATTGAACTTGAAGTTCTTTGTGAAGAATTTGGGGCGTGAAAAACAAAAATAAAAAGACTAAGGAAAATAACATTATGAATAAATTCAAAAAAGGTGATAAAGTAAAATGGGAGTTTGATGGGCAAGTTAAATATGGGATATTTGATGGATATTATGGAGCCGATGATATGTGCGCTACAATTATATTTGAAGACGGAAAAGTTGAAATAGGCCGCGTATTGAACTTATCACTAGCAAAACCGGAGCGTAAATTCAAAAAAGGCGACAGGGTAAAATGGGAGTATAAAGGAGAAATTCAATACGGGGTATTTGATTTATATTATGAAGTCGATGATATGTGCGCTGACGTTATGTGTGAAGACGGAAAATTTAAAACACGCTGTGTATTGGACTTATCACTAGCAGGCCCGGAGCGTAAATTCAAAAAAGGCGACAGGGTAAAATGGGAGTTTGATGGGCAAGTTAAATATGGGATATTTCACCAATATTATGGAGCCGATGATATGTACGCTTACATTATATTTGAAGACGGAAAAGTTGAAATATGCTTCGTATCGAACTTATCACCAGCGGAAGAACCAGCTAATGACTCAGCGGACGAGACAGTGGGGGGTAAAGAAGACCCCACAGAGTTACCCGCATCCTTTGCGGATAAACTCATGCGAGATAATATTGCCGCCACTATTTATGGAAGACGTTTCCCATCGATGTATAAAACTCACTTGGAATATAGTGCACGGAAGTCTTTTGATGCAGCCGATATATTCATGAAAATCAGGCGTGAAAAACAAAAATAAATTTTGAGGGAAGGCTGATCAGGGGGTAAAAAATATCTTAAGGTTAAAGTGAAGTTTTTCCTTTGATATTTTCCCCTGATCTACCCCTCAATTATTACAGGTAGACCCCCTCGTATACCCACCCAGACCCCCGGTTATACCATAGTGTACTCAACCAACCCCATTAAGGATAACCAAAGGAAAATTATGAACAAAGGAAAATTATGAACAAAGACATTGAGACCATTAAAAGCATGAATCCCCACTCTACCTGCCTAGAGTGGGCCGAGACACAGCCAGACTTGGCTGCCGTGTGGGACAATTGTCCCATCGTCGATTGGCTGTTTGTAATCTGCCAAAATGCTCGTCCGCTGACTAAAATTGAGTCAGTGACTTTAGCCGTTACTTTTGCCGAGAAAGTCTTACCAGTCTTTGAGTCAGAGTATCCGGATGATGATCGCCCTCGGCTGGCCGTCGAGGATGCTAAGAATTGGCTCAAGGATCCATCGTCCGCCACCTACGCCACCAAAGCCGCCTACGCCGCCTACGCCGCCTCCGCCGCCAAAGCCGCCACCTACGCCGCCTACGCCGCCCACGCCGCCAAAG
>ENA-ORBV01014112-ORBV01014112.1-microbial-mat-metagenome-genome-assembly--contig:-NODE-14112-length-12016-cov-4.244158_pt1 | contig 12016 bp, 9 predicted proteins | sample MGYA00237777_ERZ505514 | MGnify/ENA primary metagenome ERZ505514 (study PRJEB26160, sample SAMN06269048) | microbial mat metagenome | isolation source: Oligotrophic lake microbial mat | place... | reverse complement strand
CGATTCAAGTGCAAGGTGAAGTTCTTAACGATCTAGAAACAGAATTGCAGAGTTTAAAAGCAGCTTTGCAAAAGCGTTGAAATTCTTAAATCTTAACGTCCGCATTGTAATCCACATTCGCCACACCAAATCCAAACAATTTTAAGAAGCCGGCATGATAACCTTCCACATCCGCAATATCCTTAACATTCTCGCTGGTGACTTTTTCCCAAATCGAAGCGACTTCCGACTGAACATCATCGCGCATTTCTAAGTCATCGACACGGATACGCCCTTCACTATCGACAGGAACGGGCTTGCCGGTATACAAACATTCGGCAAAAAGGCGGATCATCTGATGAATGCAATCTTCGTGCAAACCTTTGGCCTTCATGACTTTCATTAAAATGGTGAAATACAACGGAATAAAAGGAATTGCGGAACTCGATTGGGTGACTAGCGCTTTGTTAACAGAAACAAAAGCGCGTCCACCCTTTTTCTGTAATCGGGCGTCCATTTTTTTAGCCGTTGCTTCGAGATGATCCTTAGCCGCACCGATTGTTCCACTGCGATAAACCGGCTGCGTGACTGCGGGTCCAACATATGAATAAGCGACGGTGATCGCATTCGGAGCGAGCAAACCTTCTTTTTCCAAAGCTTCAATCCAAATTTCCCAATCCTCCCCACCCATGACGGCGGCGGTGTCGGCGATCTCGGTTTCGTTGGCTGGCTCAATCGTAATGTCGCTGACGATGCCCTTGTCGGTGTCGACAGTTTTGTTGGTGTAGGACTGACCGACGGGCTTGAGGACTGATTTGTGGACCAAGCCGGTTTTTGGATGCGTTCGGCGTGGAGAGGCCAAGGAATAGACCACCAGATCGATCGGACCGAGTTCCCGTTTGATCATGTCAAGCGTCTGACGCTTGATTTCATCGGAGAACGCATCCCCGTTGATATTGAGTGCCTTGAGACCTGCTTTGTGGGCGGCGTGCGTGAAGGCGATGGTATTGTACCATCCCGGTGTGGCGGGACGTCCTTCTTCGGACGGACGTTCGTAAAAGACGCCGAGAGTATTCGCGGCTGAACCGAACGCAGAGGCGATGCGTGAGGCCAGTCCGTAGCCGGTCGAGGCACCGATAACGAGGACGTTTTTAGGGCCGTTCTTCAGGGGTCCCCTGGCTTTTACGTGGTCGATCTGTTCCTGAACATGCGCTGCGCATCCTTGTGGGTGTGCCGTGATGCAAACAAAACCGCGTACCTTGGGTTTGATGACCATAAAGCGTTGAGCCTCCCTCTCTCCGGCAGGGAGTGCAAGAGCTGAAACGGCGTCTCGATCGTCGCCGGGCTGGAGCTAGAGGCTGAGTAGAACGATGGGACCCTCGGCCTTGGGCACGCCCCCTTTTCGTTCTCGACTGATGGCGAACTTCGTAGCTTGCGCGACGGGTTGTCGGGGACGGAATTCCAGCCGACCGATACCGGTGGCCGCATCGACGGTGAAGACGCCACCATCCACTGGGTTGGTGTACTGAGGGTCGATGACCCAAAGCTGGTAGTCCTGATTGGAGGCGAGCGCGGGAAGCTTCTCCACGGTGAGCACGCCTTCTTGCGTCTGAGGATTCCACACGGCGATGGCCGCAGCTTCCGGGAAGTTGCCCAGAAGCGACGCGAGGCGCGCAACTTTGAGGTTGGCCAAATCGTAACGGGTCTGCAACTCGGCGAGTTGCTTGACTGTGCGAGAGCGTTCACTGGCGAGCGCTTGGCGGGTGTCATTCAACTCGGCGAGATACGTCTTCAGATTGTTGGCCTGCTTGCTGGCAATCAATCGTTCCGCCTCCAACTCGTTTTGCAGGGACTTCGCGCCGGCCTGCTCGAAGGCAATCGTGTTTCGTGCATTGAGCAGCTCACGTTGCGTTGAAAAGGACCTTTGGCCGTACCACGCTGCGACCAAAGCAAACGAGGCCGCGAGGCCCCATCCCGCCCAGTGCAGGGGATGGAAAGGGATGAGTTTGCCCGGTGCCGTGCGCGCCGCCGATGATCGCACTGAGGCCTTGACCGTGTCGCGTCGTGAGATGGAGGCAAAGACACGTTCTCGCAGGGCTGCCGGAGGGGAGGCCAAGCCTGCGGTGTAGGCGAGCTGGCAGGTCGTTTCCCGAAGTTGCGCCACTAATCCCTGGAGCGCTTCATTCGCGGCCAGTTGCCGTTCAAAGTCAGCACGCTCCGAGCCCTCGAGGAGGTCGAGCGCATAGAGAGAAGCCCGCTCCTCGTGCTGTTCGTCCTTCATGGTCAGACTTGGGGCGACAGCAGATCGCGCAATTTAAGAAGGCCCCGACGGATCCGAGCCTTGATCGTGCCGAGAGGCTGCTTGAGCCGGTCGGCGATTTCTTGTTGCGTCAACCCACTGAAGAAAGCGAGTTCGAGGGCATGCTGCTGGTCTCGGGGCAAGGTTGAGACGGCTTGCCGGACCGCGATCGCCTGTTCCTTGGAACTTAGCGCCGTCGACGAGTCACTCGGCGCTGCCTGATCATCCTCGTAGCCCAGATCGGCCGGGGCTGTCTCCGCAAGGATTTCCTGGCGGCGTCGGCGCTGACGGATTCGATCGATGGAGCGATTGCGAGTCAGGGCCACGGCCCAGCCGAAGGCGGTTCCCTTGCTCGCTTCAAAATCCGGGGCCTTTTCCCAGATCGTTATAAATACATCGTGGACAATATCTTCCGCCTCCTTTGGGTCGCTGCTGATCCGGAGTGCAGTAGCGAAAAGCGGTCGGGAAAATCGATCGTAGAGTGTGGAGAAGGCGTCGCGATCGCCTTCGGCGACTTTCCCCAAAAGGGCGAGGTCTTCTTGAACTCGTAAATGATCGATGGTGTCACCCATGGGTGGCGCGAGCTTCAGCGCTTTGAGGACGAAGCCTTGAGCACGTTCTCCCCAAACACCGATAGGCGTTGGCGGTGGTTCGGCGAAGAACGGGAAACAGGATGTACCGGGCATTTCATGGTCAGCAACGTTTGGCGCACGTTGAAGGATGCCATCAACCCACTCAGCGAGCGCGAAAAGGAATTCAACCGGATAACGATCGCAGGCAAGTCTAACCGTGCGACCGATCGCGTACGCTCGCGTGGACAACGTCTCACCATCTAGCCCGCCGCATCGTAATCCAAGTAGGGGCCGAGCCACCGTTCGGCCTCCGCAAGGGACTGTCCCTTGCGCGTAGCGTAGTCGGCAACTTGATCGCGTCCGAGTTTGCCGACCCCGAAGTATTTGGCCTCTGGATGGTTAAAGTACCAGCCGCTGACGCTGCTGGCCGGATGCATCGCGCAACTCTCGGTGAGGATGATGCCGGTGGCCTCAGAGGCACCGAGGAGCTCCAAGAGAAACGGTTTTTCGGTATGGTCGGGACAGGCCGGATAACCGGGAGCAGGTCGGACCCCGCGGTAGCGTTCGCGGATCAGGTCTTCATGGCTGAGATCTTCGTGACGCCCAAAGCCACACGCGGCTCGGGCCTTGGCGTGAAACATTTCGGCCATCGCCTCGGCCAGGCGATCACCCAGAGCCTGAACCATGATGGCTCCGTAGTCGTCGTGCCGCGCCCGAAATTCGGCGGCGAACTGTTCGACCCCGTGGCCGGCAGTGACCGCGAAGCCTCCGCAGTAGTCGATTCGACCGGACTCGATCGGCGCAATGAAGTCGGCGAGACAGTGATTGGGTTGATCTGCTGGTTTCTCGAACTGCTGGCGCAATTGATGAAAACGCCCGATCACCCGGGATCGGCTTTCATCCGCAAAGAGCTCGATGTCGTCGCCGACGGAGTTGCACGGCCAAAAACCGATGACCGCGTGGGCGGTGAAGTGCCTCTCCCCGACGATCCGCTCGAGCATCTGCAGTGCATCGGCGTGGAGTTTCCGGGCTTCGGTGCCCACCACTTCGTCCTGAAGAATTTCCGGGTAGCGCCCGTGAAGCTCCCACGCGCTGAAAAACGGCGCCCAGTCAATGTACGGGACGAGCTCGGCCAACGGTACGTCGCGGAAGACGCGCGTGCCGAGAAAGTCGGGTCGGGGAATGTCGACTCCAGCCCAATCAAGGAGGGGGCGGCGCGCGCGGGCGGCGGTGATTGAGAGAAGCGACTTACGGGCACGACGGGCGGCAAATTCGTCGCGTTGCCTTTGTTGCCTTGTCTGGACGTCCGCGAGGAACGCGGGTTTTTGATCCGGGGAGAGCAGGGCGCTGACCACATTGACCACTCTCGAGGCATCGAGCACATGGACCACGCCGCCCGAATACTCCGGAGCGATTTTCACGGCCGTATGCACCGGACTGGTGGTGGCTCCGCCGATCAGCAGCGGAACCGTGAACCCCTCGCGCTGAAGTTCCCGGGCGACGTAAACCATTTCGTCGAGCGACGGCGTGATCAGTCCGGAGAGGCCAATCGCGTCGGCACCGATTTCACGCGCCTTGGCGACGATCTTGTCGCAGCCCACCATCACGCCGAGGTCCACGACCTCGTAGTTGTTGCAGGCGAGAACGACGCCGACGATGTTCTTGCCGATGTCGTGGACATCGCCCTTCACGGTCGCGATGAGGAACTTGCCTTGGGCGCGAGTGGCTTCGCCCGCGGCGGCGGCCCGCAGCTTTTCCGCCTCCATGAACGGGGTCAGGTAGGCGACGGACTTTTTCATCACCCGGGCGGACTTCACAACCTGGGGGAGAAACATTTTCCCGGCACCGAAGAGATCACCCACCACGCGCATCCCGTCCATCAGAGGACCTTCAATGATCTCAAGTGGGCGGGCGTACTTTTGCCGGCACTCCTCGGTGTCCTGTTCGACAAAGGCGTCGATGCCTTTGACGAGCGCGTGCTTCAACCGCTCTTCGACGGAGGCCGTTCTCCAGGCGAGTTCCTCCTTGGCTTCGACCTTGGACGCGCCGCCTTGCTTGAGCTTGAGCTCTTCGGCGTAACGGACGAGGCGCTCGGTTGCATCGGGACGTCGGTCGAGCAGCACATCGTCCACCAACCCGCGCAACTCCGGATCAATTTCATCATAAACGCCAAGCATCCCGGCGTTGACGATCGCCATGTCCATGCCCTCGCGAATCGCGTGGAAGAGGAAGGCGGTGTGCATCGCCTCGCGCACGGGATTGTTTCCTCGGAAGGAGAAGGAAACGTTGGAGACACCCCCGGAGACCTTGGCGTGGGGCAGCGTGTCCTTGATCAGGCGGGTCGCCTCGAAGAAATCGACCGCGTAGTGGTTATGTTCCTCAATCCCGGTGGCGACCGTGAGGATATTCGGGTCGAAGATGATGTCTTCCGGAGGGAAATTCAGGCGATCGACCAGCAGTCGGTAGGCGCGGGTGCAAATTCGGACCTTTTCGTCGCGGGTCGCGGCCTGTCCCTGTTCGTCGAAGGCCATGACCACGGCGGCGGCACCGTAACGGCGGATCAGTTTTGCCCGACGCAGGAACTCACTTTCGCCATCCTTCAGTGAGATGGAGTTGACGATCCCTTTTCCCTGGAGGCACTGCAGTCCGGCTTCGAGCACGCTCCACTTGGACGAATCGAGCATCACCGGGATTCGGGCGATGTCCGGTTCGGCCGCGATCAGGTTGAGAAACTTGACCATCGTCGCCTCGCCGTCGATCAGGGCCTCATCGACGTTGATGTCGATGATGTTGGCTCCACTCTGAACCTGCTGGAGGGCGATCTCGAGCGCGGCCGCCCAGTCGCCGGACTTGATCGCCTTGGCGAACTTGGGGGAGCCGGTGAGATTGGTGCGCTCACCAATGACCAGAAACGAAGAGGCGCTGCTTTGCATGGATCTGGGAGCGTGGAACGTGGACGGAGGGGCCGAGCGATCAGGCGGCGGTCATTGCCTCGAGGCCGCTGAGCCGCAGCGCGCGCGGCGGGGAAGGAAGCGCGCGCGGAACCAGACCCCGGACCGCATCGGCGATTGCTCGGACATGTTCGGGTGTCGAACCGCAGCAACCCCCCACGAGATTGACCAATCCGGCCGTCGCGAATTCGCGCAGAATTCCCGCCATCTCCGCCGGCGTTTCGTCATAACCGCCGAAAGCGTTGGGCAATCCTGCGTTCGGATAGCAGGTAACACGGCATTCGGCCAAACGGGAGAGCTCCTCGATGTAGGGACGCATGGCGCGTCCCCCCAAGGCGCAATTGATGCCAACCGAAAACGGACGCGCGTGGCGGATGCTATTGTAAAAAGCTTCGGTGGTCTGGCCGGAAAGGGTTCGCCCTGAAGCATCGGTGATCGTGACGCTGATCATGATCGGAAGTCGGATGCCCGTCTCCTCAAAGATCTGATCGATCGCGAAGAGTGCGGCTTTGGAGTTGAGCGTGTCGAAGATGGTTTCGACCAAGAGGGCATCCACTCCCGACGAGACGAGCGCGCGTACCTGCTCGGCGTAGGCGTTCACCACCTGCTGCCAGGTCACCGCGCGGAAGTCAGGACGATTGACGTCCGGTGACATCGACAGCGTGCGATTGAGAGGTCCGATCGCGCCGGCGACATGACATTTCCGTCCCGGCTTCGCCGCTTCCACCCTCGCTGCTGCCCGGCGAGCGCAGGCCACCGCGGCCACGTTGAGCTCGGTGACCACGGACTCGAGGTGGTAGTCGGACTGGCCAATGCTCGTCGAGCTGAAGGTGTTGGTTTCCACCAGATCGGCGCCGGCTTCGAAATAACGCTGGTGGATCTCCTCGATGATATCGGGACGGGTGAGGCAGAGCAGATCGTTGTTTCCCTTGAGATCGTGGGGATGGGTGAGGAACGTCTTCCCTCGAAAGTCCGCCTCGCTGAGGACAAAATTCTGAATCATCGACCCCATGGCGCCGTCCAGGACGACGATTCGGTCGGCGAAGAGCGACTCAAACGCCTCGATGGAGTTTGGGTGGAGTTTCGATGAATCCATAACTGAACGATCGTGTGGAAGGGCGTGAACGACGCAAGCATCATATCGTCATATCTGAATATGATGATGCGATTAGTGTTTAGGATTTTGGTTTCTGTCGGCCTCGGGGATTGGGGTTCAAAGAAACGCATTGCGATGAACCGGCGGATGGTGTCCGATCGTCGTGTTCGTGTTCTTTCCACCTGCAGGGAGTTGGGGAAGGCCGTGAGAACCGGCCACAGTTGCGCTGCGGTATCGCATCACAGACCTCCACCGCGTCGGCGAACGACGCGGGCAAAGCCAATCGGTCCCACACCGGTGAAGGCGGGGGCGAGACGTCTCCGATCGCTTTTTGAGCGGTCGCGGCACACATGCGGAGTCCGAATATCCTACCTTTCAGGCCTATGCTGCCCGCATGAAATGCGCGTGCCGGCGGCGTCTCTTCATCGCATCAATGAAGCGTGGGTGTGGACGTGTCCGCCGGGCCTCCGGCGAATTCGGCCGCGCTCGCCTGGATAAAGAAAGCAGTCCTACCATGTCCTTTGATTTGTCGTCCCGTCTTTCGGGACGTTCCCGCAACCGGTGCCTTTTGCCGGTCTGTTTGATCGCGCTCGTCTGCGTCCCCGTGACGCGGGCGCAATCGCCGGCCGGCGCCGATCCGGTCGAGCATCTGGATGCCTATCTGATCACGGCCACGCGCACGCCCGTCGCTCCACGAAATCTCGGGAGCGTGATCGACAGCCTTTCCGCCGACGAATTGGCCCGCCGTCAGGTGCGGACGCTGGCCCAGGCGTTGGGGGCCGTCAGCCTGCCGGCCTTTTCCTCAGGACAACCGGGCGCATCGACGGCCATTTTTCTCCGGGGAGCGAACTCCAATCAGACGTTGTTTCTCGTCGACGGACTGCGGTTCAACGATCCCAACACCGACTACGCCGTGTTCCTCGGGGGTGCCTGCGTCTCCGCCTGCGACAGCCTGGAGATCGCCCACGGTCCGCAGAGCACCCTTTATGGCGGGGAGGCGGTGGGCGGGGTCGTTTCACTTCGCAGTCAGCGTGGCGCGGGGAGCGGCTCCTCGGTCATGGCGCTGGAAGGCGGCAGCTTCGGCACGTTGCAAACCGCACTTTCTGCGCAGGGTGCACCCGGCGATTGGGCGTACAACTTCGCCCTTCAAGGTGGAAGGACGGAAAATGACCGTCTCAACAACACCTTCGAGAGCGGGAATCTCACGTTCCGGCTGGATCGAACGCTCAACGAGCGAGTGGCCGTCGGGGCGACGGTGCGGGGCTTTCAGGCCGAGTACGGCTCTCCGGGGACCCGTTTCAGCAACGACCCGGACAATCTGGAGCGCGAAGGCAATTGGTTGAGCACGGTGTTCCTTGACGCCCGCCATTCGGAAAACTGGAAGTCACACGCCGTGCTCGGCGGACAGCACCGTCGATTCGTATCCGAAAATCCAACCGTGGGCCGTGCGACCCAGGTCACCGTGGTCAAGAACCGGCGCGCGATGCTCGATTGGCAGAGCACCTACGACGGTTGGGAGGCCCATCGGATCACGGCCGGCTTCACCGCTGAGTCCAATCACACGCTCAACACCGGTTTCGGGGCGATCGATCGCGGTCAGTCTTTGTTGGCGTTTTTCGTCCAGGATGAGTTTACCCCATTGCCACGGGTCTTCCTGACGGCGGGACTGCGCCATGACGATTTCGACACCTTCGGACGTCACACGACCGGACGGGCCACGGCGGCCTGGCTGGCCGTGCCCCAGCGTCTGAAGCTGCGGGCGAGCCTGGGCACCGCCTTTCGTTCACCCAGCTTTCTCGATCTCTACGGCGCGAGCACGTTTTACGTCGGCAACCCCGCACTGAACCCGGAGCGGGCTCGCGGTTGGGACGCGGGATTCGATCTCTACCTTGGCGATCGTCGCAGCACGCTCGGCGTGACGTGGTTTGACAACCGGTTCACCGACTTGATCGTCTCCGATTTCTCCCGCAATCCCAGCTCGGTAGCCAATGTCGGCCGGGCGGTGACGAAAGGGCTGGAAGTGAGCACCACCTGGGTTCTGCCGACGGCGACGGAGCTGCGGTTGAGTTACACGTATCTGGAAGCGGAGAATGCGATCACCGGTGCCCGCTTGCTTCGCCGCCCGCGCCACAGCGGAAACGCGGACGTTTGGCACGCGTTCGGGGGAGGAGTGGCGGTGGGTGCGGGTGTTCGTCTGGTGGCGCAGCGGGAGGACGTGCACGCGAGCACCTTTGCCACGATCGACGGGGAGGACTACAGCGTTGCGAGGCTTTATGCCTCGTGGACGGTCAACGAGCGTTTTTCGGTGCGCGCCCGGGTGGAGAATCTCCTCGATGAGTCGTACGAGGAAGTTCACGGATTTCCGCAATTACCCGTGGGCGCCTTTGTTGGTGCCGAATGGCGCTGGTAGGTCGTTCGGTTGGGGTGGTGGCGCTCAATCACCGAACTCCTGGCGACTGTTGGTCGCCAGGTAGTCGGTGATCGCGGCCGCGAAGGTCGTGGCAAATTCAGCGTGTTTCTTTTCTCCCATGCCGAAAATCCCGTGCATCGCACGTTCATTTGCCGGGTATTGGCGGGCCATCTGGCGGAGCGTGGTGTCACCGAAAATGACATACGCTGGAACCTTGCGTTCGTCCGCGAGGCGCTTGCGCACCGTCCGCAACCGGTCGAAAAGAATCTCGTCGCAGGCGATTTCCCCTTCGCGTCGGGCGGTTCGACGGGTCGCCTTGGGCAAGTCGAGCGGCTTGGTCAGGGTGACAGGCTGGCGTGATCGGAGCACGTTCATGCCTTCTTCGGTGAGTTCAAGCGTGGCGTATTCGCCATCGCTGAGGGTGATGTGGCCGAGCCGCATCAGCTCCCGACCGACTGCGGACCACGCAGGTCGGGGGAGGTCGCGACCGATACCGAAGGTTGAAAGCTGATCGTGACCCCAGCGACGGATCTTGTCGGTGTCCGCCCCGGTGAGGACCTCGATCACATGGTTGATTCCGACCCCAAAACGACTGGCCTGGCGGATGCGATAGATGCAAGAGAGGAACTTTTGGGCGACAACGGTGCCGTCGTAGGTGGCCCGTGGCTCAAGGCAGTTGTCGCAGGCGCCGCAGTTGTCGAGGGGGAATGATTCGCCGAAGTAACCGAGCAGCTCCGACCGACGGCAACCGGCCGACTCGGCGTACTGGACCATCTGCCGAAGCTGGGCGCGCGCCACCCGCTGTTCGTGCTCGTCGGTGATTTCGTCGAGAAAGTGGGTTTGTTTGGCGATGTCGCCCGCGCTGAAGAGCAGGAGGCAGTCTCCGGGAAGTCCGTCGCGACCGGCGCGTCCGGTCTCCTGATAATAACCCTCGATGTTCTTTGGCAGATCGTGGTGCACGACCCAGCGGACGTTCGGCTTGTTGATGCCCATGCCGAAGGCGATGGTTGCGCAGATGATCCGAACATCGTCGCGCAGGAACAGCTCTTGATTGCGTCCGCGTTCCTCGGCTTCGAGACCCGCGTGATAGGCGCGGGCGGCGAAACCGCGTGCGGCGAGTGCCTCGGCAACCCGCTCGGTGGCTGCACGGGAGGCGCAATAGACGATGCCGCTCTCGTGTTCGCGCTTCTTGAGGAACTCGACGAGCTGTTTGAGTGGTTGGTCCTTGGGAGTGACCCGATAGGTCAGATTCGGCCGATTGAAGCTGGCCACGAACACCTCGGGTGAGCGCAGGCGCAGGTGATTGATGATGTCGGCACGCACCCGTTCCGTGGCGGTGGCCGTGAGCGCCATGAAGGGCACATCGGGCAGCAGATCGCGGAGTTTCGATACCTGCCGGTACTCGGGTCGGAAGTCGTGGCCCCATTCGGAGACGCAGTGCGCCTCGTCGATGGCGATACAGGTCACATTCCACGTCCGGAGATTCTCCTGCCAGTTGTCGAGCATCAGGCGTTCGGGTGCGACGTAGAGCAGACGCCATTCGTTGCGGTGGAGACCCGCGAGACGGGATCGGGCTTCGGCGGCGGTCAGGGTGGAATTGAGAAAGGTGGCGGCTACACCGCTGGCCTGCAGCTGATCGACCTGGTCCTTCATCAAGGCGATCAGAGGGGAAACGACGACGGTCAGACCAGGCCGAACGAGGGCGGGCAGCTGAAAGCAGAGGGATTTGCCTCCACCGGTCGGAAGGAGCGCAAAAACATCCCGACCCGCCAGCGAAGCCTCGATGATCTCACGCTGCAGCGGGCGGAATTGGTTGTAACCAAAGGTGGTGGCGAGAGTGGAGAGCAGTTCGGGCACGGAGCAATGAGGGCGCAGAGAATGCGGTTTCCACCAAGGCACAAAACAAAACGTCGTCCAGCCTGTAGACGGCCCTTTTTGGGGCAGTTCGATCGTAGCCTTGGCATTTGTTGAGACTATCCCGCATGTTCTACCAAGCCGAAGGCGAAGTGTCGATTTTATGGGTTGGACGAGTTTTTTGCGAATGGCAGCCACGAGGTGCGAGTGCGAACGCCTTGGTGCGGTATCCGACGGCTATTTTGGGTGTCGGCCCGTTTGATTGGGGCATTTTTCGTAGTGAGCGCTGACAGCCCGGCCGTTGAGGAAACAAGTCCGGGATCAGCCGAGTGCCCCTGAGGGTAACTTGCTTGCGCCCCAAGGTGCTTTCGTCGGGCGGGTTCCCCTCTCTGCATAGCCCCATTTTCTTGCAGGGTCCTTCATCGCTTCATTGCTCGGGTAGTCTTCACCGCCCCTTTCCCAAAATGGCACTTCGCGGCTATTGCCTGTCCGATGCGTACTCGATCATGGGGTGGCGGAGCAGCCTCGCGAAGTTGAGTTACCGGCCGGTCCACATCAGTTGGAATCGCAACCCCAACGAAGGTGCCCTCGGGGCCATCCACACCGACTTTGGAGGAGGCTGTGCGATCGGCAGCAGTTCGCTGCGCGGCGGGCGCTGGCATCACATTGCTATCGTTTTTTCGCCCGGTGCTGATGATGCCCGATTGTGCCGGTGCGTGGAGCCAGCCTGACATCGCCAATCGTCAGCTCCGGCGATCAGCTTGATTTACATGGATGCATCCGCTCGGAGCTGGCCGCGTTTGGAGAGACTTCGAGGCTCGCTCCTGCAGTCTTGGCCCGGTGCTTGTCTTGGGG
>ENA-ORBV01014110-ORBV01014110.1-microbial-mat-metagenome-genome-assembly--contig:-NODE-14110-length-12018-cov-3.653295_pt1 | contig 12018 bp, 9 predicted proteins | sample MGYA00237777_ERZ505514 | MGnify/ENA primary metagenome ERZ505514 (study PRJEB26160, sample SAMN06269048) | microbial mat metagenome | isolation source: Oligotrophic lake microbial mat | place... | reverse complement strand
ACTTTGGCTTCTCGATAATCGTACCTGCCCAGTCGAGGAGTTTCGGGATACCCCAACGCCTTAAAATCGATCTCAATTCGGTCGGCCATGTTTGAAATCGTATCGGGATTCCAACGTTCATGCAATGGCTTGGAACAACAAAATAAACCCGGCAGTACCGTGTGCTAGTGTGGCGCAGACAATCCTGTCTGTGCTCATTTGTGGTACAGATAAGACTGTCTGTGCTACGATGTTTGAGAACGTATTGTAATACAAGAGGTAACGCAGAGTTGGCGTTATGGGTGTATTGTTTGGCATTATGAGTGAAGAAACAGCCAAGATGCGCGAGGAAATCGAGTTGGAAAGCAAAGGCGGCCGAGCCATTGCTTGGTACAGAACCAAGATCGATTCAACGACCCTCAAAAAGATGCACCAACGCAGTGATTTACGAGGGTTTTTGCAGACCTTTGGATGGCTAGCAACGATGGGCACAACCATGGGTCTTGCATTATATTCGTTCGGCCACTGGAATCCTTTGGCGACCGTGGGCCTGACTTTTCTTCATGGAATGGTTTGCGCTTTTATGATCAATGGTGTTCATGAACTTTGTCATAACACCGTTTTCAAATCGCAATGGTTGAACGCTTTTTTTGTTCGCGTACTTTCCTTTTTTGGGTGGATCAATTTTCGGACGTTTGAATCAAGCCACCTGCGGCACCACCGTTACACTTTGCACCAGCCGGATGATCTAGAAGTTACCGTGCCAATTAAACTTATGCTGGCACACATGTTCAAACAGGGGATCATCAATCCTATTTGGGCCTATCATCATATTGGAAATACGATTAAGACCGCGCGTGGTCAATTCCAGGGCGAGTGGGAAAACCGATTGTTTCCAACATCAGACCCTGAGAACCAAAAGCTTCCCATCTATTGGGCGAGGACAATGCTTATTGGGCATTTGATTATTCTGGTTATTTCGATCATTAAGGGGTGGTGGTTGCTACCCGTTTTGGTTTCAGCAAATCAATGGTACGGCGGTTGGTTATTTTGGTTCTGTAACAACACGCAACATGTGGGCATGCGTGACGCAGTACCTGATTTTCGTAAATGTTGCCGGACATTCACACTCAACCCGGTTTTTCAGTTTCTGTACTGGCACATGAATTATCATATTGAACATCATATGTACGCGGCCGTTCCCTGTTACAATCTTGGGAAACTCCATAAAGCGATTAAACACGATCTGCCTCCGATTACCCATGGGCTTGTACCCACTTGGAAAGAAATCCTTGGAATCCTGAAAAAACAGGAACAAGATCCGACTTACCAATACGATGCGCCATGTCCCGTCGCTGTCCTTCGGGAACGTCCGAAAGCCGCGGTTTCACAGGTCGCAGAACCCGCGAATACCTAGTTGGATCCCGAACCGCGTTAGGTTGAGATGCATTTGGTCGATGTTCTCCGTCGACCCATCTTGCGTGAGCGATGCGCATTTGGGTACAGGGGACACAACGTGTCTAAGGGGAATCGCAAAGAAGATTCCCCCAGCTCACAATAGGATTCACCTCAGATGTTGGCGTTGTGAATTATTCAAAAATACCCAGACGCCGCATCAATCTATTTTTAACTTCGTTTAGACGATCAGCATCCGTTACCTTGCGATTGAACATGTCGGTGATGAGGAAATCATCCATGGCCCAGTTGTTTTTTGTGCACACGTTGGCCATGTGAATTTTTAAATCTGCATCGGCGAGTTCAAGCGAAACCTCGTACAAAAGCCCCATATAATCGTAGGTTTCGACATGCAATTGTGTGTATTCGTCTCCGGAATAAGCGTCCCACAACACAATAGGCTCTTCTTTTTCGAGCGGAACCTCAGGTTTGGCGTGGGAAATTTTAATGACCTGCCTCAAATCAAGTGGGTTTAAAGGGGATAAACAATCGCGGAGGTATGTGATGACCCCTTCAACTATTATATCGTTTACAGCGCCTCCACCTATTTTGGAAACTACCTTAAAATAATCCATGACGACGTTGTCTTGGCGGGTGTAGGCGTGAGCCTCAGTGATGTTAGCGCCAGCCGCTGCGAGTGCCCCTGTGATTTTAGCGAAGAGTCCTTGGCGGTTCCAGGTGCACACAATAATTTCGCTAAATCCCCGTAAAGGGAAATGGCGTAACCTGACAATGGGCTTGCTTGGGTCACCGTCTTCAGCCGAGACCAACTTAAAAAAATCGTGAATGGCTTCGAGGTGCCAGATAATTTCTCCCTCTTCAGCATGGTTCCAGTAGTGCCCGGGCATGAACGACAAGTGCGCTACGAGTTCCTCTCTAGAAATGTGGTTTGGAAGACGAGGGGTTATTTCCGCAGAAAGTCGATCCCATTGCGGATCGGCTGAAGTAAGGGGAGTTAGAGTAATCATCGGTTCTGTTGTTACCATCATTGGTGGACTTTTTCGACAGGTAAATGCTCCCTGTGAGGGATGAGCACACGTTTGTTAAAACTTCTGTCATGCCCCCATTTAGCAAACATCGTACCAGCCGTTATTTACGGTAGTTATGCATGCTTTAACAGGAACATGATTAATAAATGACAATTTCACTGGCTGAAATTAATCACTGTGGATGAAGATACTCCCTTGGTTCAACTGTCGGATGACATCTTCGTGACGAATCGGTGAAGTCGCCTCGATCGTGTTGTAAGCGCAATGATGACAGGAGGAAAATGGGCCTGCATTTCACTGGTAGTGGGCCATTAACTTTTTCTTCCCCAGTTTCGCGGAGGAAGGCATAGTCAACGGTTCTTATGAGTAAACCGACATTAGTAGTCCTCGCGGCTGGAATGGGTAGCCGATACGGGGGCCTCAAACAAATCGACCCTGTAGGCCCTTCTGGCGAAATTATCATTGATTATTCAATTTACGATGCGATCAAAGCTGGTTTTGGCAAAATTGTATTCGTGATCCGCAAAGATATCGAAGAGCCATTCAAAAAGTTTATCGGTGACCGGTTTGCTGAACGAGTGACAGTTGCTTATGCGTACCAGGAGCTTAATAACGTACCCGCCACGTTTACATTCCCCGAATCTCGGACAAAACCCTGGGGAACAGGTCAGGCGATTCTCGTTACCGAAGGTGTGGTTGCTGAACCTTTCGCTGCGATCAATGCAGATGATTTTTATGGGCGGGATTCATTTCAGGAAATATCTACCTATCTCAGTGGGGTTTCGTTAGACAAACCAGATTACTCCATGGTTGGATTCGAACTTCGCAAGACATTATCTGAACACGGAACCGTCGCGCGCGGGTTGTGTCAGACCGATGCCTCACGATTCTTGCGCAGTGTGACTGAAATCACCTCGATTGAGAAATCGGGGGACGGAGCCAAGTTCCGTGATGCTGAAGGGAATGACCAGCCCCTGACCGGTAATGAGTTGGTTTCGATGAACATGTGGGGATTTACGCCTGCACTTTATCCACAGTTGAAAAACCTTTTCGCGCGGTTCCTTGATGAAAAGGGACAGGACCTCAAATCCGAATTTTACATTCCCATGGCTGTGAACCATCTGGTTAACCAAAAAGTGGCAAACGTCAAAGTGTTGAGCAGCCGGGATAGTTGGTTTGGAGTGACGTACAAAGAAGACAAGGCCGCTGTCGTTGAAAGCATTAGGGCTTTGGTGCAAGCGGGGGTATATCCGGAAAAATTGTGGAGCTAATGATGTTCAACAATATTTTACTCATTACTCAGAAATTTCAGCTCTACGGAGAACTCACCGGCGCGGAGCTCTTCAGCAGTGGTCACATCCACGATACCTATGTTGCCACTTACAACCAAGGCGGAACCCCGGTCAAATACGTCATTCAACGGATTAACAATCATGTTTTTAAAGAACCCGCCAAACTCATGCACAACATGGTGCGGATTTTGGAGCACATCCGGGTCAAACTTATCTCCTCGGACGAGTCGGATTTTAGTCGCAAGGTGTTGTCCTTAATTCCTACGCGAGATGGACAGCAATATTATAACGATGGTGCCGAAAATTTTTGGCGCGTCTTTGTATACATCGAGCGTGCTCGCACTTTTGATATCATCGAGACCGAAGAGATGGCCTTTGAAGCTGCAAAAGCGTTCGGGCATTTTCAAAAACTTCTAGTCGACTTGCCCAAACCAAGGCTCCACGAAACGATCCCGGATTTTCATAATACTCCGAAGAGGTTCGCAACCCTTTTATCGGCTGTCGAAAATGATGTCTGTGATCGCGCTAAATCGGTCAAAAAGGAAATTGAATTTTGTCTTAAACACAAAGCCGTCACTGAGGTGCTCCTTAACCTTCATGCCAAGGGTGATATTCCTGAACGCGTCACGCACAATGACACAAAAATAAATAACGTCATGCTCGATAACAATACGGGCAAAGGGGTGTGCGTCCTTGATCTCGATACGGTGATGCCCGGCCTTACGCTTTACGATTTTGGCGACATGATGCGCACGGCGACGAATCCTGCCCAGGAAGATGAAGCCGACCTTTCAAAGGTCAATATGCAGATGCCCATGTTTGAAGCGATCGCGAGAGGGTTTCTGGAGTCCACATCGGACATGCTCAACAAAAGCGAAAAAGAGCACCTCGCGTTTGGAGGAATTCTGATCACATTAGAGGTCGGCATAAGATTCCTGACGGACCATCTTTTAGGCGATACGTATTTTAAAATCCACAGGCGCAATCAGAATTTGGACCGTGCCCGCGCGCAGTTCAAACTCGTCGAGTCAATGGAATCTCAGCGTGACGCAATGAACGCCTTCATCCAAAAAATTATTTAGTAGCGGACCCCCCTTTTTGACGGGCCGCGAGCGTAGGAAAGACAATCCTGTTTGGCCCCCAAAAAGAGCCAGACAAGATCGTGCTATTTCAAATTCAAACCTCGTTATGCGGTTTGCGTTGGTTGCGGGCAATGACGAGGTAAATTGCAGGCACAACAAAAAGGGTAAAGACCGTGCCTATACTCATTCCGGTGACCAGCACGACCCCGATGTTGTTACGAGCGGCCGCGCCCGCGCCGGTGACAAAACACAAAGGGAGATGGCCCACGACGGTGGCGACCGTGGTCATCAGAACCGGACGCAACCGAGTCGCGGCTGCTTCAATGACAGCTTCGCGTTTATTCATTCCTGTTTCCATCAGCGAGTTGGCGAACTCAACGATTAAAATTCCGTTTTTGGAAACCAACCCGACCAAAGTGATTAACCCCACTTGAGTGTAGATATTGATCGAAGTGCTCTTCACACCCAGGAAAACAAACAACAACGCCCCGGTAAGTGCCAATGGGACCGACCCCAACAAAATGATAAAGGGATCCCTGAAACTTTCGAATTGAGAAGCGAGGACGAGATAAATTAAAACACCCGCGAGCAGAAGGGTATAAATCAACGTATTGCCTTCGACCCGCAGCTGCCGTGATTCCCCAGCGTAATCTTTATTAAAACCCGGCGGCAGAATTTTTTCTGCTTCCTTTTCAAAAAACGCCAGAGCTTGGTCGAGCGAAACGCCTGGTGCTGGCTGGGCTTGAATTTTTACCGAGTTGAGTTGTTGAAATCGATTTAACTGCCGTGGTTCCACCGTTTCCTTCAAAGTGGCAATACTTGAAAGCGGAATGCTCTGACCACCCGGTCCAGTTACATGCAGATCTTTCAACTGGTCGGGGTTTAAACGATTTGATCTTTTTGCTTGGGGAATCACTTTGTAACTGCGGCCGTCTATGCTGAAACGGTTGACGTAATCACCTCCCAATAAAGCGCTGAGGTCAACGCTGACTTGCTGCATGCTCAGGCCGAGTGACGCCACTTTATCGCGATCAAGCACCACTTCGGTCTGAGGCAGGTCATATTTTAAATCGGCATCGACATACATAAATTTACCTGCCGCATATGCTTTCGCGACCAACTCACGCGAGATGCTCAATAACTGGGTGGGTTCACCCGTAGACGTAATGATAAACTCCACCGGAAAATCACTCCCGCCCGGTAAAGGTGGTGGGACGAGAGGAATCAATTGAACCCCTGCCAATGGTGCAAACTTCCCGAATGCTTCCTGTTGGATCTGCATGGTGGTACGTTTACGTTCGCTCCATGGTTTGACAATCATCCCGGCAAACCCGCCGTTTGCGTTCAACAACATGAACGTCTGATCCACCTCCGGAAAACTTCGCCATGTCTCTTCGATTTTGTTTGCGTACATCGACGTGTGGTCCAACGACGCGTCGGGCGGGGCTTGGATAAATCCAAAGACAACCCCTTGATCTTCAATGGGGGCGAGTTCTTTCATCGACATCATCCAGAACGGGACAATGAGAAACATCACCAATACCGAAAGGGTAAGAGTCACGGGAGAATAGGAGAGGATCCCTTCAAGCCTTCGACGGTATGAACGGCGTAGTTTATCAAACAATCCATTTAAGAACTTTTGTAATTTCTTTTCTTCTGAAGCTTTGCGCAGGAGCTTCGAGGACATCATGGGTGATAACGTCAACGCCACGATACCGGAGATCAAGACCGCCCCTGCGAGCGTGAACGCAAACTCGCGGAACAACGTTCCCGTCAATCCGCCTTGCAGACCGATGGGCGCATACACCACTGCCAAAGTGATTGTCATGGCTATTGTGGGGGCAACCAGTTCGCGTGCTCCAACAATGGCAGCGTCAAACGGAGACAAACCAAGTTGCACGTGTCGTTCAACGTTCTCCAGCATGACAATGGCGTCGTCCACCACAATCCCCACGGCCAATACAATCGCGAGGAGTGTGAGTAAGTTGATTGTAAAACCAAAAAGCATCATCAAGAAACAGGCACCCACCAATGACAAGGGAATGGCCACCACAGGCACCAACACGGAGCGCAACGATCCGATAAAAAGGTATATGACAATAATCACAATCAGGATTGTTTCAGCCAGAGTTTTGATGACTTCGTGGATTGAATCGTTGATGTACAGCGTGGAGTCATAGGAAATATTGGCTTTGATCGCGCCGGGCAACTGGGCTTCAAGCTTAGGGAAATCGCGGCGGATTTCTTTGATGACATCGAGCGCGTTGGCATTCGGTAGTACGTAGATACCCATGAAAACCGCTTTTTTACCTCCGAACCGGACATCGTCTTCGTAGCGTTCAGCGCCGAGCACAACATCGGCAACGTCTTTCAGCCGAATCAAATTTCCCTTACTTTCCTTGATCACAAGTTGCTCGAACTCTTCGCGACTTCGCAAGTCTGTGTTGGCAATCAGATTCACTTGAATCATCGAACCTTTAGTATTCCCGAGCGTTGACAGTGAGTTATTCGAGGCCAAAGCCTGACGCACTTCTGTTGGAGAAATATTAAGTGCACTCAACCGATCCGGCTTGAGCCAGATTCGCATGGCAAAGGTACGGCCGCCGAGCAAGTCTGCGCGTTGCACGCCTTTGGTGGCCGCCAGACGGGGTTGAACGACGCGCAGGAGATAATCTGTGATCTGATTCTGATCCAGCGTGTCCGAGTAAAAACTAACGTACATCGAAGCGAACTGCGAATCCTTACTTTCCACGTTGATGACAGGAGCCTCAGCTTCAGGAGGCAAATCGTTGCGGACCTGGGCAACCTTGGCTTGAATCTGGGTCAGCGCGTCGTTGACATCGTAGTTCAACCGTAAACGGACAGTAATCGTGCTGACACTTTGTTTGCTATTGGACTCGAGGTAATCAATTCCATCTGCACTGGCTATGGCGCGTTCAAGGGGCGTGGTCACAAACCCACGAACCAAATCGGCGCTCGCGCCCACGTATGCAGTCGTTACGACGACGGCAGCGCTATCGCTTTTGGGGTACTGCCTGACGTTTAATGTTCGAATCGATGTCAGCCCCACGAGAAACAGGAGCAGGCTAATCGATATCGATAGCACCGGACGCTTAATAAATATGTCTGTCCACTGCATAAAAGCTTACTTAGTTATCTTGAGGTTTAGGTGTCTCACTGTTCTGAGGAATGATTTCATTGTTAACGAGGACTTCTGCTCCAGGCTGGAGTTTGAATAAACCGGAGGTCGCCACTTGATCCCCGGCTTTCACCCCGCTGATCACGGCAACCTGATCCCCACGTCTTGCACCCGTTTTGACAAATTCTTGTTTGACTCCTAAATACCCGAGGCCTTTAGGATCTTTCATTTTTTGAATCACAAAAACCGAGTCCCCATACGGAGCCCGCGCGATAGCTGTGATCGGGAGAGTCACAAACATTTCGCCGTCCCCGCTTAACACCGTGACTCGACAATACATACCCGGACGCAATTTTTCTTTTGCGTTAGCGAAAGTCCCCTGCACTCGAACCATGCGGGTCACTTCGTTGATTTGCGGGTCAACGGCGGACACTGTTCCTTCAAACGCCATTGGTCCGAAAGTGTCGACGTTGACCCGGATTTTTTGGCCGCTCTTGACGAGGTCAATGTCCTGTTGTGGTAACTCGAAATTCACATAAATCGGGTCCATGGTTTGTAAAGAGACAATGGGGTCACCTGGTACCACGTACTGCCCAAGTTGGACCTGACGAATTCCGGTCTGCCCATCAAAAGGCGCGCGAATGGTTTTACGGTTAATTTTAGCTTTCAAGGAATCCACTTGGGCTGACATTTGTTTGACTTGAGAATCCACGTCGTCCATTTCGCGATCAGCCATAGCACCTGTACCGGCTAGTTTTTTCATGCGATCGTTATTGGCGTTTGAAAGGTCGAAGCGCGCTTCAGCGGCTTTCAGGTCTGCTTCCTCAACCGATGTGTCGATTTGGACGAGGATATCCCCCGCTTTGACTTTGGATGCGGATTCGAACCCCAGTTTGACAACCTTGCCAGGTTCCTCAGCGGCAATTGTGACGCCTTGATATGCCGAAAAAGAACCCGTGGCTTCAATGTTTTTTTCCCAAGGTTCGGTTGTTGCTACAAGAGCCGTTACTGCCGTAGGCGGCATTTTGAACCCAGAGTGCTGGGCGATGGCTGCGGAAATTTGCCGGTACTTGTAAAACCCGAGTCCCCCCACGACCACCAGAAATCCCATCAACATTATCATCATCCTTGAAATCATACGTCTCCTCTTAAAATTACTTTTTTACTTCCCCTTGTGGTACCCACCCGCCACCGATAGCTTTAATCAAAACGATGGTTGTACTCATGCGATCCAAATCCGTCCGCGCGAGGGCAATCTCGCTATTGAGACGGCTGCGCTCGGAGTCGATAACATCTAGGTAATTGACAATGCCGCCTTTAAATCTAACGGCAGAAAGATTTGCTGATTTCGTGGAGGCTTCGACAGCTTGCGTGCGATGTTGCACCTGTTCGTCCAAGAACTTGAGTCCCGCCAAGGCATCCTCGACATCCTTAAAAGCGACTAACACGCGCTGTCTATATTGGGCCACCGATTCGTCATACGCCGCTTGTGCGGATTTTGATGCAGCGCTGTTTCGTCCGCCCGCAAAAAGGGGAATAGAAATGGAAGGTCCAAGACTCCAAATTTTACTTTCCCAACTGAATAAATCCTGAAGCTCGGCACTCTGAAATCCTGCTTGCCCAGTCAATCGAATGGAGGGAAATGCTGATGCTTTTGCCACGCCAATTTCGGCATTCCTCGCGGCCATGATCCGTTCAGCTTCCGCCACGTCTGGTCTGCGTTCAAGCAATGCTGAAGGGAGTCCGGGTTGAATCTGAGGCGGAGTGAAGTTGGCTTGCGCAGGTTCGACATGGAAGGATCCCGGCGTTTGCCCACATAACACCGCGAGGGTGCTTTCAAATTCTGCGCGCCGACGCTTGGCTGCAGAGAGTTCCGCTGCTGCATTGGCGAGTTCTGTCTGAACACTCGCCACTTCTAAGTCGCTCCCTACTCCAGCTTCCATCCGCATTTTGAAGAGATCACTGGCTTGGGTCCTCAATTCCACAGCGCGAGACAGAATGACTATTTCGCGGTCGGTGGTTCGTAACGAGAAGTAATTACGCGCGACTTCTGATTGTAATGAAAACATGACGTTTTCGTACGCTGACCCCGATGCCAACATTTGATTCCGCGATGCCTCAAATCCACGCCGAATTTTTCCCCACACGTCGATCTCGTAACTGAGATCAAATGGAACAGAGAAATCATTTGCCGTGTGTTCCATCATGGGAAACGGGGCACCCCCACTGTCTACCGTTCCTGAAGTATGGCGCCGAGTGGCCGAAGGAGTCGCATCAATTCGAGGCCAGAAGTCGGAGGCTTTTACACGAGCACGTGCGCGTGCTTGTTCGAACCGCGAGAAGGCAGCTTTTAGGTCCTGATTATTTTTAACGGCCTTTTCTTCCAATTCGTTCAGGGCCACGTCATTGAAAAGTTCCCACCACGGACCTTTACTTTGGGCGTCGCGTGGTTCTGCTACTTTCCATTTCCACTCTGCTTGGGTCTCAACTAACGGGCGTTGGTAATTCGGACCTACTGCACAGCCTGTCGTAATAAAGATCAATAAACACAAAACAAGCGTCGGTAAAAAGCGCACCGAAGATAATAACATCTGGGTTCCTTTTTTTGTGGCGGTTTTATAATGAGTATGGGACGTCATAAAAATTCTATTTTGAGCCGGGGGCTAGCAATCCGGCGGTGGCATAATCAATGATTTGTTTTAACGTCCGAGCACCATCCGGGCGGCAGAGTCCTGCGGACATCAAGGTGAGTTGCTGGTGATGACACCCTGTATGGATAACGGCGCCCATGGTGAAATGGAGACGCCAAAAAATTTCCTCCTCAGTGAGATGAGGCAACGCGGCGCGCAGGTGCGGGTTGAACTTGGCCAGAATGGGGTGCCACTCTTTATTAACCACTTCTTTAATAAACTCGCCTTCCTCACTCAAGCTCCGGCCCATGAGTTGGAAGACTTGCTGTTTAGTGGGATCAAAACACATGTTAAAACAAGGTTGGATCAGCGCGTGCAACACCTCCTGCAAAGGGACTGGGTTGGGCATCGATTTAGAAATAGCTGCGTTGAGGTGGCTCAGGCGTTCTTCGTTAAAAGGCCGGATCGCGCGCGAGAGGACCTGAACGATTAAGTTTTCTTTGGACCCGAAATAATAATTAACTGAGGCGAGGTTCACCCCCGCTTCCGAAGTGATACCCCTCATGGACGTCGCCGAAAACCCGTTTTTGGCAAATAAACCCTCAGCAACATTGAGAATTCGCTGATACGTTTCCGCATGCGGCCCGCTATGCACATTGTGTGGTAATGGCCCAGCCCCGGCTTCACTTTTTGATTCGGTATTTTTAACGTCAACCATGCAATTTCCTTTTAAACGATCGTTTGAAACGAACGTTAGTAAGTGTGGATGAGTTTGGCAAGGTGTTTATTTTGAAGATGCGTCCTTTGGGAATAATCGTGGAATTTATCGATAGCCGAGAACGAAGCAGCATGATGAGATGAGTTCAGCTGTGGAAAAGATCATTAATTAAAGCGATTGCCCTGTCATCAGAAGCAAGAGACTTTGTTGTTAAGCGTCTCATTGGAAGTCTAGAGGTTGACCCAGGAGTGGCTCTTTCGCCTGCATGGCGTGAGGAGCTTCACGAACGTTTTCGGGAGGTTCATGAAGGGACTGTCGGATTGCATAACACTCCAATCAAAGTCAATTCTTCCCACCCCGGCGCAGTCGCCACAGAAGCCAACCCAGGAGGCACGCTCTCACCGGCAGAGGGCGCGTTGACAGCCGTAGAGCTTGCCCTATTGCCAGCAGACGGCCCAACCGGAGGATTCTTCCCAGGGGCCATCCTTTACAGTGGTGACCGCTACGCCTAGCCAGTCGCTGCGCCTAGGATTCCTTAGGGATTCCTTAGGGACAGCCAGTCGCTGGGGATTCCTTAGGGACAGACAAACTATTCGACTTTAATAATAGTAATAGAATTCCGATCATAGGGTCCATATGTTCAAAAACGAGAAACGTAGAAAATGGCTTTTAAATCACCAATAATTTGTCCTTCCCCTTTGACGAAGCTTGTAGTGTTAACCCCAGAATAATCA